>TARA_R100000789_G_scaffold100474_1_pt1 | contig 14739 bp, 15 predicted proteins | sample TARA_R100000789 | Tara Oceans TARA_R100000789 (sample SAMEA2623403) | marine metagenome | biome: marine biome (ENVO:00000447); feature: mesopelagic zone (ENVO:00000213); material: "saline water (ENVO:00002010), including plankton (ENVO:xxxxxxxx)" | depth 450 m
CAACAAAGACTTTTTCAACAGCATCGGCGGGAGGCAGTCATTCACTGCGGGCGCGAAGTTTAGATTCACCGTATGAGAAAGCGGACGTCCGGCAGCACGTGACACTTTAAACGGCAGCGAACGGCAACAAAGAGCTCAATCTGTGACCGCCACCGCAGGATCGCCACAAGTGCGCTACGGCCCGCATCGAAAATCCGTTCGGAAAACGGTCGCTCGCTGTGGATGCGAAGTAATCGAACGAAATAGTTGGAAGCTGACAAGCAGTTGGGCAGAGTTCATCCCAATGGAGGGCGCGTAGCCGAGATACTCGTTGGCGTCGTTTTTACATCATGCTTCCCCGGTCGGAGATGATTCAGCGGATGTCGCTGTCCCGCAACATGACAATCACTTTAGCACTGCGCAGTTCGAGACAGCTGCGCGACCCAAGCCCTGCAAACTGAACAGTCAGGCCCGCGCTCGAACGTTCTGAAAGCTGACCGTCGCAAAAAGCGGGTGTTGCTTGGCTGTCCATTGCGGCACATTTGTCAGTTCACAACCACGTTCGGCGGTTCGGGCATTCGACACCAATGTTGTCTGGGTGCGAGCGGGCCAAGGGGTGCGGTCTCCACTCCAGTGTTGGGCACCTGCCAATGTTTACCAATAGTTCCTCCAAGACCCAGAAGTTACAATAAAATTGCTCGTGCATCACGGTTCGATTGCGACATGGCAGTAGTTTGGATTCATCCCGGGCTGTTCCGGGACATCGATAATTTTGGAGGATGCAAGATGTTAAAGACTGCTGCAATTTTCACATTAGTAACCTGGATGGCCATTCCGGCAAGCGCAAACCCGACCATCGAGTTCATGGAGAAAGAGCTTAAGGTCGAGCCGGGTGTCTATACGCTGGGCGAACTCGTTCAAATCCAGCATGCTGGGGACGACGCCGCGGTTCGCATCGAACTGATTGATCGCCAGAAAGCAGATTTCTGGCGGAAAATACAGACAGAGGCGCGTCGCTTGGGCACGCTCGACACCGTAACCAAGTCGAGTCAGTGACCGTTCGAAATGGCATGATCACGGAAGGGGGCCGCACGGCCCCCTTCGACATGGGCCTTATGAGGCCGGATTGCGTTCAGCGCGGCGCCTTGCGCCAGAGGCGATGATGTTCCTGTGAAAGGACCCGGCCTCTGCCGGTCTTGTCGGCCATCGTCATGCCGAAATATGGATGTGTTCTTGCAATGTCGAGTTCCCCGGCAGCCCCTTCCCGGTCGTGCCAGTCGCTGTTTCCCAAGTGAGCGCAATTTCCCGCCTGCGTCCAATCCAGCATTGCGTTTGCGGCTGCCCTTGTCGCCATGGCGGCCGCCATGCTGGTTCCGCGAAAGGCAACCGAAGAACCGTCTCGCGCGCCGGCGGCCAGTACCCCGTACAGCGCCGGGCTGTCATCCGTCGGATAAGCCGCCTGTATTTCGTGGACACACGGACAGCGCGGCGGAAACGATGTGGCCGAATACGCCGCAGGCCTTCCATCGCTGCGCCGAAAACCTGCAAGCGCGCTAATCGACGTGGTCGTCGCCAGAGCGTTGTGCGAGCCTTTCCGGGTCACAAAGGCGTCAGGCTCTTCCTGATCCACTGGCATTTCGGAAGACCCAAGTTGGTAGGAATATGTATCGCGAATGCGTCCATTGGGAAGGTAAGGCTTGTAGCATGAGTGATCCAGGTAGGATCGCAATCCGGCATTGCTCTGGACCTTTGCCGATTGATCGGACTGGACATACACGGTCAGCTCTGACGGGCGCGGCGAGCGGACCTCGATCGTCCAGATGCCCGCAGGTGCCGCCACGACCTGTGCGCCGCGCTCTGCATCGCGTTCGATGATCAGCGTCGGTGATATCGCAAGCATGAAATGGACATGGGTGGCATCATCTTCAGTTGGATGAAGAAGGCAGTAGAGCCGCGCAAATCCCCCGGGCAGGTCGGCATAGGCACCATGCCGGGGCGCGGAGATTTCGGAATGGTCGCCCGTAGGTGTCGTGATCTTGAACGCGTATTGGTCAAAATCGTCCTTTAGAGAGTTTGTCGTTACGGTGGACCAGAACTCCAGATGGTTCGACGTTCGGTCAGAGGGCAGGATGCGCCAGGGGATCGGATCGGACCAACGGTCTGGCCGGGTTTGGACGCGCGCAACCGACTTTGCAAGGTTCTCATTCCCGGCGGGCATGCAGATGCTGGTCGGCAGACCAGATTCCTTCCGCTTGGTCACAAAGAGGTCCATCAGCTTCTCAAGCATCCGCGATCCGTCCTTGGGCCCCCCCATCATTCCATAGGCGAAGTTCAGCGCCACCGGGTAGCCGCCCGAACGTTCGGGATTGTTCTTTCTCCAAAGCGCCTCGGCGAGGTGAAATACGCGCACGACGGCGTAACTTGCGAAAAATTCAAGAAAATTTCCAGCATAGCCGTGCAGATACTGTGTGGGCAGGTTGACCACGATCATGCGTAGCCTTTCGGCATCCGCAAAGCTGGCTGGATCGCCTCCGGCGGCAATGTCCATGATGTGGGTGCCATGGGCGGCGCGATGATCCAGATCGCGGTGTCCCCGGATGCGTTGCGGTTCGACCAGCCGCAAGGCGCGATTGAATGCGTCTTCGTCCAGCCTGTCGTTAAGGTTGCGATTGAGGGAGTGGTCACGCAGCTTTCCATTGATATCGCCGGCGAACCATTCGTCGCCGAACGGCAGGTAGTCCGCCGACTGGTGATGGAATTCAGCGGTCTGCTGCCACGCGGATATGACGCGGGTTTCGCCATTGCCCAGACGAAAGGCCCGATGCCCGAGTGCCACTCCGGTATCGATCACGCCGACGATGACGGCATCGTTTGGCACGTCGTCCGGCAGGCGGTCCATCACCTCTCGTGTGATCCAGTCGGGAAGTTTGTCAGGATCTTTGGGCCAGTGGGGATTCTTGCTGTCCTTGGGCAGTGGCACCAGAGAACCTCGGCCGAATTTCTCAAGTATCTGTTTCATTTCTTTTGAGAACCTGAAGGTTTCGCGATCCGGCGAGCGCAGCCTCTCGATCCGGTCGACCAGCCTGCCGGGGTCGAAGAAGATTCCCTCGCCCGCATCGTCGAAATCCCTGAAATTCGCCGGAAGCTGTCCGTCCACGATACCCCACCAGTTGACATAGGGCGTCTCCCGCGTGGCATTCCAACCATTATCCTTCTTGAATTCAGACATGCTTGCATCCTTTGCTTTCGACCCGGCCATCCCCAAACGAAGTGTTGGCGATCACCATTCCTGTCGGGCCTTGTCCCAGAACCAAGCCACCAGTTCGTCAGATTGGGTGCCGCCGTCGACCGGGTTTCCCAGATGGGTTAAGAAACTCGACAGCAGGAAGTCTTCCGTCTTCTCCTCGTCGACCGGCGTAGTCGGCTTGCCCAGTTCCCCGAGTTGGATGCTCGTCCCCGTCGCTATTGAGTGGATCAGCTCGCCCAAATGCAGGCCAAGGAACGCTCCGGCAAGCGAATCCACCGGGAAATGCACCCCGGCCACCGTGCGGTTCGTGGAAATCCGATGCGCGAGGAGAAAGGGTCGCGCGTTGTCACGGATGCCGTCGACTGCACTGCCCGTGTCGGACAGACGATGTAGCACTGTCGCAATGGCAAAGGCCTCCAGCGCGTGACCGGAGGGGAAGGACGAATGATCCGGCGTCTGGATCATCGGCTGTACCTCCATGGCGTAATCGATGGGGCGTTTTTGGCGCCCGATAAACTTGGCGAGCGTTTCCACATGAACCGCCACTGACCGCACGGCTTCCAGCAACAAAAGCGTATACTTCCGGCGACCATTGTCCAGAAAGCCCAAGGCCCCGAAGAAGGAAATGATGTCCCCGGTCTGGTGGTAGATCTCGGCAAGTCTGTCGCTGCGCAGGTCGCTATAGTTCCGCAGCCAATGCAGGTCTTTCTCGAAGTAATCGGGATCCGGCTTGGTGACCGTCGCGACGGTCAGGATGTCCGCTTGTCCGGATACCGAATCTTTCGGTTTTCTGACGGTCATTTTTATGACGGGAGATACAATGAATTCGCATTTGCCGTCGACATCGTCCTCTGCAGCCGCTTCTTCGTCGTCGCCGTTACCATCGTCGGAAATCGTCTCCGCGATGCTCCATTCGACACCAATCAGGTTGCGGACATGGCAGTCGAGGATCAGGGCCTGCGTCGGCATCCGAACCTCTTTGAGATAAGCCGTTAGGCTTTCGGAATGCTCCGTGGGTGTCAGCGTGGACTCTCCGTCCCAATACGACACGGTCGCATCTTGCGACAGGATCAGCGCGCTGCTGAGCAGCGGTGAGGGCGGGCTGCCGGCGTGACTTTTGAGAAACGTTTCGGCCCCATAGAGTCCAACATCGGACCCCGTTCCTCCGGCACCGCCCCCGGCTCCTCCACCTGCGCCACCTCCGGCCCCTCCGCCAGCACCGCCTCCCGCTCCGCCGCCTGCACCACCATAGGACGTCATAGCTTTCTCCTAACAAAGCATTTGCGTTAGCTAAGTGCCGTCGCGAAAGATCTGACAACAAGCTTGCGTCGAAACGACTCATAAATTACGATTAAGTTACCATAATTTGTGGAAAATAGGCAGATGGGGGCCAATGCCACCCGCGGGTAAGGACATTTCACTGGCGACTTAATCGACCCAAGAGGCATCTCTGTGACACCTGAATTGAATATTAGGATTCACGGATCGTTCCGCATCTTGACGGAAAGCGGAGAAGATTTGACACCGCCTCTTTCCAAGGCACAGGGGCTTCTTTTACTTCTTCTATCAGGCCCCGATGGATCACGCGGACGTTCATGGCTTCAGGATCGTCTCTGGAGTGACCGTTCCGCTCGACAGGGATCGGCCAGCCTCCGGCAAACTCTTTCGGTCATCCGCAAAAGTCTCGGACAACACAAGGACATCCTGAAGTCCAATCACAGGAATGTCTCGCTCGATACCAGCAGGATCATTCTCGAGGAAGATACGTCTCTAGAATTTGCCGAAGGCCTCGATATTCGTGATCCCGAGTTCGACCTATGGCTGGCCGAACAGCGTGTTCGGCGCAATCGGACCCCCCGTGCATCGGTGTCCGAAGTATTCATTAATAACGGCGCGAGACAGGCGCCCCTCGGTCGCGATGGGGTCATTTTGACGTGTCACGGAGACGGGACGGACATGGCGGACTGGACCGCCCAGGTCCTCTCGGACCGCTTGTTTCAGAGCCTGTCCGAATGCGCCCACATCGATGTGTTCCGCCATAACCCGGGACAAACGCCCTCAGTCGAAGTTGGACAGATCGCCCTCGAACTCGACTGCCTGCATATCAGTCCCGATAGTATCGGTATTCGCTTGGCAGCAATCGACGGACTGTCGCGCCGACAGATTTGGTCCGGGCGCTGCCGCGCCAGCGTGCATGGCGGACCTCCGGTGGACGAGCTTGAAGTCCTGCGCTTGGTCAGCAGGGCTGTCGATGCCGTCGCGGTAGACCGAACCCGCCCCGAAAGCAGTACGGACAGAGCCGATGCTCTGATGCGTCTTGCAATCGACAAGATATTTTCCATGGATGCCGTCGAAATCGCCGATGCGGACGCCCTTCTTGCCTCCGCCTATGAGATGCGTCCATCGCCTTTGTATTTGGCATGGCGGCTTCAGATCCGCACGATCCAGCGGCTGGAACGCCATGTCTCGGATGAAAAAAGACTACGCGACGAAGGAAAAGCCTTTGCCGCATATGCGGTGGAAACGGGCGGTGAAAACTCGATGATCCTTGCTCTCTTGGGGAATGCCAGCCTGTTTCTGTTTAATGATCCCGCGGCCAGCCTACATTTCGCGCAAAGCAGTCTTGAGCGCAATTCAGCGAATGCAATGGCCGTCTGGGCGGCCAGTTCAGCGCGCCTTTATAACGGTGATGCCGTCGGCGCCTATCGCAATGCCACGCGTGGCCGTCGGATTGTCATGCACTCAAAACGCCAGTTTTTCTGGGATCTTCAACTGGCCGCGACAGCCATGGTTCTCGGAAGAAAAGAAGAGGCGCAATCGCTCCTCGAGACGGTGACACTCGTGCGGCCAAGTTTCCGCCCGCCACTGCGATACCTCCTGGCCCTCAACGCCACGGAGGGCAGAGAAGACTCTGCTGTTCATTTCTCCGACCGCCTGAAAAGTCTCGAACCTGATTTTTCGCCCCTACGCATGTTCGAGGACAAGACCTATCCCGCCTCGCTTGTGCATCGCACCAACCTAATCGAGTGCAGTCGCGTGACTGCCATCGTTTGACCTTGCGAAGACGTGTGCGCCAACGATCTGATGGCCCCTACAAGGAAGCTGACGGTGGGCAATCAAGCAGAAATTGTGCCTACCGACGTGCACCCAATTTATTTGAGCCCGGGCAACAAGCCCATGTGCCTCGTGGCGACGACGATGAACGAGTGATACATGGGCGGGGTGATGGCCGCAGACCATTTGCGTAAGCGTGACGGCCATCTTGTCCGTTTGGAAGTCGCTAGTGTGTTGAACGACACTTGGGCATCCCGCGATGCGGTGGTGTTTCAGGTCAGAGCGCAGGCGTATGTAATAGACGCATTTGCACCCCGCAGCGAAGAGCCAGACGACGCGATCATTCCTATTGTCGAATGCGCTATTCGTCAGGAGATTATGCAGATTTCCACCTCAAGTCGTCCGATCCAGAAATGTTCATTTTTCGGTTTTTCCGCTGTCCAAAGCGAACGGCAAGTCACCGCCGTCCCGCCGAGCCCTTAGAGGTGGTCGCAGGATTTCGGACCAGTTGTTAAGATGGATCGCCTGACGAGAGACACGATCCAAGATGACGAAGAGAAAGAACTATTCGCCCGAGTTCGAGGCCAAGGTTGCGCTTGAGGCGATCCACGACGAGATGATGCTGGCGGAGCTCTCGAAGAAATACGGCGTACACGCGACCCAGATCAGCACGTGAAAACGAGCGGCGATTCAAAACATGGTGTCTGCGTTTAAACGGCGAGGGGCCGATCCGGCTCCTGCCAATACGGTCGAAATCGAGAAAGTGCACTCTAAGATCGGGCAGCTTGTTGTCGAGCGGAATTTTTGGCCCCCTCTCATGCATGCTAGCATGCATTGCCGGGCAATGGATGCCTCGGTTCAACTGCTCGGGACGCGAGGCAAAAAATGGTGAGCACGGATCACAATCTGAGCGTTCGACATCTGTGTGCGTTGCTGACGTTGACGCGGTCTAACCTGTATTATCAGCCGAAGGGCGAGAGCACCGAGAACTTGCAGTTCATGGCAATTTTTGATCGACAGTTCCTGGAAACGCCGTGGTACGGATCCCGGAAACCTTTCGGGACATTTGCTGCGGAAATACCCTGTCGGTCAGTGAATGGCCCGGTATATGCAGTGCCAAGGTCACAAGTACGGGCGGCATCGGGTGCGGCGGTTGATGCGCCTCATGCGGCTGGTGCCGATCTACCACGAACCCAACACCAGTAAGAAACACCCTCAGGACAAGATCTGGCCGTATCTGCTGAGGGGAATGGTGATCGACCGGCCAAACCAAGTCTGGTGTGCCGACATTGCCTACATTCCGATGCGCCGAGGCTTCCTGTATTTGGTGGCGATCATGGACGGGTACAGCCGCAAGGTGTTGGCGTGGTCGCTGTCAAACACGCTGGAGGCGGACCTTTTGTGGATGCCTTTAAGGAAGCGTTAGCCAAACACCTCAAGCCGGAAATCTTCTATACCGACCAGGGCAGCCAGTTCACCAGCGCAGACTGGATCAAGGTCCTGAGCGACGCAAAGATCAAGATCAGCATGGACGGCAAAGGACACTGGATCGACAACAGGATGATCGAGCGCCTGTTGCGGACTCTGAAGTACGAATGCGTTTATCTGCACGCCTTTGAAACGGGCACAGAGGCGAAGGCCGGTATCCGAAAATGGCTGGCGTACTACAGCGCTGAGCGGCCGCACTCGACCCACGGCATCTTGACCCCTGACGAGGTCCATGCCAGCAAAACCGAACCAATGAGAATGGCAGCCTGATGTGAAACCCTGATCCATCTTAGCAGGGCTGCAAACTGGCCAAAAAAGCAGGACCACCTCTCTTCACTGCCGCGGCGGCGACTGAACAACCATTGCCAATCCCGAAAAGGTCCAAACCGCAGCAATTGGCCGCTCCAAAATGCCGCGCATCGTATGAATGGCCGTTTCGCTGAAGCTGCGCCGCAGCAAAATCCGATGGATTTGACCCATTCGCGAACCAAGCGAGCGTATTGACGGGTCGAAATGTGCAGACGTTCATGAAAACGCCCCGGCCATAGGTGTTCGGAACCGACCATCAAAGGCTCCTCCATCCATCTCAAGATTGATTTGCGTGTGCCCTCGGTGATTTCGAACCTCACCGGTCGCTTGGTTTTACTTTGGATGATTGAGGCCCGTTCCTTTACCTGACCTGAGGCGTAGATGTCCGCGACCTTCAACTTCACCAAGTCGCAACCGCGAAGCTTGCTGTCGATTGCGAGGTTGAATAGCGCCAGATCACGATGGTTCTCAGCTATTTCGAGACGCACACGGATAGCCCACACGTGTTTTGGCATCAAAGGGCGCTTCTGCCCTATGACTCGCCCCTTGTTCCAGGCAGGGCGACAAGCGCGAATGGCTGGTAAGTTTGCTATGGTCATGATGGTTCCTCCCATCCGCCACGATCCACCACAGCGCCAACCAGACGTTGGCAACTCAGCTTAGCATGGAAATGTGCGCTTCCGGAGAAGGTCGGGTGAGAGCCCATTTTACCGATGCTGCGGATTGCACCAACGTCTGCTACGGTCTCAGAGTTTCATTAAATGCAGCCGCTAGAAGGGTCTTACAGTTATCTTCCTGCGATAACTCGCCTCGACGTTAGCCCTCTGAGTTGCCGTGTCAAAAGTAAGTGGTGCGGAGTGTATTCGCAAAAATGCGCCTTCACGATTACTGACTGGCGCTTAATCGCACGCGCCTTCGAATGACGAAAACCGTCGCCACCGCAATTACGCAGAGTGTGCCCACGGCGAACCAAAGCGCGGTAAGATCGCCGCTACGGGTCTGCGGCAATACTGGAAACAGCCCGGCAGAGGCATTGAACGAGGCATGAAACAGATGTGCCGGGACGAGCGATCCGCCGCTGGCGAGATGCAGGTGCGTATAGATGACACTGGACGCGACGATTTGTATGGCAAACAGAAATGGCGGGATGGCATTATGAAAATCTCCAGGCAGCAGAAAGAGCGGTGCATGCCATATCGCCCATACCAGCCCAAGGCCGAGGCTAGCCTTAATGGGACCATGCCGAGCAATGAGCGGCGGAAGCGCTAGGCCACGCCACCCTAGTTCCTCGCCCACGACGCTAAACACCATAATGTAGGCGAAGACGACCACCGGGAGCCAGATCAGCATCGGTTCAGGCCATACCGCCCCATTTCCCGTTATCGCACGCACCGTTAGAAGCGCGAGGAGGATGCCCGCTACGGGCAGTGCGCTGGCGTATAACAAGACGTTGATCGGTATGCGCCAACGAACGAGGCGGCTTAGCAACTCGCGACGTTCTTGCAGATGTGGCCATACTAGAATTAGGGCAGCCGAGCTTGGCCCGAAAGTGCCTGCAATCTTTAGAGGAGCCTCAAGGCTTGGCATGATCGCTGCCAATAGCCAAGATGTCCACGAAATCCCGAAGGCCAGAGCAAGAAAGCGCCCGACCTGATTTTGCCGATCGAAGATATCCATTCGCAAATCATCTCATAGTGGATATCAATACGGATTTGATTTGGGTCAACAAAAACGCCTGCCAAATCATATATTCTAACATCGGATTCGGTCGATTGCTATGCAGCTTGCACCTCTTGATCGGCTTGAGACGGCACCAAACCGATAAGGGGTGACGTGCCTGAGGAGTGAAGCTGAGATTGGACGGAAAATGCGTATGATCGTTATCGCGATACTGGTGGTCGTCGGATTCGGTTTGACCGGTCTTTTGGCGTGGCGGCAGTTGGATCATCGTGCCGACCGCGCGGAAATGGATCGCCTGATCGGATTCCAGCCTACCAATCCGGGTAGGTTCGCGCCAAAGATGGTCGCAGATCTGCCCGCCCCTGCACGTCGCTTTTTCGCATTCGCCATCGCTGAGGACACACCGCTTTATACAGTGGCCCGGTTGGAGATGGAGGGGCAGTTTAGCATGGGTGACAAGACAAAGCCGAGTTACATGCCCATGCGCGCGACGCAACTGCTCGCTGCTCCTCATGGGTTCGTTTGGGCGATGTCTGGCGGCGAGGGCGCGATGCGCATGGCAGGCTCCGATAGCAGATCGTGGACCCGGTTCTGGCTTGCCGGTCTTGCCCCAGTGGCGCGGTTCGGTGGCACCCCGGACCACACCCGCTCTGCTTTCGGGCGATATGTGGCCGAAGCTGTTTTCTGGACGCCTGCAGCCGTTCTGCCAAGCCCCAACGTCACTTGGGAGCCTGTTTCTGAAAACGTTGCGCGTATGACGATGCGCCACGGCGATCTTGAACAGGCGGTTGATATCACTGTGGGCGAGGACGGCCAGCCGCTCCATGTGATGTTCATGCGTTGGAGCGACGCCAACCCCCAAAAGACCCATCAGTTGCAGCCCTTTGGCGGCTTTCTCTCTGAGTTTCGGGAGTTCGAAGGTTTCATGCTTCCAACACATATTGAGGCCGGAAACTTCTTTGACACCGATGAGTATTTCCCATTTTTCGTTGTCGATGTTTCCGACATCAACTTTCCGCATTGAACCCCAAAGTCGTGCGATTACCCTTCGTGGGCGGGTGTCATTGCACTGCGCCTATCGCCAAACCTGCAAGAGTTACTTCCAACGCCGTCGCATCTGGAAAGTTGTAGTCCGTGTGAAAACCATCCAACAGAGCCTACATCTGACGCTCCATCGTCTCGGCTCGTGCCGGACCCGTGAATGTCGTAAATGCTGTAAGCACAGCGCCGACCAGATACTGTTTCATAGCTGGGCCTCTTGGGGGATCACTTCTGTAACCGCACCCTCGCGCGAGAACATTGTGTAGCGCTTCCACCAGACAACGACTGCGGCGACGAAAACAAGAAGCCAGGTATCCCAGGGCTGTGCATCGGGCCAGAAAGGGTTGATCAGTTGCCAGTGGAACAGCACAGGTAGTGCTAGGCTGCCGTGCGATGCGTTGAAGATTGGGGTCACAAGGATCGCTAGAGTGATATTCCCGATGAAGAAGGGCAGGAAGCTCCATTCTGCGAAGACAACGCCGGAAAGAAAGAAAGCGGGCAGGTGCCAGATGCCCCAGACCGTGCCAATCAAGGCACCGGCCCAGATCGGTGCCATGTACCGCTGGAGAAGTGGCTGTGCGAGGCCACGCCAGCCGAATTCTTCAATAGGCCCCAGCAATAGCATCCTGAACATCAGGCCGAAGACTGGGACCATGCCTTCAGGTGGAAGCGGTGCGAGGAGCTGCCCACCTTTGATGAGCGAGCCTGCCATAAAAACCAAGGGTATCAAGATCAGGATGAATAGCCACCACGAAGCGGGGCAGCGCCAAAGGAAGAGCCGCGACAGGAATCCTTTTAGCCCGGCCGAGCCACCATACAACATTACCACGGTGAATGCCGCGATGGCAGGGGCCCACGTCGCGAGGAAGAAAAGCGGATGCGATCCGCTGATTGCGCCGAAAGCCTTGATCATAGCGTCGGGCGAGAAGATGTAGCCGCCGATGACGCCCCAAGTGATCAAAAAGGTGGTCCCTAAGAAGAAAAAGAGCGCAGTGAACGGCAGTTTTTGAGTAGGAATTTTGATAGAGATCGGCATTGGAATCGCCCCGGGTTTGAACGAATCGGAATTCGTCTACTTTACTATTCTCTGCGTGAGCGTTTCTTGCGTTAGATCAATGCATTTTCGGCATCTTCTGCACTAACTATTTACGATCCGCTACCAATGCGACGCGCCGAATCCGACCGTTGGTTCGGAGATGGCGAAGGTCGGAAAGGTCCGGCTTTGCAGTCATCCAACGATGAAGAATGCTGCGTCATGGACGAATGGCAGCAATGCGAAAGCTGCGCTGCAGCGGCAGGCAACATGGCCAACGGCAGGAAAGGGCCGGAACTACTTTGCGCGTTTCGCGAGGCCATCGCGGATGATTTTGATTTCGTCCTCGAGGTGCCCACCACGATAGACAAAAGATGTTTCGTGCCTAGCGTATTGGCCCTTTCGATCTGCGCTAAGCCAATTGAAAGAGCCAGCGCAAAGAAGGTCTTTGTCGACAGTCACAATCTTACTGTGAAGCTTCGGGACCCGATGTACCGCGACGCCGATCTCCGAGAACCTGCGCTCAACGGCTTCCATCTGGCTCAGGCCCCCCGCGGCCTGGCCGGTGTTCAGCAACGGATCGGCAAAGACGTCGATCTCTGCCCCTCGTTGGCGAGCGGTCGCCATGGCATCAAAGAGACCTGTCCGCTTAATCGTTCCAGCGACGACCCAGGGGCTGACGATCATGTATTTCCGCCCCTCCCCCTTGAGTGCCTCAATCAGGAACGCGTCATGCTCGGCGGCGTGCTGAAGCAGCTCAATCTGGGCATCGCGACGGGTCAAGTCCTCACGCGGTTCCATGGCGAAATCCAACGCGGCTCCGTTGGTCGACAGGAATTCGGACAACAAGGCACGCGGAGACCCGCTGCGGGCCGTGGCGAGGACATCCATGTCGCCGAAAACGAGGCAACTGTCCTTGGCCCGCGAGACAGTCACGTTCAGCATACTGGGCGAAGCGTCGATAAAGCCGCCATCAGCGTGCTTGGAATAGACTGGTGAGAAAATCACAATGGGCCGTTCGGCGCCCTGCAGCGCATGCACGGTGCCAATGGTCATGCCGTCACGCCCCGACACTGTGATACCGCGCGCCGCGCACGCGTCCCTGATGGCGCGCACTTGCTGGCCAAATGGTGTAACGACACCGACGACCTGCTCCAGCGGACGACCATATCGGCCTTCCAGCAGGGTGCGGTTATCCGCCAACCATGCGGCGACGGTACGGGCCTCGACAGGGTTGGCGCGGCTGCCGCCGCTGGTGAATGCCCGTCCCTCGACATGCAGGTATCCAAGCGCAGGCATGGGCGCGTCCGCTGGCGCGGGACCACGCATCGGACGCAGCTTGCCCTTGTAGCACAGCGCATTGCTGAACCCGATGATTTCATCATGGCAGCGGCGATGCTCGAACAAATACAGCCCGCGGTCCAGCTCGGGCCACGGGGAAACCTGACAGGCCTGTTGCGCAAGGCGCATAGCGCTGCCGCTCGTTGACTGGATACCGCTGACCGTGATTTGCTCGGGCACCTCTTCACCATCGATCAGCCCACTGTCCTTGAGATTGCCGATATCGACGGGGCGCGGAAGGGACGAGATCGGTTCGATCTGCTGGGTGTCTCCGATCACCAACGCGCGTTTGGCCAAGGCGAAGGAGGCGCCGGCAACCTCAGGCAGCACCTGCCCGGCTTCGTCGACGATGAGCAAGTCGATGAAGTTGTAGAGGCTTTCGCTCGCGAATTTTCCGCTCTGATAGCGGCTACAGGACAGTTTCCCAGGCAGGCTGGCAAAGGTGGCAACGGCGCAAGGCGTCAGCATCATCCGGCGCTTCCAGCGAGGCTCGACCGCCTTCCGGCCGGTTTTTTCATGCGAGGCGGTGATGTCGGCGAGGTCGGCCTCCATTGCCTTCAACCATCGTCCTTCCCAATAGTGGATCGCAAGCAGGAACAGGTTGAACCGTGTGCCGAGATCCGCTCGCACCTCAAGGTCGGCCAGGTTATCCGATCCACCGAAAGCCTCAGCCGCTTGATGCCAAGCCAATTCGCTGTCTTTGGCCTGCTGGCTGAGGTTTTCAGCGCGCGCCAGGAGATCCTTGGCCACGGTCAAGCTTTTCTGCCCCCGTCTGACCTCTTCCGAAATCCGCGCCTCGATATCTTCGACGCGGGCGAAATCCCGCAGTCCGTCCAGCCGATCCCCAATGGCCAAGCGCGCCTTCAGGGCACGTTGCCGCTTGACCGAAGGAAGGAAACCGAAAACCCCAGTGAGCCAAGCCTCTGAGGCCAAATAGTGATCCAATGCTGCGCGTGCAGCGGCCAGTCGATCTGCCCCGTCCTGGCTGACCCGAAGCGCATCGGCGCGCCGTGTGTGCTCGACCTCCGCTTCTTCGCCGAGTTCCGACAAGAGGGCGGCAGCACACGCGTTGCGGCGGTTCAGCGCCGCATCAAGGTTACGGAGCGTATTGGCCTCTTCGGTCATCCGATCCCGAAGTTTAGCAACAAACCCGGCAACATCCGTGCCCTCGGAACCTGGGAACGCCTTTCCTGCGGCGTCCAGCCAGGCCATCCGCGCTCGTTCGACATAGGCGACCGACTCACATTCCGCCTGAAAAGCCTCGGTCTGATAGCGCTGCGCAGCCTCCATGCGGCGGGAATGCGACGGAAGAAACATCCCGAAGCTCTTGATGTCCGGCAACCAGCGCCCGGCAAACACACCTTCGCCTTGCGCGAAATCCTTGCCGAAAGCGTCGATGATATTGGTGACCGCCTGATTGTTTGACGAAGCCGCAACGATCACCGGCGGGTCGCCTCCGTTGAGCGCCGCCTTGACCCAGATCCCAGCCACGGCCGAAAGCAACAAGGTCGTCTTGCCAGTCCCGGGCGGACCGTTCACCGCGATCACCTCGCCGGGTTGCGCGGCG
>TARA_R100000789_G_scaffold670_2_pt1 | contig 14738 bp, 13 predicted proteins | sample TARA_R100000789 | Tara Oceans TARA_R100000789 (sample SAMEA2623403) | marine metagenome | biome: marine biome (ENVO:00000447); feature: mesopelagic zone (ENVO:00000213); material: "saline water (ENVO:00002010), including plankton (ENVO:xxxxxxxx)" | depth 450 m
AAAAACAGATCAGAGTTTGCACTTCGCCGTGAGTTCACCAAGCACTTGCCATTGGCAAGGTTTGCAGGCTTCGCAGCGGCAAGTAGTGGAACTGTCGGGACGGGTGCGCGCAGACGTCGCCAGCAGGCCCAGCGGAGATGACAATCGTGAACTTCGCGTGCGAATGGGAGCTATGGCAACAGCCGCAAACGTTTCCGTGGCCTGTACCTTACTGGACAGCGTGAAGTTGACCGGGCATTTCTTCTCGCACGCCACCGGACTGGTCAGTCCCAACTTGAAGGAAGATCCCATGACGGCATCGTCAGCCGAACCCCAGCGAAGTCTCACATCTTCCGAACGCCACGATTGCATCGTCGAACTGCTTCAGTCCCGCGCTATGGTGACCATCGCAGACCTCGCAGACCGCTTTCGCGTCTCTGCCGTCACAGTGCGCTCAGACCTTGCAACGCTTGAGCGTCGACAACTGCTGCGCCGGGTGCGCGGCGGCGCAATCGCGGTGCATCCCGCGCGCTTTGAGCGTCCGACCGATTTGACGCGGCTGAATTTCACGGAGGAAAAGAAACGCATCGGCGCGGCGGCTGCCTTGCGGGTGCGCGATGGCGATACGATCATTCTGGACAGTGGGTCGACGACGCTGGCGATGGCCAGCGCGCTTCCCCACGCCCTGACAGATGTGGTTGTTCTGACAAACTGTCTCGACATAGCGCTCACCCTTCAAGATCATCCGGGAGTCGCGGTCATCGTCACCGGAGGCTTGCTCCGCAAGAGCAGCGGGCGCGATGTCTGGCACACGCTGGTGCCGCCCCTCGCGACCCTTCTGCTGAAAGAAGTCAACGCTGACACAGCCTATCTTAGTTGCACCGGAATCGAGGTGAGCGCCGGGTTCACCAACGGAAACTGGGAAGAGGCGGAACTGAAAAAGGTGATGATCGCAGCCGCTCGGAAGGTGGTGTTCCTAGCCGACCACGCCAAGGTGGGACACGTCGGCAGCGCGCGCATAGCTTCGCTTTCACAGGCATCCGCTCTTGTAAGCGACTCGCAGATGGCTGCCGCCGCAGTTGAAGAACTGGAAGGGGTAGGGCTGAACGTTACCCTTGCGTGACATTTGGTTATTTCTTTCGGATCTATAATTATCGAAAGTAGACCCTTTTGGAAATCGTCGATCACAAGGCTTGTCCTGCCGCTTGCCGCGGTTGCACTTTCGCCTAAATACGTGCGATTCTTTCGATTTGTGAGCAAGTAATTGGCAAAATCCAAGGTGAGACCGGCAAGGTTGGAGCATTGTGCGGCCTTGCGAACAAAAAACTTGCCAATCTCCTTTTGCTTGCCCTAGCTTTCATTTAGGCACATTGTGAAAGTGTCGAAGTAGCAGCCGGCCATTCGACGGGCGGCGCCGGGCCACCTGGCCCGGGTGCGATAACGGCCCGAAGGGGCGGCCCCAAAGATGGTCCACCTCGCGGTCAACAAGGATGAGAGAATGTCACTAAAAAGACGTACGCTTATGGGGGCTGGCACTGCGATTGCGCTGGCTCTGGCCGCGCCGGGACTGGCCCAGGCAGAACTTGCCAATGTCACGATCTGGGTGCAATCGGGCCCCGAGGCCGAGGCATTGGGTGAGGTCGCCAGGGCCTATACCGAAAACACAGGAAACCCCGTCACCATCAGCCCGCAGGGTCGGGCCGGGTGGCGTCAGCGCTATGAGACCGCGCTGGCGGCAGGTAGCACAGAATTCGACGGTGTTCTGCACATTAGCCGTTTCGTGCCGGCCCTGGCCGCCGGCGGCCTGATCGCGCCCTATGACGATTATATCGCTGGCGCGGCCGAATATGACGCCGATGACTTTCCCGAGATCATCCAGTCCGAGATGAAATACGACGGGACATGGTACATGATGCCGACCGACATCACGCTGGAAACGCTGGTCTATCGCACCGACCTGATCCCGGAAGCCCCTGAGACCTGGGACGACCTGCGCGAGAACGCGTTGAAGTTCACCCAGTCGCACAATCCCGACTCTCCCACCAAGTACGGCTTTGCCTATGCCGGTTCGCCCGGCAACGTGATGGCAGCCTTTCTCGGGATTATGGGCGGGCATGGTGGCGATTTCCTTGACAGCCAGAGCTGTGTGACCACCGACAGCCCCGAAGTCACCGCCGCCTGGAAGATGTTCGTCGACATGAAGAACGAGGACAAGGTTACGCCGCCCGACATCAACGCATGGGACTATCCCGAACTGCTGGTCGGTCTTCAGAACGGCACGCTTGCTCAGGCGCAGTTCTTTACTGCTGGCATGCCGATCCTGAACGACTGTGCTCAATCCCCTGACGTGTGTGAGAACCTTGCACTAGTCGCGCAGCCCGAAGGCCCGATGGGATCGAAGACCCGTGTGAACCCGCTTGGCGTGATGATGAACGCGCAAAGCCCGAACAAGGATGCGCTCTGGGCGTTTCTGGAATTCGCCACCGGGAAAGAAGGCGGAGTCATCTATAGCAAGGCTGGCGGTCAAAGTCCGCGGTCAAGTGTTCTCGCCAATGAAGAGGTCGCCTCTGAACGTCCTTGGGTGCCTGAGGTGTTGAAGGCCTCCAAGGCCGGTATGGGCACCCTGCGCATCGCGGAATCGCGCGAAGTGGCCGAAGCGTTCGACCGCTATGCCCAGCAGGCCATCGCTGGCCAGATCACCCCCGAGGAATCGCTGATCAAAGCGGCTGAGGAAATGCGCGCTATCCTCGGCGGCTGCTGAGCGATCACGACAAGGAACAGACCGGATGCCAATGGAAAAAACACGCCCCAGCGGCGCCGGTCTTTTCGACCGTATCGACAGGAACATCGGCCGCGTGATGATCGCGCCAGCGATCATCGTGTTTCTGTGCGTTTCTCTCTATCCCTTCCTGTTCAACTTCTGGATGGCGACACACAACGTGAGCCTGCTGAACATCCGCGCCCCTGAATGGGCATGGACGGGCACGCGGAACTTCTTGCGCATCCTGCGCGATCCCTCGACCCAAGGCGCGCTGATCCGCACCGCGATCTTCGCCTCGGCCACTGTGACGCTGCAACTGACCCTTGGCATGCTTGGCGCTTTGGCCTTCAACCGGGCGTTTCGCGGCAAGGCTGCACTGATGGTGCTGGCGCTGGTGCCGATGATGGTGACGCCCATCGTTGTGGGTATCTCATGGCGGATGATGCTGAACTACGACTGGGGGCTGGCGAACTATTTCCTGGATCTGGTCGGAAGTGGTCCGCTGCAATGGCTGTCCAATCCGCGAATGGCGCTGATTTCGGTGATTTTGGTGCAGGTCTGGTGGGGCATGTCATTTGCTATGCTGGTGATCCTTGGCGGCTTGGCGGCAATCCCGCGCTCTCTCTATGAGGCGGCAGAGGTGGACGGCGCCAGTGATCTGCGCATGTTTTTCCACATCACTCTACCCATGCTGCGCCCTGTCCTGCTGATCGTCGGCACAATCAAGGTGATCGACGCACTGCGAGAATTCGATCTGATCTACAGCCTGACCGGGGGCGGGCCGGGTGATGCCACGCGCGTCTTTGCGCTGGAGCTTTACTACACCGCCTATGAGCGGGGGAATTTCGGGATGAGCGCAGCCCAAGCCCTGTTGCTGATGCTGCTTGTATTGATCCTGACTGTGCCGCTGATCCGGCTTCTGACCAGCAAGGAGCCGACGTGATGGCCCGTATGTCCTCTATCCACAGCCGGTCGGCCGCGCGACTTGTCATCACTTATCTGACAGCCGTCCTGCTGGGGGTTTTTCTCAGCCTCCCGTTGCTGTGGATCGTGCTGACATCGTTCAAACCGACGGCGCAACTGCTGACTTCGCCGCCAACCTGGATTTTTTCCCCGACGCTGGAGCATTTCGATGCGGTGTTCGCGCGGCCGGAATTCTGGCGCGCACTGGTCAACACCGCCATTGTGACCGTCTCTACCACCTTCGTCACGCTGAGCGTCGGCACCATGGCCGCCTATGGCATGGCCCGTGACCGGGCCGGTGGGGCACCACTGCTGTACACCACGCTTGCGATCCGGGCGCTGCCGCCCATCGTTCTGGGCCTGCCGCTGTTTGTTGTCTTCACCCGCACCGGTCTGATCGACACTTTGCCCGGTCTGACGGTCGCCTACACGGCGTTTATGCTGCCCAACACGATCTGGTTGATGCTGGGCTTTTTCCAGTCAGTGCCGAAAAGCCTTGAGGAAGCGGCGCTGGTGGACGGGTGCACCCGGTTCGGCGCGTTCCTGCGTATTGCGCTGCCGCTGGCCCGTCCGGGTCTGGTGGTAACGGGTTTTTACAACGCAGTGGGGGCTTGGAACCACTTCTTCTTCGGGTTGACCCTGTCCACTGCGGATGCGCGGACACTGCCCGTCTATGCCGCGCAATTGATCGGTGAATACTCGATCCGATGGGGCGAAGTGTCGGCGATCGGCGCGATCCTGGTGATGCCCCCCATCGTGCTGGTGATCCTGATGCAACGGCATCTGGCCGGCGGCCTGACGTTGGGCGGCGTCAAAGGCTGAACATGACAACAAGGAAAGACAAGATGAGCGATTATACCGCGCGCCTAAAGGCGTTGACTGCTGAACCCTCGAAAGATACCGGAGACGATGCCGCCCGCCGCGGTCGGGTGGGCCGCACCCGCGATGAGATGATGGATCAAGGCCGCGTTCTGGATACGACCATCGCCGCAGAGCGCGAAGCCTGCAGCACTCTGGCGCGTACTGTGGTCGAGCGTGGGGTCAAACGCATCGTGATCACTGGCTGCGGCGATTCATGGTTCGCCGCCATCGGTGCCCGTCTGGCCGTTGAGCGGGCGACCGGCCTTGTGGTGGAACCTGCGCAGGCCTTTGACTGGGCGCATTTCGCTAGCTCAACCGCTGGCGCCTCGACCCTTGTGATCGGCATTTCGTCTGGCGGCAGCACGCCTGCCGTCGTGGCATCCATGCAGGCGGCAAAGGCACAGGGGGCGCTGGTCTTTGGTGTTTCCAACACCACGGGTTCCACGGTTCTGACTGATTTCGACGGCGGGTTGGTCGTACACGCGCAGCGACGCGGCTGGCCGACGCAATCCAGTACCGCGACCACGGGCCTTTTGATTGCTCTGGGGATTGAGATTGGCGCGCTGCTTGGGCGGGATGTCGATGCGTTGCGCAAGGGGCTGTCGACTGTGGGTGCGTCGATGGATGCGGTTGCACACGACTGCGATGACGCCGCGCGCGACTGGGCGGCGCAGATCGCGGATGCCACGATCGTGCTGTTCGCAGGGGCTGGTCCGCATTTCGCCGCGGCCGCGTTCGGTGCGGCCAAGGTGCGTGAGCTTTCCCCGATTCACGCTATGGCGATGCCGCTTGAGGAATATCACCATTATCGCTCGCAGAAGCGCGACGATCCGTTGTTCCTGATCGCGCCCGACGCCGCATCGCGCGAACGCGCGCTCGACACTGCGCTGGTCAGCGAGGATGCGGGCGGTCGCACCGTTGCTCTGATTCCGGGGCCCGATGACGAGATCGACAGCCGCATCGCCCACAGCTGGCGGATGCCGCAGGTCGACGACGCTCTGGCGCCGCTGGTTTATTCTGTGCCGCTGCACCTCGTGGCCTATCACTTTGCCGAGGCGCGGTTCGCCCGCAACCTCGGGTATCCGGGCCACCTTCAGGCGACATGACCGATACCGATGCACATATCCTGACGACCGGGGGGGTGATCCGCGACAGCGTGATCACCGCCGACGGGCGCGTGTCGCTGGAACAGATGGGCGGCAATGCCGTCTATTCGGCGGTCGGCGCCCGACTCTGGTCTGACCGGGTGGCGCTGGCGGGCAATGTCGCGGCAAATTACCCCGACGCGCTGCTAGACCGGCTGCGCGCGGCCGGCATCGGCTGCGACGGGATCGATCGTGCGCCCGAAGAGGTTAGCGAGACTGAGTGGTTCCTGAACAACGCCGACGGATCGCGTGTCGATCATCTGTATGCGCCATCCCAAGTGTTCCAAGCGTTCGGCTTTGCCGAGCCGTTGGATGCCGAGGATCGCGCGCGGTTTCTCTCCCGCCTGCAGACGCGCACCCCTGAGGGGCTTGGCTTTGGCGCACTACGCCAACTCTACCCGGTGTCGGTCGATCAAGCGCTGCGGGCGGCGCCCGGACCGCGCATCGTGCATCTCGCCCCCGAAAATTTGTCGGCACAGGCTGACTTGATCGCCGCGTTCCGGGCGCGCGGGGCGATCCTGTCGCTTGATCCCGGGTCGTCGGGTGCCCAATCCCCGCGCGAAGTCGAGACGCTGGCAGGACAGGTCGACATCTTTCTTCCCAGCCAAAAGGAACTTGCGGCGATGCGTCCGGGCCTTTCGCCCGCTGCGGCCCTAATGGATCTGGGCCGGACCACGTCTGCGGTTCTGGCCGTCAAGATCGGCGCAGAGGGCGCGCTGCTGCTGGACCGTGATACGGACCGGATCGTTCATGTTCCGGCGCTGGAGGTCGATGCCCCCGATCCGGTCGGTGCAGGTGATGCATTTTGCGGCGGCTTTGCGGCCGGATACCTGGCGGGGCGGGACGTCCGCCATGCTGCGGCCTGCGGCACCGTTTCTGCCTCTTTCGCGGTTGGGGGCTTTGGTGCCCTGCATGCCCTGACCGCCACCCCCGACGAGATCGCGCGCCGCCACCGCGCGATTGGTTTCAACACCCTGCCGGAGTTTTCCCGATGACCGATCTCCTGATCCGCGGCGGAACCGTCGTTACGATGGACCAAGACCGCCGCATCATCCCCGACGCAAGCGTCGCGGTCAGCGACGGGCGCATCACATATGTCGGACCCGCCGCCACCGGTCCCCAAGACGCCTCAAGGGTGCTTGAGGCTGACGGCGGCATCATCCTGCCCGGTCTGGTGGATGCCCACGGCCACGGCGGGCATGGCCTGCTCAAGACGGTCGCCTCGGACACGCCGTCGTTCTGGGGCAAAGTGGTGACGCGCACCTATTACCATCATACCGATACCGATTTCTGGTCGGCGGAGGGCCAGCTTTCGGCGCTGGAGCGGTTGATGTTCGGCGTAACCACTGGCCTGTGCGTCATCGCATCCGAACCGCGCAGTGACGATCCTGCGCTGGCCGGGGCCCATGCCGCCTCTTATGCAGAGGCTGGCCTGCGTGAAATCGTGGCGACCGGACCCTGCAATCCGCCCTACCCCCGGCCCGCCACCCAGTGGCGCGACGGCATCCCACATGACGCGCCGTTCACCTTTGAGGACGCAATGACCGGCGCCGAGCAGGTTATCCGCGACTGGCACGGCGGTGCGAATGACCGCATCCGGGTGATGTTGACGCCCTTTCTGATTGTGCCGTCCTGCGACAGTTCCGGCCCGACCCCCGCCGATAAGGCGCGCCTGACCGATCACGACCTGATGCAATCGCGCCGGATCCGCGAATCCGCGCGTGAACATGGGGTGCGCATCCATTCGGACGCCTTTGGCGGCATGGTGCGGCTGGCAAGCCGCGATCCCAACGGGTTGCTTGGGCCGGATGTGCTTGTACAGCACTGTACCGGGCTGGGTATCGACGAGGTGCGCATCATCGCGGACACCGGCACCTCGGTGGGCCACGCGCCGCTGGCCGGGTCGATGGGGCGGGCGCGCTGTCCGGTTGTCGAACTGATCGAGGCCGGCGCGAACGTGGCGATCACCACCGATGGCACCTCGCCGCGCACCAGCTTTGATCTGCTGCCGAACCTGCGCGTCGCTATGCGCCTGCAACAGAACCATTTTCAGGACAGTTCCGTCATGCCGACCGGAAAGCTGCTGGAGATGGCGACGATCGATGCCGCCAAGGCGCTTGGGATGGACAGTGACATCGGCTCGCTGGAAGTCGGTAAAAAGGCCGACGTGATTACCCTTGGCGGAGGTCTGCGTCCGCATTTGACGCCAATGTACATGGCGGTCCACCGGGTCGTGCACCAGGCGGCGGGGCAGGATGTGGATCACGTTGTAGTGGATGGCCGTGTGCTAATGGAAAATCGCTGCCCGGAGGTTGTCGATGCTCGCGCGATCCAGGCCCGCGCCGAACGCGAGTCCGAGCGCATCGTTGAGCGCGCTGGGCTTGCGCCCTTTATGGAACCTCCCGAGGGGTTCTGGAGCGCGTCGTCGTCGCGCATTTCCGATGATCGTTTCGCGGAGTTCTCATCATGACCGGTCTGAAACTGCGCAACGTCACGAAAAGCTATGGCACCACGCAAGTCGTGCATGGCATCGACCTAGAGGTGCCCGAAGGGGCGTTCACGGTGTTCGTCGGCCCCTCTGGCTGTGGCAAATCCACCTTGCTTCGGATGATTGCGGGACTGGAAACGATCAGCGGGGGCGAGATCGAGATCGGCGGCGTTCTGGTCAACGACATCCCTCCGCGCGGCCGCGACGTGGCCATGGTGTTTCAGGACTATGCGCTTTACCCGCACATGAAAGTGCGTGAAAACATCGGCTTCGGTCTCAAGATGCGCGGCGTTCCCAAGGACGAGGCCAAGCGACGGCTCGAAGATGCGGCCGAAATTTTGCAGATCGAACATCTGCTGGATCGGCGGCCCCGCGATTTGTCCGGCGGTCAGCGCCAGCGGGTCGCCATGGGCCGCGCCATCGTGCGCGACCCCAAAGCGTTCCTGTTCGATGAACCACTGTCCAACCTTGACGCCAAGCTGCGCGCCGAGATGCGCACGGAAATCAAGCGGTTGCATGGTCAGTTGAAGACCACGGTCGTCTATGTGACCCATGATCAGGTTGAGGCAATGACTCTTGCCGATCAGATCGTCGTGTTGAACGGCGGGCGGATCGAGCAACTGGGCACTCCTGACGAAATCTACAACCAACCGCGCAGCCGATTTGTCGCCGCGTTCATGGGCGCGCCGCCGATGAACTTGATCCCGGTGACTGCCGTGGACGGGATGCTGGAACTTGAATCGGGCGCACGGATTCCGATCCCCGCCCGATACCGCGATGCGGTTGAACGGGAGGCGTCGGCAGGTGGCAAAATGACCCTTGGCATACGGCCCGAACATTTCACTGCAACCCCCGAACCGGGAACCGACTCTGCTTGGCTTGAGCTGCCGGTATCCGTGGTTGAACCACTTGGGTCCGACACTCTGGTCTTTCTCAAGACCGGGGAGCGCGAGATCGTCGCGCGCGTCGCTCCTGCCGCCGCGCCGCAGCCCGGCAGCGACTTTCGGCTGGCCTTTGATCTGGCCGCCTTGCACCTGTTCCGCCTTGATGACGGGCTGAACCTTTTGGCCGACCCCGACCTGACTGGAAAGACCGCACACACATGACCGACACCACGCAAAACCCCGGCCTGTCGCCCCGTCCCGGCAAGCCGTTCCTTGTGGCTGCCCTGCATTTGCCCGATCTGTCGGTGCGCCGCCATCTCAGCCCTGCCTTCCTCGAGGACTACACCTTGGCCAACACTGAGGCGTTGGTTTCGGGAGGCATCGACCATGTGATCCTTCAGGATCAAACTCGCCAAAAAGGTGAAGCCGCGCCGGAAACCGTGGCACTGACCGCAGCGCTGGGACGGACGATGAAGCGGGCCTTTCCGGAGATGAGTCTGGGCATCATCGTGCAGGCTCATGACGCTTGCGCGCCCATCGCCATTGCTCATGCCTCTGGCGCGGATTTCGTCCGTCTCAAGATTTTTGTCGGTGCGGCCATGACCTTTGAGGGCCACCGCGAGGCGCTTGCCGTTGAGGCGGTCAGCTATCGCCACCGGTTGCAGGCCGACAACGTCGCAATCATGGCCGACGTCTTTGACCGCACCTGCGTGCCGACGATCGCCGTCACGCCTGAACGCGCCGCAGTTTCGGCGGTGCATAATGGTGCTGATGCGCTTGTGATTACCGGATCGGACGTGCCCGACAGCTTAGCGCGCATCCGCGCGGCGCGGGGGGCCGGGGTGAAACGGCCAATCCTGATCGGCGGCAGTGTCACGGCGCAGAACGCGCAGGACGTGCTGGCGGCGGCGGATGGCGCGATCGTCTCCTCCTCTCTGATGCGCCCCGATTATGCCGAGGGCGACCTGCTACGCTGGGACGCGGGGCTGACCCGCGCGCTGGTCGACGCCGCTGCGTCATGACTGACCGGCGGGACTTCATCGGACATGGGGGGCAGCCCCCCATGCGCCACTGGCCGAACGGGGCCGGCTTGGCCGTATCGTTTGTCGTCAACGTCGAGGAAGGTGCAGAACTGTCAATCGCCGACGGGGATGAGTGCAACGAGTTCATCTATGAGGCGGTCGAGCCGGTCGAGGGTGAGATCGACCTGTGCATGGAAAGCCATTTTGAATACGGCCCGCGCGCGGGCTGGCCGCGCATCCGGCAGGCGCTGCAGGATCGTCGTGTCCCGGCGACCCTGAACGCCTGCGGACGGGCAATCGCTCGCCTTCCCTGGCTTGCGCAGGAGGCCGTCGCGGACGGCCATGAGATCGCCGCTCATGGGTATCGGTGGGAGCGTCACGTTCACATGGACGCCGTGCAAGAGCGCAAGGCGATTGCCGATTGCAGCGACGCGATTGCGGCGGCCTGTGGTGAGGCTCCGGTCGGCTGGCACACCCGCTCTGCCACCTCGCCGCGCACGCGCGATCTGCTACAGGAAAACGGCGGCTTTCTTTACGACAGCAATGCTTACAACGACGATATCCCCTTTACTGTCCCCGGTCCGAATGGCCCGCATGTGGTGCTGCCCTATGCCTTTGACACCAACGACATGCGGTTCTTCAATCGGGGCGGCTTTGTCTTTGCCGAGGACTTCTCACGCTATTGCATCGCCGCCTTCGACCGGCTGCTTGACGAAAGCGCTCACGCCCCACGGATGCTGTCCATCGGGCTGCACCTGCGCATTATCGGGCGCCCGGCACGGATCAGCGGACTGGAACAGGTGTTGGACCATGTTCTGAACCACCCCGATGTCTGGATCGCGCGCCGTGACCAGATTGCACATGCCTGGCGGGCAGGGCTGGATCTTCCGGTCTGGAACACACGATGAAAATCACGCTGGTTAATCCCAACAGTTCGCGCGCGGTGACAGAGGCGATGGTTGCTATTGCCCGCTCGGTCGCGCCCGGCGTCACTGTCCAGGGCGTGACCATCCCGGACGCCCCGCCGACCATTTTGAACCCCGATGCGTTGGACGCGGCCGCCATCCGCGTCGCGGCGCTGGCACCGTCTCTTGCAGGCGCGGTGATCGTGGCTGGGTTCGGCGATCCGGGGCTGATGGAGCTGCGCGCCGCGGGGCTATCCCATGCCACCGGCCTTGCAGAGGCGTCGATCGCTGAGGCCGCCGCCCTCGCGCCTCGCTTTGCCGTGGTGACGACGACGCCGCAACTGGTCGGGCGGATCGACCTTGCCGCACAGCGGGCCAGTCACGATGGGTATGCAGGCACCTGGGTCACTCCCGGCGATCCCCAGCAGCTTATGTCCGATGCGTCGGCGCTGACGGATGCCTTGCTTGCGGCCTGTCAGCGCGCCTGTGCCGAGGCCGAACGGGACGGCGCGCTTGGAGCCATCATCATTGGCGGCGGGCCGCTGGCTGTCGCAGCGCGCACCATTTCGGCGGACGCTCCAGTGCCGTTGATCGAACCCGTTCCCGCAGCGGTGCGCCGCCTGCTTGCAACCGCTCATACAGATGGAATTCCCGGATGACCGAAACGCTCGTAATAGCCGACCGCATCCTTGTCGGCTTTGGACCCGACCACACCCCCGACCTGCGAGAGGATGCCGCGCTGCTGATCCGTGACGGCAAGGTTGCCGCCATCGGCCCGGCAGAGACGTTGCGCCGCGATCACCCCGATGCCGAACGGATTGGGGGTTCGGGACAGGTTGTCATCCCCGGACTGATCAACGCCCACCATCATGTGGGTCTGACACCATTCCAACTGGGCGTGCCTGATCTGCCGCTGGAACTGTGGATCGCGGCGCGGATCGGCCTGCGTGAAGTCGCGCCCCGACTGGACACACTTTTTTCAGCGTTTGAGATGATCGCCTCTGGCGTGACGACGGTTCAGCACCTGCACGCGCGTGCGCCGGGGACACCAGAGGGCGTGCTGGGGCGGGCGGATGAGATCCTTTCGGCCTACGCCGAGATTGGGATGCGGGTGTCCTATTCCTTTGCCCTGCGTGATCAAAACCGGCTGGTCTATGCGGCGGATCAGGACTTTGTGGCGACGTTGCCAGAACCGCTGCGTGCGCCCACCGCGGAATACCTTGGAGCCTTTGCCTTGCCCCTGTCGGACCAGGTCGCCATCTTTGACGCCCTACGCAGCCGGTATGCCGGGGATCCGATGACTGCGATCCAGATCGGCCCGTCGAACCTGCACTGGCTGTCGGATGCGGCGCTGGAAAGCGCGGCGGAGATGTCCGGGCGAACCGGCGCGCCTATGCACATTCACCTGCTCGAGACTCCGTATCAGGTCGAATACGCCCGCCAACGCACCGGCGGATCGGCCGTTGCCCATCTGGATCGTTTCGGACTGCTGGGCCCGCAAACCACGCTGGGCCATGCCGTCTGGATGACCGCCGATGACCTTGCACTTTGTGCTGAGCGCGGCGTGTGTCTATGCCACAACTGTTCGTCCAATCTGCGGCTAAAAAGCGGAACTGCCGACCTCAACGGCTTTCTTGCCTCTGGCGTTCCGGTCGCCATGGGCATTGATGAGGCGGGTATAAACGACGACCGCGACATGATGCAGGAAATGCGGCTGGTGCAGACTCTGCACCGGCCGTCCGGGCACAGCTCGCCGGCCCCGTCGGCCGCGCAGGTGCTGCAGATGGCGACCGAATATGGCGCCGCGACGACGCCCTTTGCCGACCGGGTCGGACGACTGGAAGTCGGTTGCGAGGCCGATCTGGTGTTGCTGGATTGGTCCCGGCTGACCTATCCTTGGCAAGACCCCACGCGGCCTTTTGCTGAGGTTCTGGTGCGCCGCGCCCGGCCCGAGTTTGTGCTGCAGGTGCTGATTGGCGGTCGCAGCGTCCTCAAGGACGGTCGGTTCGTGAATGTGGATCGCGACCAGATACTTGATGAGATCGCGGCCAGTTTGGGCCGTTCGCCACAAATCTGCGAACAATCTCGGGTCCAGCTTGCAGCGGACCTCTTTCCGCATGTCGATAAATTCTACGCGAACTGGTAGGTGGTGAGACGGAAATGCGCGGAGCCAATGCCACATGTGCTCCGAGAGATCTTTTCGAGTTTTAGCGCAGCGAGGTGGTCCCGAATGTTCGACCAGTTTGCCAACGGGCTACAGCATGGGTTTCATGACTAGCGGCGGTTGCCACTTTTTGGCTCCCGGTATCAAAGGCCTCCGCTAGCGTCAGCAACACGTGGGATGCGTACGGGCGTCTCTCGTTGCAATAGGTGATCCACGCGTCGATCCCGCGTCTTGCCTCGGAACCGGCGGCAGGCCAGGTAAGCCAACGGCAAGGTCAACTCGCAGTTGCGCGTGAGCTACGACACCAACGATTACCCGGTCCCGGTCGCCTATGGGCATCAGGATGTCTGGACCCGCGCCTGCGTCGACCGGGTGATGATAGGCTGCGACGGCAATGTCATTGCGCGGCATGCGCGCTGCTACGACCGCGAGGACATGGTCTTCGATCCGGCCCACTACCTTCCGCTTATCGAGCGCAAGATCAATGCCCTGGATCAAGCCGCGCCCTTGACGGAGTAGGATTTGCCTAAAGAGCTCCAAACCCTGCGCCGTCTCATGGAAGCGCGCATGCTGAAAATGGGGCGGCGCGAGTATGTTCAGGTGCTGCGCCTGCTCTAGACCTTCGGCATGGAGGACCTGCAAGCTGCCGCAAAGCAGGGATAGTGTCCCGAGGACTGGAATAACTTTGCTCGTCGGCCTTGGCTCGGCCGCAGTTACAGGGCGGCGATTTTCGCCGGGTCCATTGGTGCAGTGTCGCAAATGGCGGCGACGGTTTCCAGCGTCATGTAGCACCGCGTGATTGCCCATTCGTCATTTTGCTCCAGCATCAGGGCGCCGACCAGGCGCGTCACTGCGGCTTCGTTCGGGAAGATCCCGACGTCATTGGTCCGGCGCTTGATCTTTTTGTTCAGACGCTCCAGCGGGTTCGTCGAGTGTATCCTGGCCCAGTGCTCCTTGGGGAAGCTCTTGTAGGCCAGGACTTTGTCCTCGGCCCTGCGCATCAGCTCCGCTAGCTTGGAGTGGCGCGGACCGAAGCGTCGATCCGCTTGGCCCAGTGCTCTTTCGACGAAGCGAGCGTGTCCTGATCGAAAGCGGTTCGAAGCGCCGCAGTGACGATCGGGCGGCCCATCTTGCCGACGCAGGCCAGCGCGTTGCGCATGAAATGTGCGCGGCAGCGCTGGACGGTGACGCCGAGCACCTTGGCGGCCGCAACCTTCAGTCCCTTGTGGTTGTCTGCGATGATCAGGATCGTCCTTGATGGCCTGCGTGGCGAGGACAGTATCGCCGAGTGACGTGCCCCCCGCTGGTCCCTCGCTCATGATGAGAGTCTGTGGGTCTGATTTTGGTGGTTGTCGGTTTCGGGTTTAGCAAGCGCGGCGGGCGCGGAGCCCTCAAATAGCTCAAGCGCCTGCCGCGCTTGCTTTGGGGTTTTGTTCCCCAGCGAAGAGTGCGGCCTGACGTTGTTGTAAATGTAGCGCCACAGCGCCAGTTTGCGGCGGGCATCGTCCAGGGTATCGAACAATTCTTCATTGAGGAGCTCGTCCCGCAGGCTGCCGTTGAATGGCT
>TARA_R100000789_G_scaffold59042_1_pt1 | contig 14735 bp, 12 predicted proteins | sample TARA_R100000789 | Tara Oceans TARA_R100000789 (sample SAMEA2623403) | marine metagenome | biome: marine biome (ENVO:00000447); feature: mesopelagic zone (ENVO:00000213); material: "saline water (ENVO:00002010), including plankton (ENVO:xxxxxxxx)" | depth 450 m
TTAACGATACAACCAGCAGTTATAACACGCTGTAATTGTTTCCAATCTTCATTTGCTCACCCACCCGATTCTTCATGAGAGGAACAATGACTATGAATTCGATTCTCATTGCCGAAGATAATCGGGTGATGGCTGATGTCGTTCGATTCAATCTGGTCCGAGCAGGCTACGAGGTCGTCGTTGCTGATGATGGTCTTGCAGCTCTTGAAATTGCGAACACGCGAACATTCGATCTTGTCATTACCGATTCCCAGATGCCGCGAATGAAGGGTGAAGAATTTTGCGCCGAGTTGCGAAAATTGCCAAGCTATCAGGACGTGCCTCTCATTATGTGTTCTGCAAAAGGCTTTGAGCTCAGTGCAGAGCGTCTGAAAGAACAATATGGGATCGAACGTGTTTTATTGAAACCGTTCAGCCCTCGAGAAGTACTGGCGGTCGTCGGAGAACGGCTCAACGGAACAGCCGTTGTAAACGGACTTTGATCCGAAGATCCCCTGCGAAATCTGGATTCGCAGTAGCAGCAAGACACTATGGAGAGACTTGTGAACGACCAATCTATTGCACAATATCTGCGCGCCATCGGCTTGCTGACATTACTCCTGTCCGGCACCGCGGTCGTGCTGTTCTTCATCGAATCTCACGAATTCTGGGCCATCCGCTCACTGGTGGCCGCAGCAATCTGCAGTTTGTTTCTTGGCTTTCTGACAGTCGTCAAAAAGCAGGACTCAGTCCCTCTGCCTGTTGAAATTCTCACTCAACTCGAATCGTATTCCTCATCTGAATCTCAGAATAAGCCGCCCTTGAATCTGGTACACTGGCAGGATCCTCACTCGCAAGGCTGGAATACCATCGTCGAGGAATTGAGAACCCTTCAGGCTTTAGCAGCACTTGAGGCTCGGATCGATGAAAAATTGACTCAGAATAAAACGTCGGATGACACAGCCGTTTTGGACAGTTTGGCTGAAGGTGTGGGCGTAACCGATCTCAACGGTCATTTTACATTTGTGAACTCAGCTTTCGAAGCGATTCTGGCAATCGACTCCTCAAAGCTACTCAAGTCTTCAATCGAGGATGTGCTTCCCTCAGAAGTATCAGCTAATACCATCGATGCTATTGCACGAGCAATCCCAGTCACGTTCGAGTCGCAGACCAAAACCGACGAAGGCACTCTGTATTTCCGCTGGAGCAGACGCCCCAGACTGAACGAACATTGTGAGCCGAATGGACATGTCTGGTTGATTCGAGATGTTTCTCAACAAAAACTCGCAGAAAAAATGCGGGAAGAATTCGTGTCGATGGCGACTCATGAATTGCGAACGCCCTTAGCCAATATCAATGCCTATGCGGAAACGCTGACCATGGCGGACGATATCGATTTCGAGCAGCAAAAGGAGTTCTACAACATCATTCAATCGGAAGCGACCCGCCTGGCTCGCTTTGTCGATGAACTCCTGGAAATCAGTCGCATGGAAGCGGGTTCGATGTCGATCAATTGTCGAATCACGGAACTCGATCGGATGCTCAAAGAGATCTGCGATAAAATCCAACCGGAAATGAACCGGAAAGCACTCGATTTCAGCATCGTCATTCCTCCGAAGCTTCCCCAGATCGAAGTCGACAAGGATGCAATTACTGCAGCCCTTGTGAACCTGCTTGGTAATGCAGTGAAATATACTCCTGAGGGTGGAAACGTCTGCTTTACTGTTGTGGTTGAAGATAACGAAATTCAGTTCAGGGTGCAGGATTCCGGTATCGGGATTTCTGAAGACGAATTGCCACATGTCTTTGAGAAATTTTTCCGCAGCGATGATGGACGCGTCAGAGACATCAACGGAAGTGGACTCGGACTGGCCTTCAGCCACGAAGTCGCACGGTTGCATCAGGGGCGGATCAATGTTTCCAGCGAATTGAATCAGGGTTCGACCTTCAGCCTGGTATTGCCACTCAAGACAGGAGTGGATATATGATTCGTCATACAAAACAGGGGGCCGTTGATATTCTCAGTGTTGAAGAATCAATGATTTATCTCCACATTGATAAGATGCAACTCGCCGTCGACCAACTCCTCAAAGCCGGTCAACCGCGTGTTGTTCTCAACATGAAGGACGTCGCCTTATGTGATAGCCGGGGACTGGAATTCATTCTGGACCTCCGCGATCGCTGTGTGAAATGCGGCGGCATGTTCAAACTGGCAGCAGCCAGTCACCTCTGCCTGGACATCCTCCAGATTACAGGCGTTCTCGATCAAATTGAACACTATGAAAACTCCGTGCAGGCGGCAGGGAGTTTTGCATTATGACATCCATCGTACATTCAGAAAACAAACGATCGATCACGTCTGTTACTCAACGAAATAAGCCTCGGCAGCGGCTCGGCGAAAGATTGGTCAGTGCGGGGATTCTAACTTCAGACGAATTGGAATCAGCCCTGCAGCGGCAATCTGTCAACGGACAGCGTGTCGGAGAAACACTTGTTGAACTTGGATTTATCGAAGAGGAACAATTACTTCCCTATCTGGCCGAGCAGCTCAATATTCCGCACGTGACACTTCGTGAGGGACTGATTGATCCGCGAACGGTTCTGACAATTCCAAGACGCAAAGCTGAGGAATTTGAAGCGATTGCGATGTTCAAAGTGCGCGACGTTTTAACGGTCGCGATGCGAAACCCGCAACAACTTGACTACATCGACGAGATTGAACGTCTGACCAAATGCCGTGTCCGGCCTGTGCTGGCCATGAAATCGGCAATCGAACAACTGCTGCCCCGTTGTTACGACGAAGGCTTCGAGGTCGATGCCGTAACCGCAGACATGGATCAGGAAGCGATTTCCGTCCAGGATGATGCCATCCATGTTCAACTTCAAACTGTTGAATCGATCGGTGATGGAAGTCCAATCGTCAATCTGGTCAATTATATGATCCTGCAGGCTGCTCGACAGGGAGCCAGTGATATTCATATTGAGCCGGGAGCAAATCAATCGACGGTTCGTTTTCGTGTAGATGGAATGCTACGTGAAGTCTTACGTCCCCGTCGTGAATTTCATCCGGCTATTATTTCGCGTATCAAAGTGATGGCGAAAATGGACATTGCTGAGCATCGTATGCCTCAGGATGGTCGAATTCACGTTGTGGTTGATCGACGCGATATCGACTTGAGATGTTCGACATTGCCGACGGTTCAAGGAGAGAAAGTGGTCCTGCGAGTTCTGGATCGTTCCAGCGTAACGTTCAATTTGAATGAACTCGGAATTCCCGATACTCAACTGAAATCCATGAAAGAAATTCTGGCCAAGCCTTATGGACTGGCATTGGTGACCGGACCGACAGGAAGTGGAAAAACGACCACATTGTACTCAGCGATTGAACTGATCAAAAATGTGAATCGCAACATCGTGACTGTTGAGGATCCCGTTGAATACCAGCTCAGCCTGATCAATCAGGTGCATGCGAACGCGGGCACCTCTCTCAGCTTTGCCAAAGTCCTGCGTGCGATTCTGCGACAGGATCCGGACGTGATCATGATTGGGGAAATTCGTGATGGCGAAACAGCAGAAGTCGCCATTCAGGCTGCACTGACTGGGCACCTTGTCCTCTCGACGTTACACACCAATGACAGTGCCGGTGCCATCACGCGACTGATGGATATGGGAGTTGCATCCTACAAAACTGCGGCTGCGTTTGTCGGGGCGATCGCTCAGCGACTGGTACGACGTGTCTGTCCGAATTGCAGCACGACATACTATCCGCAGACTCAAATGCTCGAAACGTTGCACTACAAAGGGGATAAAAAACAACAGTTTATTCGCGGCGAAGGTTGCCACGAATGCTACGACACTGGATTCAAAGGGCGGATCGGGATTTATGAAATCCTGCATGCGGACAATGAATTACGGGAACTGATTGGAGCGGAGGCTTCTGTGGAAAAGATTCGACAATGGCATCGAACCCATGGAGGAACCAGTCTGCTGCAGGAAGGGTTAAGGTTGGCTCAGGAGGGAATCACCTCATTAGATGAAGTCATGCGTGTGGCATATTTTGAATAATCCATTAACAGAGCACCATCAACGATGATTGCGTTTCAATATCAGGCAAAATCTCGAACTGGAGAATTGCAGGTCGGCCTCCTGGAAGCCGAAACGCTTGCTGCTGCGCGACAGGATTTACGCGGACGTGGCCTGTTTCCGATGTCCGTCACGAAAGCGGGCTCTGAAAGACGAATCAAAACAGCTGGGTCGAATAAACGCGTTTCCAAACGCGATCTAATGTTAATGACGACGCAATTGTCGATCATGCAGAAATCGGGAGTCGATCTGGCAGAATCGATCAAGAATGTCTCACGTCAGGTTTCCAACAAACGACTCGCGACCGCTCTGAATCAGATTGTCATTGATATTGAAGATGGGAAATCATTTTCAGCTGCGTTACAAGCCCAGTCCAGCATTTTTGGGGATGCCTATGTCGCAGGAATTGCCGCCGGAGAAGCCTCAGGAACTCTCGGGCAGGTACTTGCAAGACTGACAACTCTGCTGCGAAACGAAGTCCGCTTGATCAATACGATCAAGTCCATTGCCACCTACCCGGTGATTCTGATGTTTGTGGCGGGAATGGTCGTCAATGCCTTGATGTTCTTCGTGTTGCCGCAATTCGCCAAAGTCTTTCGAGACCTCGATAAAACGCCGCCGATCACAACACAAATTCTACTCTCGATCGGAGAATTTGTCCGTGGAAATTTTCTGTTTATCGGTATCGGATTCGGAGTGATCATTTTTGGTTTTAGCGTCCTGATCAAGACCGACTGGTTTCGCAAACATCTCGATCACTTCATGCTCTATGCTCCTGGATTCGGGAAAGCGACTCGCACATTACTGGCCGGGCGGATGTTTCGACTGATCGGAACGATGCTGCAAAGTGGCGTCCCGCTCCTGGAAGCGGTTCGTCTCTGTAGTCGTTCGATTAAGAATCGTCAGTACCAGAAACTCTTTTCATCAATTGAGCAGGAAGTCACGCGAGGAAATGGTATTTCGATCGCAATGATGCAAGCCAATTTTCTTCCCGATGGAGCAGTCGAAATGATTTCCACTTCAGAAAAAAGTGGAGATCTTGGCGGCGTGATGGAAATTGTCGGAGAGTTCTACGAAGACGAAGGGGAAAATTACGTTCGCGATCTGGCCAAAGTGATCGAGCCCGCCATCATCGTCGTGATGGGAGGTGTTGTGGCTGTCGTCGTCATTTCAGTCATTTTACCACTGCTCGATATGTCATCGACCTCAGGATATTAAGGAGAACCAGGTGAAGTTCATTACAAAACCAACCTCGTTATTCTCGATGAGGTCGTCAAATTCGAATTCGCGAATTGGAGTCGATTTCCAATCATCCCGACTCATTTGTGCTCGTCCCAACTCCCACAATCGAGACGAAAATAAAATTGAAGGTCTGATCATTCCGTTCCCGGAAAGAGAGTGTTCTCTGAATCACTGGATACTCTCCGGTGGGTTCCATGAAGTGCTGCAAAAACATCGAAAACAATTTTCGCACTTTGGCGGTCAAGCAATCGCTTGCGTCCTGCCGGAATCGTTAACGCATACCTGCATTCTTGAACTCCCCATGGGCAGCGAAGCGGAGATTCACGATCTCGTCGCTCAGGACCTTGCTGATCAACAGGTGTTGACAACCGAGGAACTGACCTTCGATTTCTGGGTGGAAGAAAACCCAACGACCGAAGGAATGGCTAACGTGCATGCGGTCTGTATCAATACGAAGGTGGTTAAAGAAATCGTGTCTCAGTTTCTGGCGATCGGCTATCACTGTGACAGGATCGACTCCCATGCCAATTCTCTGGCTCAACTGATACCAGATACTTCGACTTCACTCTCCGTTGTGATTGATTGGGGGCTGGATGAAGTCACCCTTATTATTTGTGACGCTGGTCAGCCCTTCTATTCCCGGAAATTACGGAACTGTCAGACACGTCCATTTTTCAAGGAACTCGCAGAGCATTGGTCGATTTCACCTGCTGATTGTGATGCACTTTTAAATCGACTATGCCATCAGGAACACAAGCGATCCACAGAGTTGAAGGGGCTGAAAGACTCCTATTTGAATTTGTCTCGCGAGTTATTCCTTCGATTGGCAGACGAAGCCAGTCGGACGATTGATTTTGCCCATCAAAAGAAACTCTTTACGGTTCCCGAACAGGTTCTGCTTGTGGGATCCGGTGCAGGTTTACCTTTTGTAAGTCGTGAGATCAATCGGTTGCTACCTTTACCGGTCCAGACAGAGTCCCTCACTGAGAAATATTCCACAGCCGGGATGTCTGAGTTCATCGTTGCAATGACTGCACTCGAGGGGAGCAGATCATGAGTGGCTATAAACGTATGAATCTCGTCCCCCTTTCAACTCAGTTCGAATTGATTTTACGCAGTCAGTTGAGACGCGGGATGACGACAATTGGTTTTGTGGTCTGTGGTCTGGCCATCATCATTCTCTGGCAAGCCTCTGAACTGCAAGTCTCGACAGTTGAGTTGCAACAAAAAGAGTTGCGATATCAACCCGTGCGGGAAATGATGTCTCAGAATTCCAATATCAGCCAGCAACTCAAGCAAATCGAACAGCAGAAAACGCACTTGAATAATCTCGTCGCTGGCCCAACCCCTTTGCACATTCTCAAAGCAATTGCCGTTGCATCGCATCATGCCTCGGGAGAAGTTGTCGTGATGAGTCTTTCCTGCAATTCACAGGATGTAGAAGAACAGCAGGCAGGCAAGCCGACAAATGTCTCCGATGTGAAACGTAAGTTAAAAAGAATGATAACGATTGCGATGTCTGGAAAGGGTGAAGATGACGAAGCGATTATGGAATTCATCTCGGCTCTCAAAGGGAGCGGGCTGTTCAAAAAAGTGGAGTTGAAGTCAGCTTCTCATGCAAATGACCTGAACCAGACGAGCAAACAATTTCATGTTGAAGCGGTGAGCGAAACCGAGGTGGGTTCATGAATTCGTTATCCAATAAACTCTCGATTACTCAATTCACTCTGCTGATTCATTCCGCAGGCGGATTGACGATTCTCGCGGTCTTAATCGTAGCCTGGTTCTGCTTTATTCATCCGATGCAACAAAAGCTCTCCAGAAATCAGTCTCATGTGGAAATCTTCAATCAACTGGGTGAGCAACGGACTCAAGTGGAACAACTGAACCATGAATTGACCAGTCAACTGCAGTTGGCAACGTCTGATGTGGAGACAATCACTCGAAAAATATCAGACAAACTGGTCATCGATCAATTTCTACAGAAAACTGGTAATTTGGCAGAGAAGCATCAGGTTCACATCCAGGAATTTCGACCGGGAAATTTTGCAACGCACGGGGAATATCAGGCTCTGACAGTCAGTATGTCACTCTCGGGATCGTTTGCCGGGATCTGCAAATTCTTTAAGGAACTCGAAGATCTCGATCGAATGAATCGTGTGAAGTCGGCTCAGATTTCACCTCAGGGGGCAGCAGGAGAAAACTGCTCAGTTTCCATGGTTCTGGAACTTTATACACTGACCCCTTCTGCAATCGCAGTTCATATCCGGGAATAAACCGATGTTTAAGAAATCAAAATCCACACGGAAAATCAGTCCCGGAAAACTGTTGCTGATCGTCACACTTTCGGGAGTACTCTATTCCGTTTTTCCTCGCGGAGAGGAGTCGTCGGTCACAACACAACTAACCGAAGTTGCCATACGACAATTAACGGGAGGAAACACAACCGGTTTACTCAACTCCGAACCTGAACTCGACCTGGCCAACTTCAATCTGGAACAACTGATTGAACATAATCCGTTCCAGAAAACCAAAAAGGTGGAAACGGAAGCAGTCTCTGAAACCAGCGTAACGAATGAACAGGAACTTCTCAACGAGGAATCAGAAGCGATCCAACCTCCTTCTGTCAAAATCACCGCCATTCTTTATTCCGACACGAAGCGGTTCGCACTGATTGATAGCGTGCTCTATCCGGAAGGAGGAATTCTTCCAGGGGGATTGAAAATCGCCGAGATACACTCAACATTTGTTCGTCTGATCCCCCTCGATGAAGTCAATTAATCGTAAAGTTTGCTGAAAATCGTCAAAATCTTGACAATATCCTTCAAATCAACAGGTTGTGATTTGTCGAACCATTTCCTACAATCTCCATCGCCTCGCCTCGAAGATCTCTCGATCTTACTTCATTCCCATCGAAATATTTTTATTACTGGAAAAGTTCCCCGCTTTCATCTTAAGATAACTTTGATGAATTGGGTGGGCTCCCGTTCCGCAACTCCTATGAATGCAAAACCATTATCTCATCGTTTTCACGACTCAGGCTTTTTGATGTCTTTCGATCCAGAATCCGAATTTTACTCTGAAGGTATTGTGCGGGTTGATCCCTCGTCACAACGCAAGAGTTACTGGCTGATTTTCGCCTCGATTGTGTTTCTCATCGTTGTTGTCGTCGCTGTCACGTTGCTTCCCATCCAGAATCAGAAGAGACATCTGGCTCATCTGAGAAACCAAGGGGCAATTGTTTACACAATCGTTCGTCCGGGAATCTGGACATCGATTTCAGACTACGTCCATAGATTCACAGACTATCAATTACCAACTCTCGAAGAAGTTCGACAGATACACTTTCAAAAATATCCGGTCACCGATCAAACAATTGCCAACTTGAGCAGATACCCCGAACTGCAAGCTCTTTCCATGCAATCTGCGGAGGTCTCTACTACTGTACTCGATAATATTTTTGACGATCTGCCTGAACTGACAGGGCTGACAATTATCAACTGCAAAAATATCACACCGGAATGGATCGAGAAATCCCAGCTGGCAAATCCATCGGTGAGTATCAATTTTCGGGGAACTGCATATCTGGGCATTTCTGCTAATATTATGAATCCCGATGAAGAGGGGTGCGTTGTCATGTATGTCCAGTCTGGAAGTGCAGCTGAAAAAGGCGGCATGTTGCCTGGAGATATTATCATTGGTATTGAAGATTCAGAAGTTTCTTCATTCACTGATCTTGTGATGGAACTGGCCCGATATTCTCCCGACGACCAGGTCACGATTCAGGTCAATCGCCAGGAGGAAGAAATTCCGATGGTCTGCAAACTGGATGCGTGGTCTAACAAAGAATTTTGACTGAAAGTTGAGACCCTCGTGCAGACGACCTCCCTCCCACGGCCCCTTCTGTTTTCACTCCTGCTGATTTTCAATCTCGCTAACTTTGTCTCAGCAGCTCCCAAAGTTGAGAATCCCGAAGAGAGTGATTTTCCTCCGGGATTACTCGGCACGTACAAGTCCGGCGACAAAACTCTGCAGAGACTCGATCCCGATATCTCCTTTGACTGGCAGTCAAGTTCTCCCGATCCACGATTGGATGCCGGTGTATTTTCTGCCAACTGGCAGGGATTGTTACTTGTTAAAAGTCAGGCCGCCCATCAATTTCATGTCTATCTGGCTGGTGAAGTCGAAATTCTGCTGGATGGTGAAACCGTCCTGAAAGGGAACTCTGCTCAACCCCAGTGGATTACAGGCGAAGAAATTTTGCTCTCATTTGGCGAAAAAGAACTTGAAATCCGTTATCAAAAAACAGGAGAGGTGGGAGCGCTCAAATTATTCTGGTCGAGCGAGAAATTCGCGATTGAACCAATCTCGACTTATATTCTGTACCGGATTGAGGGGCGTCCTGATCTGGCGGAACTTGAAGTCGGTCGACATCAGTTTCGCGCCTTCCACTGCGATCGTTGTCATGCGTTGGATCGGAATACCCAAAGCAGCCCCGCTCCCTCTCTCATGCAAGCAGCAGTCGGCTTGAAAGCCTCCTGGATCTCTCAAAAGCTGTTGGAGTCCCCCTCTGATACGGACAAAATGCCTCATTTCGACATGACCAGCGAGCAGGCAGCTGATATTGCAGCTTATTTGCTAAATCAAAAAGACAATCAGCCCAAGCTTTCTCAAGTCAAAATGAAATCCAAAGAAGAAGAGACTGCAACTGGAGAATTACTGGCGAACTCGACGGGCTGTCTGGCCTGTCATACGATTGGAGATTTGGGAACCAGCGGCGACTTTGGGGGAGGCTCCCTTGATAGAGTCGGTTCCAAACGCAGCCTGGAATGGATTGCCGCCTGGCTGAAAGACCCCGCTTCGCTGAATTCGCATCATCGTATGCCGGTGTTCCAGCTGGATCAAAAAGAAATTCCTCAACTGGCGATTTATCTCTCTTCCCTAAAAGGGGAGATTGATCATCAAAAGAAGTCGAAGTCAACTCAGGCGAATGAAGAACAACTCGCCCGTGGCAAAAAAGCGATTCAATTTTTCGGTTGCGTCTCCTGCCATGAAATCCCGGGTTTCGAACAGGAGATCAATGGTGAGCCTCTGCCTTATGAAGACCACTTGCGAGTCTATGAAGAATTGCCGGAAAACTCGAATTTGATCGGCTGTCTTGCGGAGCGGAAAGAAGACTCAGAGGCCCACCAACCCTATTATCCCCAGGCCAATGTCGAGGCGATCCGTTCCTGGATGAAAAATTATCCACAGGTCCGCGAACAGAATGCTCATCATCGGGAGATGGACTATTTTCGTGGAGCCGATCTGCTTGTTGAAAAAAACTGCACGGCTTGTCATCCGCGGGATCGTGCAGCGGGGCTTGTCGCAGTCGCGGGAAAGGTTTCCAAAAAGGATTCGCGTCTCACGGGACAAAGCCAGGGGTTGATACCGCCCCATTTAACAGCAGTGGGAGATCGAATGCTGACGGAATCCCTCGCGAAAGGGATTCGTGGCGAGCTGCCGAAACGCTTGCCCTGGTTGTCCGTTCGGATGCCAAAGTTCAATCATTCGGAATCCGAATCCAAACAACTGATGAGCTATTTAATTGGCCATGATCGCCTGCCCGATCCCATTCCCGATGAGCGCCTGCAGTTAGCCGAAGTTAACCTGACATCTTCCGAGGTTTTATTGACAGGACGGGAACTGATTGGTGGACGGGCTTTTAATTGCATCGCCTGTCATAAATTCGGAGAATTCGAACCGAGAAACACAGCTCTGGGAACACGCGGCTCCGATTTGCTCGGTCTGGCCAGCCGCATGCGTGCTCCCTACTTCCTCCGCTGGACCGCCTCCCCGTTGCGTGTTGTTCCGGGGATGGAGATGCCGAGTTACAATCAGCCCAAGCACGGCTTTCCCGTCGAAACGATTCATGAACAGCTTTCTTTATTGTGGCTGGGCATGAACCACCCGGAATTCAAGGCTCCTTCCAATCCGACCGTCGTAGAAAAGTATCTGGTCGTGCAACCCGGCGAACCTTCCCTGATGATACGAGACGTGTTTGAACGGACGGGTTCCAAAAAAGATCGAAAATACCTCACTCGACCACTTGCAGTTGGCTTCGATAATGGTCATAGCCTGCTGTTTGACCTCGATGAAGTCAGTCTACGAGAGTGGACCTACGGCGATTTCGCCTATCAGCAGACCGAAGGCAAATCATGGTTCTGGTACATGGCTGGAGCACCCGTTGTTAAGGAGTTCACACAACAGGCCGACTTTGCCCTGAGAAAATCAAACGAGACATCTCCATTAATCCAGCCTTCCAAAGTAGGATTTCGTACTGGCCGGCTGCGGGATTACCGTGTGGAATCGGAGGGGGTCGTCCTGCACTATGAAGTCGACTTTCGTATCGAGGGTGAGCTGCATATTGTCGATGTATCCGAGCACTGGCTCCCGTTGACGGGGGAGAAACAAACCGGATTTTCACGTCGTATCGAAGCCGCGAATGTTCCTTCTGGTTATGACTTGATTCTGCAGCAATCGATCGAACCGACTTCGGTCGCTCAACCAGAATTAAAAGTCGATGGAAAAGTAATTCTGCTAAGTACGCAGGATCCTGATCTGATTTCATTTGCACGAGGTTCAGAAACATCACAAAATTTGAATGTCGAGTATTGGACCAAACTGCACACACGGGCAACCTCTCCTTATCCTGATAAACCCGAGGTGGCAGGTCGTCCCGAAGTCATCACCGGTACTCCCGGATTTGATGCTCATCGCTTACCCTTAACCAGCACTCTCATGCCGACGGCTTTAGCCTGGACAGAACAAGGGAAGCTGATTGTTTCCTCTTTGAAAGGGGATATCTTCTCATTGAAAGACAGCGATCAGGACGAACTTGATGATCAACTGCAGTTGATTCAAAGTGGTCTGGCTGCTCCCTTCGGTCTGCACTGCGAAGGAGACAGTTTGTATGTCGCTCACAAACCGGAAATTTTAAGAATCGACCAGTTTCAATCCGATCGCCCCCAAATGAAAGTCTTAGCCGATGGCTGGGGGCATAGTGAAAACTATCACGACTGGGTTACCGGCTTTGCTCAAGACAATAATGGAAAACTCCTGATTGCAACCGGCAGCGATTACACGCAGAAAGAACGCGATCGAGAACTGACTCTCTGGCGGGGAGATGTGCTACGGATTGAGTCCGATTCGGAATTAACTCCCTTAGCCTCCGCCTTGCGATATCCGATGGGAATTGCTTCCGACAGCAAAGGGCGGGTATTTGTTTCGGATCAGCAGGGTGTGCAGAACTGTTTCAACGAAATCAATTACATTATCCCGAATGCAACCTACGGTGTACCAGGTCAGCGAACCAGTCCCGGTGAAGAAAAGCGGGCAGCCATTCAGATTCCTCACCCCTGGACACGCAGTGTCAACGGCATCTTTTTTATTCCCGATCGAGATGACCTCGGCTCTCTTTCCGCATTCCGCGGACATGGTGTCGGTTGTGAATACAATAATCGTTTCCTGGTGCGGTTTTCCCTGCAGGAAGTGAATGGTGATCTGCAGGGGGCTTGTTACGAGTTGACAAAATCCGCTGAAAACCTGCCCGTCGATGCACCCGTATTCCTCGGTCCGATGTGCGGCGGTGTGAGTCCCGATGGACAGATCTATGTCGGCAATATCCACGACAGCGGCTGGCTCGGTGGTCAAAACACTGGCGAAATCATCCGACTGACTCCCCAGGAAAAACTTCCGAATGGAATCCGCGAACTGCGAGCAACCAGCACTGGGTTTGAACTGGAATTCCTGGAGCCAGTTTCCAAAGAGGCGTTGCAGAAAAAAGAAACGTATGACTTGGTCGGTTACACCCGCGTCTGGGAAGGGGGCTACGCGACGCCCGATTCCGGTCGTTATCGCCCGGAAACCACTTCGCTGGAAATACTTGATGACGGTAAAACTGTCCGCATTCACGTCGATCAACTCAAACCCAGCTTCCTCTACGAACTGCACCTGAACGAAGCATTGGATCTGTTTCCATCATCGGCTTATTACACGATGAACCAGATTCCAAAACCATAACCCCAGTAGGACAGGCTTCCAGCCTGTCAATTCGCAGAATGCGAACCCCAGTTGAAGTATGTCAGACAGGCAGGATGCCTGTCCTACTGATCAATGAGGGAATCTTCGTTGCTATACTAAAAAAAACGCCTCGAAACTTGTGAAGGTTCGAGGCGTTTTTTGATCCTATGCAGTCAAACTAATTGTTCGATCTTATTCATCCATGACATCTTTTTCTTTAGCGTTCGCGGCATCGTTGACGACACCTTCGTATTTTTTGGTCAGTTTTTGAACATCATCCTTGACGGTATCTCGTTCGTCTTCCGACATCACCTTATCTTTTTCACTCTGATCGGCGTGCTTGTTGGCATCGCGACGAATGTTACGAATCGAAATACGTGCTTCCTCAGCGAATTCTTTAACACGAGAGACGAGCTGCTTGCGACGTTCGGTTGAAAGAGGGGGGATGGTCAGGCGGATGAGTTTGCCATCGTTATTGGGAGCCAGGCCGACATCGCTGGCTTGAATTGCTTTGGCGATTTCTCCCAATGCAGAGGCATCGAAAGGGCGGATGACAATTTGCTGTGGCTCGGGCACGCTGATGTTTGCCAATTGCTTGAGCGGAGTCGGGGAGCCGTAATAGTCGACGCGAATGGAATCGACCAGACCGGGATTGGCACGTCCGGTTCGCAAACCTTTGAGCTGATCCTGCAGCACGCTGGCTGCTTTTTCCATACGCTCTTCACAATCGAGCAGAATTTCGTCACTGTTCATAATACCCTCTATTTATTCGATACTTTTTATGTCAGAAGCGATAACCTATGCTCCATCCTAAAGCATAACGCATCCCCGTTGGCTCATGCCAGCGTTTGAATCGTTTATGGGATCCCGAAATCGATCAGGAGGCGGGATCACTATTCACCAGCGTTCCCACCTGGACTCCCCTTGCGGCATTGATAATGTTGCCCGCTTTCTGGAAATCGAAGATCAGAATCGGAATGTCGTGTTCCATGCAGTGATGGAAAGCCTGTGCGTCCATCACCTGGAGACGCTGGGCAATGACATCCTGAAATGAGATGCGATCGTAGCGGATTGCGTGTGGGTTTTTCTCGGGATCATCTGAATAGACTCCATCAACTCGAGTCGCCTTCATCACGATATCGGCTTCAATTTCCCGTGCCCGCAAAGCGGCAGCTGTGTCTGTAGTCACATACGGACTTCCCGTTCCGCCAGCCAGAATGACGACGCGTCCTTTTTCCAGATGTCGCACACATCGCCGACGAATAAACGGTTCAGCCACACTCTCCATGCTGATCGCCGACTGCAGACGGGTCGGCACTCCAATATGTTCGAGAGCATCCTGCAAGGCCAGTCCATTGATGACGGTCGCG
>TARA_R100000789_G_scaffold3086_3_pt1 | contig 14708 bp, 11 predicted proteins | sample TARA_R100000789 | Tara Oceans TARA_R100000789 (sample SAMEA2623403) | marine metagenome | biome: marine biome (ENVO:00000447); feature: mesopelagic zone (ENVO:00000213); material: "saline water (ENVO:00002010), including plankton (ENVO:xxxxxxxx)" | depth 450 m
CACACAGCAAACAGTCAATCGCATCGATTTACGGATTCTGAGCTTCGATGGTGCCCCTCATGAGCGGGGATTCTGGTATGGCGTGCACCCGGCTTATCGAATTCCGGTCATTGTTGCCTTCCTGCTGATGGTCATCACCCTGACAATTTGGCCCTGGAAGAAGAATCTTGAAGTTCTGTTGTCTTATAACGCAGCCATCATTGTCGCAACGCAATTCTGGTATCCTCAGTTAGGCGGGGTTTATCTGCTGTGGTATGTGCCGCTGGTGATCCTGGTTGTTTTTCGTCCCAGATTGCTGGCGGAAAAAGATTATCAGGCACCCCAGCAGCAACCTTCCATTCGCGGGAGTTCCTTTGAATCTCCCGCCCGAAATTCCCCTGGGGGAAGCGTCTCTGCCAGACTGCACCGCTAAATGTAGCAGAAAATTTGATTGCTCACTCTTCAATGATCGCTTTGCATGCTCTCCAAAATTCTCTTGCTGATTCTGCGATTTTGCATCTCTGGATGGGTCGGAGCGGCAGTATTGTTTGTGATTCTCACCGTTCAGGAAATCCGTCTTGGGCAATTTGAGTCCATCCTGCTGGATCGACTGATCCTGATTCGATTCCCCATTTACTATGGGTTTTCATTCGTAATGATTGGGTTGGCGAGTCTGACAGGAGGACTTTACTGGTTACTAAAATCGCCATCCCGCTCAATGAAAATCGGTGTCAGTTTTATTCTGCTGACACTCTTGATCCTGATCGGAGATTATCTGTTCGTCTATTCCGAGTTAGCCAGCATGTTACAGCCAGTCGGCTCTCCCCGACCGCACAACTTTCATGGCTATCATGTCCTGACCGAACGCCTGAATGCGTTAGCAGTTTTGATGGGAATTACAGGGGCAATACTTGTCAATTTGCCACAGCCAGCAGTGAATGCTGAAAAGCCAGCTGCTTAACGCACCAGTTTCAAACTCGGCCAGAGGCTCGGATCAGTGGTGGCCGGGAAATTCTCGCCGACTCCGAATAAGCGGGTACTATATTCACCATCGTACATCACATAATAAAAGCCGAGGGAGGAAACATGCTCGGGATCGTATCCTTCCAGATACGCTTTCGAAATCCAGCAGCTCACCTGATAGCCCTCTTTCGAACTGGAATCCCAAGTTGGAATTTGTTCCGGCTGAGTCATTTCCCGGTAGGTTCTATTCCCTGAGATTTCCTGCTCGATCATCAAAGCAGATTGCTTTCGTTTTCCTCGCGTGCCTGGCGGAAGCAGAGTAAACCGATGACAGAATTTGCTGGCTCGATGATTCGTCTTCAAATCGCGGGTATCGATGAAGAAATCGATACGATCGCCTTTGGTCGGATCGGTTAATGTTCCTGGCTGACTGGGGAAGTTTTTCTTCTCGGCGTTGACCTGCAGACAAATCCCCTCTTCATTCCAGGCGACGAAAAACTGGACAGTGTTCTTTGAATCAGACTCCTCAAACATCAAATTCGGGAGTTCATTATCAATTTTCGGATGCTTTTTATGCTGAATATCTTTGTCCAGATCCGCTTGCCAGGGAATTTCCACACTGGCCTGAAAATAAAATTCAGCCGGGATCAGAAGGTGATCGCTGGAATGATTCAAGAGAGTACCTGACGATTAAATCTTGGGACAGAGAGATTATTATCCAATATTTCTGGATAAGTTCTCCATTCTAGGCATTTTCCCCACGAGGAAAAGCCATCACCGAATCTGGGTTTAGTGAACCTTTGAATCAGATTTTCCACCCGGATGTGCAGATTTCCTGATAAGATGAAGAATTGAAGAAATGCGGCGGCGATGAGATTCGCTGGCTCGCGGTTTTCGTTAAGCTGTGATATTGCGTATTTTACTGACTCTACTTATCCTGATGGCACATTCACATTCACTCAGCGATTAATAACGAGTTGAATGGACTAAATTCTGTATTGATGGCACTTCAGATAATCCTATTGTGATCACTGCCTTACATTCCCCAAATCAAGCCTATTTCACAAGTTCGATCACTCCAATCTGTGACAAGCGAATCCATGGATGAAGCTCTAATTTCGACAGCCGCGAAGATTCCGCGATTTTCCAAAGCCGTAACCCGTCGGACATGTTCTTTGATGGGAGTGCAGATTGTCGACACGGGATCGTATGTCCCGGAGACGGTGCGGACAAATCTGCAGATGCAGGAAATCTGTCCCGATTGCGATCCCGAATGGATTGAACAACGCACCGGAATTCGCGAACGTCGAATCGTCGGAGCTAACGAGTCAACCTGCGATCTGGCCGTGGCAGCTGCTCAACAGGTCATGGCAAAAGCTGGCGTTTATGCCAAGGATATCGACCTGCTGATTGTCGGTACTTTCACTCCCGATTATCACTGCCCTTCAACCGCATGTCTGGTTCAGGACCGATTAGGTCTGGATGCCCCGGCTTTTGACATTTCCGCGGCTTGCTCGGGATTTATGTATGCCGTCACAACGGGAGCGCAATACGTCGCAACCGGAAATGCAAAGATGGCACTGGTGATCGGGGCGGACAGTAATTCACGAATTGTCGATCAAAAAGATCGCACAATCGCTCCTCTGTTTGGCGATGGAGCCGGAGCGGTGCTGCTTTCTGCGGGAACTTTGCAGCAAGGTTTCAAATCCTACCATCTGGCCTCCGACGGCAGCGGTGCAGGCATGCTTGATCGACCTTGCGGCGGTTCAAAAAATCCGATTACCGCTGAAGGAATTGCTTCGAGACAGCACTATCTGCAGATGGACGGTCGCAATGTTTTCAAATGGGCAGTGCGAACCGTTGTCGAATCGATTGAAGTCGTCCTCGAATCGGCTCAATTGAGCGTACACGATGTTTCTCTGTTTGCGTTGCATCAGGCTAATCAGCGAATTATCGATTCTGTCGCCGATAAGCTGAATGTCTCACGGGATCGTTTCTATAATAACGTCCACAAGTACGGCAACACCTCCGCAGCCTCAATTCCGCTCGTTCTTGATGAAGCGAATTCCGAAGGCAAAATCGATCGCGGCGACACCATATTAATGTGTGGTTTTGGAGCCGGACTCACTTGGGGTACTTCTCTGTTTGTCTGGTAATCAACCAGCGTTACGGCTCAATTGGAATTTCAGGCTGTGGTTTCGCTTCCCCGCGAATCACTTTTGTCCCCTTAGCTGTTAACCGTAAATACCAGTCCGCAGGCAGGCCTTCGTAAGTGACAAAATTCGCTTCAACTGGCGGATGATTGGTAACTTTAAAGATAGCCGTTGCTTCATCGACTTCATCAAACATGGCTACATAAGCCATGTTCGCGCCTGTTTTCTTCGCTGCGATAAATTGCTTCCAGAAAAACTTTCCACCTCTACGCGGAATCGTTGCATTTTCGCCAGATGCTCCTTTGAGATTCTTCCAGGAAAAACCGGGATAGATCACTGGCATCCATTCCACATTGTTGATTGAAGTTTCCTCAAAATCTTTCTGCCAATATCCCGTACTGGCTTCCTTCTTTCCATCCTGATAGGAAACGTTTCCGACATTCCAGGGGCTGAGAATATCGAGTCGTCGAAAAGCGATGGCCCACTCAGGATCTTTCTCCTGCCGCCAATACCACGGCGTGCCTCCCACAACGGTCGCCTGATACTTGGTGTTCTCATGAAAGAAATCAATGAGCCGATTCGCAATTTTCGCGTCAAAGCGATCGGGATAAAGTCCCCACAAAAACACGACTGGCTTCTCCTTGTGGTATTGATACTGCCGATCCTGAGTGACTTTCAGTTTGTCGACAAGCCTGATCCAATCAGTTGTAAGTTTTTCGTAAATTTGATCAGCAGGTGTACCTGAAAGGTCATAACAAATCGCATACACCCGCCCCGATTTTCTGGCCGAGGTGCGAATATTCTGCAGCACCGTATCAAATGAGGGTCGCTGAATGTTGACTAGAAACCTCTGCAGGAAGACACCATCAATTCCGTAAGTCTGCATCCATTGAAAATGAAGATCGACCGTAGCCGCATCTGCTGAACTGAATAAGCGAGCCGGTTTTCCAGAACGATCGGTAAACCCGGGGGTTTCAAATTGTGAAGACTCCGGCAGTTCCGAGACCTCTGGCCACATCTCAAATGTCAGACTTTCTGGCGTCAATCGATTTCGATTACGACTCCAATGATGCCAACCCTCGTTTGAACCATCCTCTGGACTACGAAACCAGCCTTGATATCCACAAAGAACTTTCCCATGCATGCTATCCGGACTGACTTGAGATTCCGGTTCCAGCGGAAAAGAAATCTCCTCCGCTCTCAGTGGATTTAGAACAAGAGCTACGCACAGGATCAACAGTCGCAAGGAGAAAATGGCAATGTCAGAAATTCGAATAGATTTCATTATCAAGGCACAATGGCTTAATTTAAGGAGAGCAGGAAAATCCATTAATCACCGGTAATTTCGATTAACGCGGTAAAGGACCGACATTGACGACGACATAATCATTTCGCTGTCGAAGTTGCTCAAATCGCACGGCTAATTTCACATCCGGATAGTTCCAGATCAGCAGATTCTCTTTTTGCGAGGCGATACGCGTGACCGTTCTCGGTGCACCCAGTGTCGAGGCGACCTGTGCACGCGACATCCCGGCGACGACTCGCCCCGATTGAATTGCCTGCTCGATTTCATTCGGTTTAGACATCGGCAGATCAGCCTTTGAGACCCACTGATCTCCATTCTTTGCAAAATCCCAGCGTGTGAGCAATGCCAGTAAAGCAGCATCGTCGGGATATTTCTGAATTCCGCGTAGCAGGATTTCCTCGGCACGCTCTCGTTTTTGTAACCAGGAATCGAAGTCGAGAGCCGTTTGGAGATAATCGGAAGGGCCGGCTCGGTCGAGCTGTTCGACACGATGATTCAGCCAGCGGGCCATGGCGGTTTCGGCCATCTCTGCATCTCCCTGATCTCTGTATTGATCAGCCACCGCAAGCAACTCTGTTCGTGTGGAAGTCAGAATATTCTTAGTGCGAAACATCAATGCTGCTGCTCGTAATTCTTCAGCGTATTCCGGATCATCCGGGGCCAGTAACTCGTACTCTTTGGCAAGTCTGTCTCCATTTGAACCACCGTCAGCAAGTTTTGACTGAATCTGTGTCCGTAATACTTCCAGATGGAATAAACGACTCAATTGCTGTTGTGCGTGGGGGCTGGCTTTTGCAAAAGTTTCCCGGGGTTGCTTTCTGTAGGCGTCAAATACATCTCCCTTAAGAGACGTCAACGGTACCTGAGAACCGGGGAGAGCCGTTTCTAACTCCTGAAGAAATTTCTTGTAATCGAAGTCTGGTTTAATACGCCCCTCTTCAAATTGCTGACGCAAACTTTCGTGTTTCAAGGAGACATAGAGCGATTTGGAAACCCTCAGTTTGGCTGCCTTGGCGGACAGATCGTTTAAAAACGCAGCGGTCGGCTGTTTTTGACGAGAACGTTCAATACGAATCGCTTCGACCAAAAGTTCTTCTCCAACCAGTTTGAGGATCTCGTCTTCATAAAATTTGGCACGATCCGTTGTCTTAATTCCCAATTCGTACCAGGGATCCGCATCGTTTTTGGGAAGTAATGCTTTGGAGAGTTGAACCTGTTCAAGATCGTCTGGTCGCACCTGCAGAGAATTGACCTGAAATTTAAATTCGTTGGATTCGCGTATCAGCTCTCCTGTGACTTCCAGATTTTTGCTGCGTCCCAGTGGCCGGGGCGTGCCCGCAGGTAATTGAAATGAGAGGTCACATTTCTGAAATCGCATGGAACTGGGTGAAAATGATGAGTAACGTCCCTCAATTCTCAGTGTCTCGCCAACCAGTTCATTCCATCGATCTTTATTTTCAATAAATTCAGGGATTGAAAACTGCTGAACAGCGGCAAGAACTACAGTATTGGAGATCAACGAGAATGTGATCATCGCCAAGAATATCTGTTTCATCATCAGTCCTTCAATAGTATCGCCTTTTGTCGTTCCAGAACCGATCGCAGGCTATCTTCTGGCATCCATGGAGTTTCGAGTTCAAAGTTGAGCCGTTCGCAGGTTTCTGAAAAACACCACTGAAATGCTGTTTCCGGTTGAATCCGTATTTCCCAATCAATCCCCTCGACCGCTGACTTTTCCACCGCTGAAATCTGCCCGGCAATTAATACGTGGACCGGACCAGACTCTACAGAGTGATTTTTCATCAACGTTGCTGGCCAGATCAGACTGATCCCCCCCCTTTTCAGGGGAATTGTTTCCACAATAACGGTGTCTGATTTTCCGGGAGCAAGCCAGGTTTCTACAATGATCCAACGTTGATCGATTTGCAGGCGAAACAGGGTTTCCCAGTCATTCAATGTCTGCTGAGGATCACTGACTTCCTCGATGATTTCCTCCAAAGATAACAGACACAAACCGTCAACTGCCTGCAATTCCCGATCTTTCTGTAAAACTTCCCGTGCAAAGACATCATCCCGATTCAAAACGCGAATCGCTTCGGCTGCCAGGTGGAATTGTTCGGTTGCCACAGGCCAGTTCTGCTCTTTCATCGCGGATTCCGCTTCGGCGACCGAATCCCGTAAGACACGCACTGCTTGACTTTGCTGCTGTTGCTGGATGGCAAAATAGATGCCTCCACAAATCACAATCACAAGAGAGAGCAACGTCAGACGGAGCGGCGTTAAGCTGGCAAGAAATGCGTGAAAGCCAATCAGAGTTTTCTGCCAGGCTATTGCGAGTAATTTGCCAATTCCTGCTTTGAGGACGATTCCCGCACGCGAAAGCTTTCGGGAGATGGTTTTTGAAAGAGGCTCTTCCCGTTGCCGTTTTTTGGCCCGCTTCTTCTTGAGTCGCTTGGGCTCGGGATATTTGCTGACCGGCAGAATGAAATGTTTCCGGTCACAATGATCACAGAGAATACGCTGAGGGGATTCCACCCGTAATCCATTCAGTTTCTGTCCGCATAAGCACTCTTTATTCCAGCGAGGCGTGTTGTCCTGATCTGGATTCTCCCGCTTGTTTTTACGGAGACCTTTCCGCTTTTCAGGATTCGTTTTCGCTGGCAATTCTGACATCGAGATCCTGATGATAATTGAGTAAAAAACTGAGCAGACTCGAAGTTAATACACCAACTGGATTTATGGTGGAATTTTTATTGAACGAAAGTGATTCGATTCGGGTTCAGTCGATATGAATTAAATGTGTTTCATTCTTTCCGCTGGCACTCAAAGTCTCAAGTTCGCAATACGGTGGAATTCCAATTTCTCAGAAGGAAATTTCAGATCTTCATCAAAAAAATAACAGCAGCAATTTCCAGACATCAATGCCCTACCGACGGCGGAAACCATTTTAATGTAGTCAAAACCGATTTTCGCTCAGCAAATTTGAGGCAAGCAGTAAATATATGTACACTTTTCCAAAATCTTCTCGTAAATTTTCTTGAAGGTCGAAATAAGCCGTTGTAGCACGAGTCCTAATTGTTAACATGGGTATTCTACAAAGACTTGGGTGCATACATGCGTTAAGTGGCGTGCATCGCATTCAAGGCTGATTTTTATTAATTATGCCGAGAACGTCTCTGCAGTAAAAGATTTAAAAAACTGAATTCTGCCTGGTGTCGATACTGAATGACATGGGTATTCTTCGCAAAAAGCAGACTCTGGAAAGACTTCTAGTTATGACGGCTTACAAGTTATCAAGAAGGTTTTTAACAGGCTGCCTGATGGCTGTTTGTGCCTTCAACTTCTCAGCAACAACCTCCTTCGCTCAGGATGATGTCGGACTCAAGGCGATCTTTCGGGATGCCGTCCTCAACGAACCGCCCTGGGGCATTCGAGATGAGGATTTCTCAGGTTTGAACGAATCCTGGGGAGAATGGAGTAGCAAGACTCAGGAACTGCTGGACAAGCTGTACAATTTCGATCCACTGACCATCGAAGAGCAGGAGCAGTTACTGGCCGATCTGAAAGAACAACTGCAACTGACATATCCTGCTTTAAAATCGGACGATGAAGTCGCGAATCAGGATTTGCTGGTCGATCTGGAAGGCAAGATTGCTCGACGAATTGCAATTTATGAATCGACACTGAAGCTGCTGAAAAGTTCATCCGAGCAAACTGAGGAGTTGCAACCCGTATTGGCTCAGTTATTCCAGTCGCTCGAACGTTACGAATCCGATGACCGTGATGTCGATGTGAAACTGAACGATGAAGCTCCTGAAACTGTCCCTCAGTTGATTTCAAAAATTGAAGGCCTGAGCAGCCACTCGTCGCCGCTCGTCGAGCAGATCCGCATTAATTACTACAACTTCAACGTGCGGACATTTGTCTCGGAACCGTTTGCCGACTTCGCATTCTACGAATGTCGACGCGAGTGTGGTCCCGTTTGCGATTTCATTCTGGGAGCCCGGGTGACGGGAACCCAACGCACCAAATCGGGCGTCTACATCGATTTTCTTCCTTCGGATGATTCCGCAAAATTTGCGATCCGCATTAATGGAAACACGCGTGCGAACACTCGGGGAGTCACCGATCAGGCGACTATTCTGACAACCGGCAATCACTATTTCTCCGGTAAGAAAACAGTTTCATACGATGGGAACGAGTTCTCTTACTACCGAGCCTCACTGGGAGTGAATGCGAATAATCATGTGAAAAGTGCTTATTTGAATCGTCGGGGATTGATCGCCAAATTGATTGGGGACAAAATTGCCTACGATAAAGCTGTTGAAAAGACGCCGGAAACGGAACGGATTGCCGCCTACAAATTGCGGAATCGTGTTTTACCGAAATTCAATGAGGAAATCGAAGATTCCTTCAACGACCTGAACAAGGAAAACAAAAAGCGTCGCGAACGGATGGCTGCTGAAGGAATTGCTCCAAATGAAGTTCTGGCTCGCACGGACGACGACGAATTGCGAACTGCTGAACGACTGATGAATGAAGGTCAGTTGGGAGCAGACCGTGCGAACACGACCTTCAATTCTCCGACTGGAATGACTCTGCACATTCACGAAAGCTGGGTCAACAACGCTCTGGCAATCGATACGATCGATCTCGAACCTGGTCAGAGTTTGCCTTTCCCAGAGTTTTCTCAGCAACTGGCTGAGAAGTTCCGACGAGCTTTTGACATCACGAAAGAACGCGAACCGGCTGAAGATTCCGGCGATGATGTCATCATCTACGATGTCGATCCCCTGCATGTGCAGTTTGAAGGCGGAGTCATCAAAGCGATTCTGCGTATCGGTTTGAAATCGGATGATCGCGAAAATCCAATCGCTATTCGCCGCGTTGAAATCCCAATCGAATATGTTCTTGAAGAAGATCAGATTCGTCTGCAGATTTCTGAAACTCGAGATGTCTACTCCAAACCGCTCGATACTTCAGACCCGAACTATCGCCGCGGGGAAGACCCGGTCATCGCGAATAAAATCAAAGAACGATTCCAGGAACGACTGGCCGAAGAAACTTTCGATCGACATATTCTGTTCGAAGCTGACGAAGAAAACGGCAAGAAAGTCCCCGTCACAATCGCTTCACTGCACTCTGTGAATGGCTGGTTAATCGTGGTTGTCGAACCGGATGAACGAGAAGAGGAATAAACTTTATTCGCTTGCTCGATAATGATTAATAAAAGCGTATCTGAAATTCAGGTACGCTTTTTTTGTACTCTTTCATATTGCCACATGTTCAAGCCCACTATTCCCGGAGAAGTTCAATCTGGTACAATGTATCGCAAGTTCTATTTAATAAGTTAGGAGTTTCTATGATGAAAAAGAAATCAGAAACCGCCAGAACAACCAGGAAAAACAAGAGAGCAAAACTACGTTCAGGTCAATCCAAGCAAATTGACCGGGAGGAACAATTGCCATTTTTAGCGATGAAAGCACTCGATAAGGCGACTCAACAGGCAATGAACTCTGGTAGTCCGATGGTGTTTTCTCGTAATGGAAAGCTTTATTTAAGAACAGCAGATGGAGAAGAAAAATTTATTAAAACCATCAGGAAGCCCGTCACTAGTCAGGATTGACAAATATTAAAAAAATGAAACCAAAAGCTGAGATTCCGCGGTTAAGAATGTTTGCCGGGCCAAACGGTTCTGGTAAGACAACAATAAAAAATGGGTTAAATTTTCCGTCGTCATGGTTTGGGATTTATATCAACCCCGACGAACTGGAAATGTCGATTCGGACGAACAGTGAAATCTCTCTCGAATCATTTAACTTATCGTTTACCGAAGATGAGTTGAAATCATTTTTCAAGACTTCTCCATTACTAATAATGAATGAACTCAATCTTGATTCTGCTAATGCGATTCAATTGAAGGTCATGTCACTTTCATTTAAGAATTTAAATATCAACTCCTATCATATGTCTGTGTTGGCAGATTTCCTGCGTCACAGAGCTTTGCTTGAGAAAAAGTCTTTCACTTTCGAAACCGTAATGTCTCACCCTGACAAAGCGGAACTGCTAAAGTATGCTCAACAAATTGGATATCGCACCTACCTCTATTTCATTGCAACTGAAGATCCTGAGATCAACATTTATCGAGTAAAGAACAGGATCTCCCAAGGTGGACACGCCGTTCCCAATGATAAGATTGTCGAACGATATTATCGCTCGATTGATCAGTTACCTAAAGCAATTCAATATGCCAATCGAGCATTTTTGTTCGATACAAGTGAAGCACAATCTAAATACTTTTGCTCCTGCGAAAACGGAAAAATTGTTCAACTGGAAGTTATTGATATTCCAGCTTGGTTTCAGGAAATCATAGACAAAATCCGACCTTAACTGAAATACAGAAATCAGGCTCAATCCTTAAGCAACCCGCTCTGCCTCAACAACACAGTCGGATCAGGCTCCCGGCCGCGGAATTGTTCGAAGAGGATCATCGGATGCTGGCTTCCCCCTTGAGCGAGGATGGTGTCTCGAAAATGGCGGCCGGTTTCTTCGATTGCCGCTTCATTATCCAGTCCCGCTTCTTCAAAGGCTCCGAAGGCATCGGCGGAGAGCACTTCAGCCCATTTGTAGCTGTAATAGCCGGCTGCATAGCCACCTGCGAAAATGTGCTGGAAGGAGCAGAGCATGCGATCTTCCGGAAGCATCGGCATAATGGCCGTCGATTGCATCACCTCACGCTGAACATCAAAAATGGATTGCTTGCCATTTGGAATAAACTCCGAGTGCAGCAGCATGTCGGTCATGCCGAAGGTCAATTGACGCAATGTATCGGAACCCGCTCGGAAGTGTCGGGCATTCACGATCTTCTCGAAAAGTTCATCCGGCAAGGGTTCTCCAGTTTCGACGTGAGCGGTCATGCCCATTAAAGTCGGCTTGTGATAGCACCAGTTCTCCATGAACTGACTCGGCAACTCAACCGCATCCCATTCGACTCCATTAATCCCAGCGACATCAGGCTCATCGACAGTGGTGAGCATGTGCTGCAAGCCGTGACCAAATTCATGGAACAGCGTTTCCACTTCACGGAATGTCATCAGCGAAGGGGAATCACCTACAGGGGGAGTACAGTTACAAACCAGATGAGCGACCGGCAATTGCAGGCCATCGGGTGTGTGCCGTCGGTTCAGGCAGACATCCATCCACGCTCCACCCCGTTTGTTTTCCGGCCGCGAATAGGGATCATAATAAAACCCGGCAACCGGTTGATCATCTTTGAAGATCATATAATAGCGAACACTCGGCTCCCAGCAGGAGACATCACCATCGACTTCGCGAACCTGGACATCGAAGAGTCGCTCCACGAGAGAGAACAAACCATTGAGAACGCGTTCGTGCTGAAAATATTGTCGCAGCACTTCGTCCGTGACTTCGTATTTTTTCTCACGCAGCCGCTCCGCCCAGTAGGCGATATCCCATTGTTTCAGTTCATTGGTTTCGCCAGACTCATTCGCCAGTTTCTGCAAATCGTCAAGGTCGTCCTTGGCCGGCTCAATAGAAGCCTTGCGTAAGGTTTCGAACATCTCCTGAACAGCCTCTGCGTTTTCGGCCATCTTTTCTGAGAGACTCACTTCGGCATAGTTTTTATACCCCAGCATCTTCGCCTGCTCTCGACGCAATGACAGAATTCGGTTGCAGTTTTCCGTGTTATCAAATTCGCCGGAAGAGGCTCGTGAGATGTAAGCACGATAGGTTTGCTCGCGCAAATCCCGATTCTGGCAATGTTGCCAGAACGGTTGAACGATTGGAACTTCGAGAGTGATTTTCCAGGGGCCAGTCGCGGGAGTAGACTCTGGTTCGTCTTCTTTTCGAGTTTTGTTGTAGGCCTGGCTGGTCAGATTTTTCAATGAGTTGGGCCACCCCTCTGCATCGGCTGGATCGGTCACTATCAATTCATACGCATTGGTGGCATCAAGCACATTGTTGGAAAATTTATTTCCGAGCTTAGATAACTCGTGCGTCATCTCGTTGAACTTCTCTTTGAGTTCATCCGGCAACGCTACACCCGAGAGTTCAGCGGAAAGCAATCGCTGTTCGATAATCCGCTTGCGAGCAGAACTGAGACTCTCCCAGGCCTCCGATTCTCGAATTGACTTATACTCCTCATAGAGTTTTTCGCTCTGAGCAACACGAATGCTATATTTCACAACCTCAGGCAGCACTTCTTCGTAAGCGGCTCGGAGTTCCGAAGAGTTTTTGACACTGTTAAAGTGTCCGATCGGCTTCCAGGTCTGCTCAAAATATTGATCGATTCGATCGAGACGCCCAAATAACTCTTCCCAAGTCGGTTTTTCGAGAGCTTCCACTTCGTCGAAGAGTTTTGTCGCCGTTTGCAGCAATCCCTGTACGGCTGGCAGAACATGTCCGGCTTCAATTTCATCAAAGCGGGGTAGTCCAGATTTTTGCATTAAAGGGTTCGTGGGAGCCTGATCCATGGAGAGTAATCCTGATATCGGTTGAGTGTTTAATGTTGAGGTTTGAGGGTACAGACTCGGTAGTTACAGGGCTGTAAGTGACATTACTGCAGTTGTTAATTGCTGATTGAGGCCACATGTCTAAACATTCAACCCTTAACTCTCAACCATACCAGTTTGATCATTTTTCAGAGTGTCGGCAAGGGAGCTGGATTTGAGAAAAACAGGAGAACTCCTGTTGAAAATGTACAATTTGCATGAAATTGGCATGAAATATTCTGGAAAACGTATAAACTGATGAAGATAAACTATTCCTCTACAACAATATTGCAACAGTTTTCTGATGCAATCCCCAAAGGAACTTTCATGTCCCGCCTGCTTTCAACGATTGCCATTTTAGTTGCCCTGGCTTCTATTTCTGCACAGGCTCAACCGGCTGCAGAATCGAATACGGAAGTCTCACCTGTAGAAACCTCTCCTGAAATTCAATTGCCTGAATTCGACCCCACTGCCAAGCCGGAAGAGACTCTGGAGAAGGTCAAGTCGCTCTGGCAAACCCGAATTGATGTTGCCTCGCCTCAGGAAGCGAATCTGCTCAAGGTGAAAATTCTCGGCCACATCGTCAAAGGTTCGGAAATCATTCTTAAAGATACCAATGTCGATGCAGAACTGGCTCTCGAAGCCATTCAGAACAAAATGGAAGCTCTCGGCATTCTTGCCCAGGCTGGCGATCCCAACGCGATGCCCAGTGCGATCGAAATGGCCAAAACCATCTCAGAAGATCCTCGCCCGCTCGTTGCCCGCGAAGGCAAGCTGATTCTGCTTTCGAGTCGCCTGAATGAACTCCAGAAACTGGATACCGCAGGGCGAACAGCATTTGTTAAAGAACTGATGGATCTATTAAATAGTGCAGACTTGTCCGCTCGTGAAGTTCAGATCGCAAGTATCACCGCTGACCTACTCGAACAGTTTGGAGATACCGGGGCTTCCAAAACGATCTACAAAAATCTGGCCGAGCAGGCAAAAAAATCAGACTCTCCCGAAATGCGTTCCCGAGCTTCGGAATTTGAAGGAGTCGCCCGTCGACTCGAATTGCCTGGCAATGAAATCAAGATCGCTGGAAAGAATCTGGCGGGAGCAGATTACGATATCAAAAATCACAGAGGCAAAGTCGTCCTCATTCAATACTGGGCCAGCTGGTGCGGATACTGTCTGGAAGAGATGCCTCACATCAAGCAAATGTATAACACGTATCATGCCGATGGATTTGAAGTCGTAGGAGTTAATCTGGATGATTCTGCTGACCGGGCCATCGCGATCATTGATGATATGAAGCTCCCCTGGCAAAACCTGTTCAGCAGAGATGCCGAACAACTCGGCATGGAAAACCCCAATGCCACTCGCTATGGCATCAACAGCATCCCGCAGTGCATTCTTGTGGATCGGGACGGAAAAGTCGTCACCCTCAACGCGCGTGGAGATGAGTTGACCCGTGAACTCGAAAAGTTATTACTGGAGAGTGTAACCGCGGAAGGCCAGCCCACAAAAGAGACTCCTGCACAGGATGCAAAGCCTCAGTAAATATATTCTCAAGCGAGCCCAGTCAGCGATTCCAGACTGGGCTTTATCTTTTTTAAACGCAACAACATTTCAGGTAACGATATGACAAAACCACAATGGACAGGCTTGCTCACTCTGGCAGTTATGTGTTTTGTACTGGGAATTCCGAACGGATTCTCTCAAGCTGATGAAACTCCTCCAGCAGCTGATGGCGAAAGCCCGTTTCCTCAGCGATTCGATGCTCCCAGCTTCGAAGGTGGGCACGGCTGGCTCAAT
>TARA_R100000789_G_scaffold53571_1_pt1 | contig 14695 bp, 11 predicted proteins | sample TARA_R100000789 | Tara Oceans TARA_R100000789 (sample SAMEA2623403) | marine metagenome | biome: marine biome (ENVO:00000447); feature: mesopelagic zone (ENVO:00000213); material: "saline water (ENVO:00002010), including plankton (ENVO:xxxxxxxx)" | depth 450 m
GTTCAGTCATCACCGAACAGGCTCGGAAATATGCCGATGTCGTTGCAATTTCCGATGTTGACCGCCATGTTCGCGAGCAGGCCCGTGCCAGCTTTGGGAGCACACCGCGAATCTTCGAAGACTATCAGGAGATGCTCTCCCGGAAAGATGTCGATGTCGTCATGATCGCCACGCCGGATCACTGGCATACAAAAATGCTGGTCGATGCTGTCCGGGCTGGCAAAGATGTCTATTGTGAGAAGCCACTCACTCTGACAATCGATGAAGGCAAAGTTCTGCGAAATGTTGTTGGGAACAGCGATCGTGTTGTTCAGGTCGGAACCTGGCAGCGACACGATCACAATTTCCGTCTGGCTGTCGAAATGGTTCGTCAGGGACGAATCGGCAAATTGCAAACCGTCACTTGCACCACAAGTAAAAACCCAACAGGGGGACCATTTTCCGAGATGCCGGTTCCCGAACATTTCAACTGGGATCTGTGGCAGGGACCAACTCCCGATGTCCCGTATATTCCACAACGATCACACTATACCTTCCGCTGGTGGTATGAATATTCCGGCGGTAAAATGACTGACTGGGGTGCTCATCACATCGATATTGCACAATGGGCAATTGACAGTCTGCCGGTCAATATTGCTGGAAAGGCGACTCTGCCAACAGTTGAAAACGGGTACAATGTTGCCATCGATTTTGCAGCCGACATTGACTACGCCAACGGAGTAAAGTTGATCATCAGCGATGAAGGTCGTGATGGCATTTTATTCGAGGGGGACAAAGGTCGAATCTTCGTTAATCGGGGAGGTGCCTATGGCGCTCCGGTTGATGAATTGAAATCGAATCCACTCCCAAGAGAGTCTTTCACCGTGTATGACAATGACAATCTCACCCGTCCGGAACGGAGCGGAAAAATTGATGCGATTGTTAATCATATGGGGAATTTCTTTGATTGTGTCGAATCCCGTAAGAAGCCGATTTCAGATATCGAAAGTCAGCATCGCAGTGTTAGCACGTGTCATCTGGCGAATATCTCCATGCGATTGGGACGCCCACTTCAATGGGATCCTCAACTGGAGGAATTCGTCAACGATTCCGAAGCCAATACCTGGCTGAAGCGGGACTATCGAGCCGGATTTGAAATTGGTTAGACCATTTTCAAGTGATTTCGGACCACTAAATGTACTCTTAGCAGATGATTTTCCTACAAGCACGAAGCGCAAGCGAGTGTTTTAAATACATGAGAATACACACTCGCTTGCGCTTCGTGCTTGTAGGAACTCTCGACATATTTCGGGAAATTCATTTTCCGCAAATAGCGAGCAAGTCCATGAGGTGAAGTCATTTATGAGAATGATATCGCGACTTGGGAGAAATCAGAGCTTATAAGATTGTCGACAAACTCACGTATTCTGTGAGAGCAACCATAATTTCCAGGTCCGTTCGTCAAATCCGAAGTCCACTGAAGTGAGTGATTTGAGAGCTTCGAGGACTTCAGGGTTCTGCTGGGCGATGTTCACTGTTTCCCAATGAAACGACTGCGCCCCTGGTGGCAGAATGATATTGTCAGGAGACATGACGCCTGTCAAAAGAGCGGCCTGGATATCAGGAGGGAGTATTGAACCCCCTCCGGAAGAAACGGCTCCGCCCGGTCCTATTGAGACGCCGGTCGTCGGATTCGGTACCTTAATCCGATAGGAGTGATTCGTGACCAGAGCATCAATCAATTGAGGGACCGCTTTACTACTCCCGAGGGTTCTCAAGCCGGTCGCGGCTCGGCGGACGACCACGTTCTGACTGTCTCGCAGGTGTTGTACGAATTCGGCAACTGCAAAATTGATCTGGTTTTCCGGAATTTTTTCGATCGCACGCATCCTTAATCCGCGATCACCATCAAACACACCCATGCGGACCAGAGCCGAGATTGCTGAAGAATCGTTGATTTGACTGAGAGTTTCGATGTAGAGATTTCTCAGATCTCGATTTTCCTGCTCTCCGAGATGCCTTTGCAATCCCGGGATGGCCAGCGGATCGTCGATTCCGCGAAAGTTTTCGAGAGCAATTTCCCGTTGTTTGTCGAGTCGCCCGGTTAACCAACTGGCCCACAAACTGGCTTTGGCCATCCATTCACTCTGTCGCTCCCGCTCCTCCTGGGAATGCTCCAGCAGCATTTTCTCTTCGGGAGTGATATAACGCCCTCGATGTTTGACATACCCCTGATCGAGCATGTGTTCTTCCAACGAGGCCCATTTGCCATCCCGTTCGACGTGTCCGAGCAATCGATGAGCCACCTCGTGATCGGGGTCGATCGCGAGCATCTTTTCCAGATGAATTTCCTGCTGGCGTTTCAATCGCTGCTCACGGCACCATTCAGCCATTTCCCACTGAGCTTCGACTGTTTCTGGAACCAGTCGTGATTTTAATTCGTAGGTTTCGTAGTAAAGCGGACGTCTTGTTTCAAACTCGACATCCTTTTTATGAACAGTGATGATAGCACCAGTGACGGTGCGAACGCAGACGCGATATCCGACTTCATTCGCATTCGTGACAATCTTGCCTCGCAATTCTCCTCCCTGCTTGAGTCGAACCAGATCGGCACGTAAAGAGAGCGGGAGTGAAATCATGGTCAGCATGATGACACTGATTCGTTTCGAGTTATCCAGGAAGCGATGAAGCATGTCAATTTTGTCCACAATGTGGACTCATAATGATGGTTAGAGAGTCTGTACTTTAAGATTTCCTCTGCATTATGCCTTAAAATGACCTTATGACAAGGATATTTCTGATCGTAGGAGACTTGAGCCTCAGGTTCGAGAAAATTTGCGGAGAATGCATTTTTCAGGTTACTCTGCATCCACTTTCGTATCTAATAGCGTTCATCGTCATTTGAGTGACCTGATATTGCCAGTGGAGTTCCAGAAAAAGTGCCTGACCTCACAAATTCCCTCCGAATACACTTATTGTGTCGGCAAAATCAGGGTGCGAGCCGCAAATCATCCGGATCGAAGCTGGATTCCACGGAATTCATCGCGTAAAATTTTCAGATCGACGATGTTCAAACAGATGGGGACGTTCTTTTCCTCAACGAGTTGGTCACAACAGCGATTGATCACAATATTTGAGTTCATCTTCTCTAAGAGTTGGAGTGTTTCCGATGATTCGGAATATAGCGATTTTGAGTCTGCTGACAGTCTTATGCGTCTGCCCGAGTGCTTCTGCTCAGGTCAGTCTGATGAACACAAATCCGGTGCCCTCTGCCCGGAATCTGAATCGTTATGGTTTGGAAGTTGACTGGATTGGTCAGGCGACAATGGAAGTCGGACGTGACAAAATTCAGCATATCTCAATCGATGAGCGATCACTTGTCGCTATTACTGCCACCGGTATGGTGACAATGTTCGATGCCGAGACCGGAGAGAAACTCTGGGTCAATCGGATCGGACGAGGCACTCAGGCTACGTTCGAACCTGTGATGAATGATGATGAAGTGCTGATTGTTACCGGGATGACACTTTATTCTCTTGACCGAGTTAAAGGTGATATCAAATGGAATATCACCCTTCCGCAAATGGCTTCCACGGCTCCTTCAGCTGATGATAATCAGATTTATGTCGGAACATTAGACGGCAGTGTCTATGCATTCGATTTGAGAAAAATTAATCAGCTTTACAACGAACGTCTTCTACCAGAATACTCCCTGGCTGCACGAGTCTGGCGATATAAGACCGCTGAAAAAATTACGTCTCCACCGGTTTCCTATGGACGAGCAGTCAGTTTTGCCAGTCTGGATAAATCCTTGTACACCGTCAGTGCAGCGACACGCAAGCTGCTTTTTCAGTTTGAAACCGATGCTCCAATTTCTGCCCCGCTCGTCATTCATAACGAATATATGTTCCTGGCCTCGGAGGATTTTAACTTCTATTGCCTGAACGCAAAGAATGGCCAGGTTCGCTGGTCCTTCCTTTCTGGTTTGCCAATCCGTAAAGCTCCTTACATTATTGAAGGGACGATTCGTGGCGTCCGAACGGAAGTGGTTTATGTGCTTCCAGAGGCAGGTGGAATGTCTGCACTGGATGCCTACAATGGATTTCCCATCTGGAGTGAACCTCAGAAGCGAGCTGTCGATTTTCGGGCAGCGACCCAGAATTTTGTTTTTGTGACCGATGCGATTAATAATATTCTGATTCTCGAACGCAATTTTGGAGAAGTCGTCGGCATGATTCCTGCCACTTCATTCAATGTGGCAACACCGAACTCTCGAACAGATCGTCTTTTTCTGGTCCGTGACAATGGGTTAATCGTGATGATTCGAGAGTCGGACGACACTTACCCGACTTACTTCAAATACCCGGAGCGACGTCCTCTCACACCTGAAATTTATAATCCCGAAATGCATGATCAGGAGGATGGTGATTCCTCTGCGGTTGTGCCCGGTGAAGACGACAGTAATGGCAGTACATTAGTTCCCGGTGAAGATAACGGAACGCTGGTTCCCGGCGAGCAGGACTGAATTACTATCGGCTGATGCCGATAGGTTTTTTGGCCGTGAGCTTCGGACTGAAATCCTTTCGCACACATGACAGGTTCTTATTGTCCCTGGACAAATTTGAACCCACGATAAAAAAGAACCTGAAGGTTTCGTCTGAAGGCGAGGGTTTTAGACCCATCGCAAGGACAAAAAACTTAAAAAAGTTCATCTTCCAGTCGCGGTCTCGGTTTGAATCTTGCCGCATCAATTGTGGACCAGATGTGAATTATCCATCCCATCCAGATGCACCACAGGAGTCCTGTCAGCACAAAATGAATCAGGGCAGCGATAACACGCCCCTGAATTAACTGACCCAGCCCAGGCAGAAAAAAACTGCAGAGTGCTGCTACGACATTCCCTGTCGAACCTGGGCCTGTTGAAAATTCTTCGTTACTCATTGATCTCCTCACACTCAATTGTTTGAGTTTCATCTCCTGAGATTGCCAGAATGTCAGCGATTCTTCAATATCTCGCCTGTAGAATGAACGTGCAAATCTGATTCCGAGGTCAATCTTTTTTCTTCAATTTGCTATATTGAAGACAGGGATTAGGGTTTGGATTTAAAACAAAATGCATGATTCATTTTAAACAGATCGCTACCGGAATGCAGTACATCTTTCGACTCCTTTATCCACTGCTCTGGATCAACGTGCTACTGTTCCCTGCATTGGGAGTTGCACAAACTTCACGCTGTGAAAAACAGAATCCCGTGGAGAAAAAATTGATTGAATGGTCAGCTGTGGAGCCAGACAGTCGAACCGTTCGTAAGTTGGCCAATCAGTTTGAGCTAACACCGTTCGATGGATTTGTGTTTCGTGCAACAACAAGAACTGGCGAACAGATGATGTGGCACATCTGGGGGGATCGGGAATACGTACTTGAAGAGTTCGGTCAAGTTATTGACGATTTTCAAGCAACCCGATTCGTGAATTCAACGGATCGCTTTTTACGCGTGAATGTGACTCCCGGATCGGTCGACTGGTTTAACGATGATGCGTGGAAAATCGTTCTCCACAACTTTCAGGTTGCGGCTCAACTCGCAAAACAAACCGGAAGCATTGGGATCCTTTTTGACACTGAGCAATACAACATCCGGCTGTTTGACAGTGAGGAAATGCAAAAAGTATTTCCACACCATTCTCAGGATTACCGAACAAAACTTAGACAACGCGGACGCGAATGGATTCAAGCGATCAATGAGGCATATCCCGACATCACCATTTTAATGACCTTTGGCTATCGAGCGGCCCAGAAATCTGAGATTAAAAACTTCCGCGTCGGCAATTATGAATTGCTCGCACCTTTCCTCGATGGAATTCTCTCAGCCTGCGATGAACGCACCAAAATTATAGATGGCTGGGAATACGCTTACGGCTATCAGCGGGAATGCGAATTTCGCAATGCGCGTCATGTGATGAAACATCAAGCGAATAACTGGGCGGCTGATGGTTGCCGTTATCAAAAGCATGTCCAGGCTTCGTTTGGACTCTGGACCGATTATTCACTTCGTGACTATGGATGGGATCTCACCGAGCATTCAAAAAACTTTCACACGCCGCTCGACTTTGAAAGTCGTCTAAGATTCGCCATGCAGCACAGTGATCGCTACGTCTGGGTTTATTCGGGCGTTCCGAACTGGTGGACTGGCGAGCGATTACCAACTGAATACATCGATGCCCTTACAAACGCAAAAACAGCAGCACAGGTCGAGTAACCCATGCTGCTGTGATTCTTTGGAAACAAACCCGCTTAAATATTCTGCTGAGTTTATACCTCAAACATTGTCTGCAGTTGCACAATCAGCGGCGTGATTTGTGAGCTGAGTCGATTCAGATCCTCTCGCTCTCGGCCGTTGAGTTTGTGGATGTATTCTCCGTTGAGATAATTCCAGCCTCGCACGAGCGTGTCGCAACGTGCTCGAACATCTTCCGGTTTGGAACCAGCTGCCAGATCGTAATGAATGTTCCGGGCAAACGCAGTGAACTGCTGGCTGGTGTGCAATCCCTGAATAGAGAACTGTCGGTTGTACTGTGGCTTGGGCAATACTTTCGTGCTGAACGCTTCCTGCAAATGCTCGCCATAGTTTTCGAGGGAAGCGAGAATCTGCATGGCCAGATCATGATCAAAAACATTTCCAACCTGCAGAGCCTGCTGAATCGAAACCATTGTCTGATCAGTCGTTTTGATCAGTCGCAGAATTTCCCGCTGATTGCAGGTGCTGTAGGATGCTTCCAGTTGACGCCATTTCTGATCGACAATGCGGAAATCGGCCTGGAGTTGTTGGAGATTACGATTTTGTGAAATCGATTCGGTCAGTCGTTTGTTGGCAGCATGCAGTTCTGTTGCTGACCTTAATAATGTATCTCGAGACTGCATATCCAATAGCTGACGCAAGGTCGTTGTCTGAAACAGAGTTTCGATATCAGTTGTTAAAACGGTTGTCAGTCGAGAGAGTTGAGTGTTATCGACAGGGATGTCAATCCAGAGAATCTCATGCAATTCTCGATCGGCCTGTTCGATCCGTTGCAGGCTTCGTTCGAGGTAGCGGTTATTCAGGGGCCACAACTGAGCCGCAAATGGTCCCCAGAGTTCGTGAAATTTCTTGAATTCAGCCACTGCAATTTCGTGAGACTGCTGATATTCAATCGCATTGGCCATGAATCGAACCTGTTGTTCGATCAAGCGTCCCTGAACCAGCAATTGACGAGCTTGCTGAGATTGGCCCAGTTCAATCGCAATGTCATCGAGCAGACTTTGCAGATCGGCTTTGAGGGTGTCAGTCAGTCGAAGGAATTCTCGATTATCGACCTGAGGGGAAACATCAAAAATTTTGCTCAACTGAGTATCGATGGTATCCATCGCTTTGACGGAATTGCGTGCCGTGGTGCTAAGGGAAATGGTCGACTGCAATCGGTGAGAGAGCAGACGCCAGTTACGATCCAGGGTTGTGAACTCCTGACGAACAGTAGCCCAGTCAGAATTTTGAGAAATCAGCTGTCCCAGGATGGTAGCACTGGCCTGAACTTCCAAAGTTGGATTCAACAGAGACCGCATCGAAGGGTTTTGCCGCGAATCAGTACTGATGGCATCAAAAAGCCGAATCGCTTCCTGTGAAAAGTTATTCACCAGACGACGAGTTTCCTGATCCTGAGCCGGCGGACGACGATCCACGGGAGGTCCGTAAAACTGCTGAGGCTGTTGTTGCTGAACTCCATCCATCCGGCTGTCGATCAGCGACTGCAGCAGATTCTCAAACAGCTCGCGACGCTGAGTCCCGTTCTGTCCCTGAGCAAAAACCGATCCCGGAACCAGTCCAGCAATCATTACGGCGAAAATTAGACTGGTCCGAATACAGACCGCACGAATTCGCATAGCACATCCTCCTTGGGTATTGGAATCTCTTGAATCGATTCCCTTGTGTCCATTCCTGTCCGATGTATTTTTGAGTCTGTTACTCGTGTTGATTTGTGATCAATCGAGTAAACAGCTTCGAATGCAAGCAGAGTCGCCTGCTTGAGAGAGACGTGAGAGCCCCGCAGGAAGAGAAACGCAGCCACAAAATCCGTCGGAGAACCCAACAATCAGTAGCAAACGACAAAACTCCCTTTCACATCGCTGAGCGTATACTAATTGGCAGCCTCAAACAGCACAAACCATATTTGGACTTCTCTACAAGAATTTTCACACACGGCAAGATCTCGCAAATCAGCAGAAATTGAGTACTATGTAAGAAAACGAATGCAAAATATTGATAGAAAGCGTTAAAAATGCCACAAATTGCCCTGCTAACAGCCCTGTTACTCATCGCCGAAGGCCTTTACGGTTACTTTGGAGCCGCAGCCGATGACCGCAGTATGACCGCTCTGATTCCACTCTTTTTCGGCGTTCCCATCGGAATAAGTGGATTGTTTGCCCTGAAAGACAGCTACCGCATGCATGCGATGCACGCCGCTGTCAGCTTCGGATTGCTGGGCGCATTTGCCGCATGGGGTCGAACAGCGATGACCGCCGGCAAGATGAGCCAGGGGATCGAGTACAATCAACGAGCAGCGGTGATGGTTCTGATTATGGCAATCATCTGCACAGGTTTTGTCATCATGTGCGTCCGTTCCTTCATCGCAGCCCGGAAACGACAGCGTGCGGAAAAGGTCGAAGAGTAATATTCAGTGATTGTGTTTCAAATTGCCGCTGTTCGCACTTGTCGGATTTCATAAAAATGCGACAATTACTCTCAAACAATCTGCGATAGCATATTCTGGACTGTTATCGATATTTGAAACTCCACTATTAAGCCCAGACAGGGCATCAGGCCAAAAATGTCGGCTCATACCGGGGATCAAGCCCCTTCCAACGGCTCGTTAGCGTCTTCCAGTTCTCATTCAGGCAACGGCTCTTCCCATGTGGACGATAATGCCCAGAGTCTGCTATATCTCGAAACTCTCTACGAACAGTATCAGAAATCTCCTGATACACTTTCACTCGAATGGCGCGAGTATTTCGAGCAGCTCGACGAAGAGAGCAAGCAGGATGCCGGTCAGACCCTGCGGCCTCAGCGGAAGCCATTCTCCATCTTCAATCCCCCCTCCATGTCCGAAGGAGGTTTGCGACGCCCGCAACGGATGGAAGTTGCTGGCCGTCAGGAACGACTCGATCAGTTGATCCGCAACTATCGAGTGCGCGGTCACATTCTTTCCGAAATCGATCCACTCGGCAAAAAACGGGGTAATCCTCCGGAACTCAAGCCTGAGTTCTACGGCTTCACCGAAGAAGATATGGATCGTCGCTTTTCCACAAGCTGGATGGGCGGCCCGGAAGTGCGGACACTTCGCCAGATTGTCCAGTGGCTCAAAACAACTTATTGTCGCTCTATCGGCGTGCAGTTCATGCACATCGACAGTCTGCGAGTGCGACAGTGGCTGCAGACCCGCATGGAAACAACCGGTAACCGCATCAAACTGACACGAGATGAGCAGGTGCGTATCCTCAAGCGACTCAGCAATGCCGTGCTGTTTGAACAATTCGTGCAGAAGAAATTCATCGGCGAAAAGAGTTTCTCGCTCGAAGGAGCAGAGAGTCTGATTCCCCTGCTCGATATGGCGATCGAAAAAGCGGGGAACGAAGGGACGAAGGAAATCGTCATCGGTATGGCTCATCGTGGTCGCCTGAATGTGCTCGCCAATATTTTGCATAAAAGCTATCGTCAGATTTTCCGAGAATTCGTCGATGCCGATCCTGAACTGCATATTGGACGTGGCGATGTGAAATATCACCTCGGCTATTCCAGCGACTGGACGACTTCCAAAGGAAATAACGTCCATCTATCGCTCTGTTTCAATCCCAGTCACCTTGAGTTCATCAACCCGGTTGCCCAGGGGCGAATGCGGGCGAAGATGGATAGGTTCCGAGATTTCAAGCACAAGAATGGGTTGGTTGTCCTGATTCACGGCGACGCCGCTTTCATTGGCGAAGGGGTGACTCAGGAAACGCTCAATATGAGCGAGCTCAAAGGCTATTCCGTTGGCGGGACACTGCATGTAGTGGTCAACAATCAGATTGGGTTCACCACAACTTCTGAACAGGGCCGCTCCTGTACCTATGCGACCGATATCGCAAAAATGCTGCAGGTGCCTATCTTTCATGTCAATGGAGAAGATCCCGAGGCAGTCGCCCAGGCTGTCAATCTGGCTATGGATTTCCGGAACACCTATAGCCGAGATGTCGTCATCGACATGTACTGCCTCCGCAGACACGGTCACAACGAAAGCGATGAGCCGGAATTCACTCAACCATTGATGTACAAGGACATTAAAGAACATCCGACCGTGTTCGAAAGCTACTTCGATCAACTGATTCGTATGCGGGGAATTACCCGCGAAGAGGGAGAAGAAATTGTCGAGCAGCGACGACTGGTGCTTGAAGATGAACTCAAAGCCGCCAAGCAGGATTCCTATATTCGCTGCCTTGAAGATTACGGCGGGTATTGGTACGGCTACAATGGAGGCTCGGTCTCTGAAGCCGATACTGTGGAAACCAAGGTTCACATGGATGAACTTTCCCGTGTGATGAATGTCCTCACCGACTATCCCGAAGGATTCAGCCCCCACAGAAAACTGGTTCGCCTGCTTGAACAGCGTCGCGAAATGGGACGGGGTGAAAAAGAACTCGACTGGGCCGCAGCCGAACTGCTGGCCTTTGGAACGATCATTGCCTCAGGCCGACCTTTCCGCATGACCGGGCAGGATGTCGAGCGGGGAACTTTCAGCCAGCGACATGCCGTGTTGCATGATGTGCAGGATGGAACTCTCCACTCGCCTCTGAAACAACTGGCCGCCAAAGATGGTCTGGTCGAATTGCACAACAGTCCGCTCTCGGAAATCGGCGTCCTCGGGTTTGAGTATGGGTACAGCCTCGATTTTCCTGAAGGACTGGTCATCTGGGAAGCTCAGTTCGGCGACTTCTGCAATGCGGCTCAGGTTATTATCGATCAGTTCATTGCCAGCACGGAAGACAAATGGGAACGTCTCAGCGGTCTGGTCATGATGCTCCCTCACGGCTTCGAAGGTCAGGGGCCCGAGCACTCCAGCGGTCGTCTCGAACGCTTCCTGATGCTCGCAGCCGAGGACAATATCCAGATTGTCAATCTGACAACACCTGCTCAGCACTTCCATTGTCTGCGTCGACAAGCGTATCGAAAATGGAAAAAACCGCTCATTATGATGACTCCCAAGAGTCTCTTACGGCACCCAAAATGCACCTCCGATATCGGCGAACTCGTTCAGGGTGAGTTTCATCCGGTTCTGGATGACACAACCATTACCGATCCTCAAACAGTCACACGCATTCTGCTCTGTTCCGGCAAGATCTACTACGATTTACTCAATGCCCGTGAAGAGCAGGAACGTAGTGATGTGGCGATTGTGCGGCTCGAAGAACTCTATCCGTTGCCGTATGTCAAACTGCAGGAAGTCTTCGCACGTTATCCAGCTGGAACCGAAGTCCGCTGGGTTCAGGAGGAGCCGGAAAACATGGGAGCGAGCCGCTTCCTGAAGGCTCACTTCGGACAATCGTTCTTTGACGAATACCCGTTCCGATCAATCGAACGCCACGCCTCCGCCAGCCCGGCTACCGGAAGCAAGAAAAGCCACATGCTCGAACAAAACTCCCTCATGGAAGCCGCGTTCGCGAAGTATTAGAGTAATGTATAATATAGGTCAGCAGTAGGGTCCGCTGTGCGGACCATTCGCTTGTGCTTAAAACGTATTAAGAATTAATCGATCCCACAATTTGGTCCGCACAGCGGACCCTACGAGCTGATGATATCGACATACAAAGCTTGTTGGGTTACGCTTCGCTAACCAACCTACGGTTAAATGAAATATCAACTTCAAGGAGTGAAGTGAAATGGCGAATGGAGACACCCTCACCCTCTGGGTCGGTGGCACCCTGTTCGGGCTCGGCTGCGGACTGATGATTGCCCGTTCAATTCCCGCTGTCGAACATTCGGCTCCAGCCAAAGCTATCATGAGCAAAGCCGCGACCATCGAGCCCGCTGGCCATTTATCAGACCCGGCAATCGCTCCCACTCCTCAATCACTGGAACGCTCCGGCTTTTATCCACGAAACCTCGGACAAAAGATCGAACCACCCCGACTCCTCCCTCCCGGCAACGCCCTGCCCGTCCCCGAAGCCCAGCCTCAACCCGCCCAACCAGAATACAGCAGCACCAGCACCCCCGACTTCCGCAAAGAACTCGAAGCCACTTCCCAGGATTTGCCGGAGGAAGCACTGGACGAGTTGACAAAGATTCGGGATTTGATTGAGGGTGGGGATGAGTAATATCCAAATTTATTCTGAGCGTCGAATTTCTGAAATTACAGGTGTTTTTTGAGACATGGTGGCATTAATTTCAACGTAATGTTGCCACTGTTTCGGAACTTCATGATCAGGAAATATTGCTTCCACAGGGCACTCGGAAACACAAGCATCACAATCGATGCAAGTTTCTGGATCGATGTACAACATCTCTTCCCCCTCCCGAAAACTTTCGACAGGGCAGACTGCGACACAGTCAGTGAATTTGCATCCTCGGCATGGTTCTGTAATAACGTAAGCCATGTTATTTTCCATTTAAGTATGTAAAACTGATTCACTTAGTAAATGCCGCTCTGTTCAAGAAAGCGGACATGGAAAATTAAAAAATGGTTGAGGATTCTGAAATATGGCCTTCAGAGGAACTTTTTAAGCGTTTTCAAAACGGTCAGGAAGAAGCTGCTGAGATTCTGTTTACTCGTTACATGCTACGAATTACGGCTCTGGCCCGAGTAAAGCTGGCAGTTCACTTGCAACAGCAAACCGATCCTGAAGATATTTCGATGTCCGTCTGGAAAAGCTTCTTCGCAGGAACTCAGGCAGGACGATTTTCAATTTCTCGAAGTGGTGATCTCTGGAAACTGCTCGTTGGAATTACATTGAGGAAGGTTTACCGAGAATCACGCAGGCAACTTTCTGATATGCGAAATATTAATCAGGAAAGAACAATAGACTCCTCCAGTAATATGCAGAAATCACTCTCATCGCGCGAACCGTCCGCTGAAGAGTCGCTCGCCTTAATTGATACTATGGAAATCGTCTGCAAGCAGTTTTCACCGATTCAACAGAAAATATTTGAACAACGACTTCAGGGGATACAGATTGCAATAATTGCAGACAGCCTGCAAAAATCGGAACGCACGATCCGACGACAACTGGAAACGATTAAACGCCTGCTGACGAACTATCTGGACTGAAAGATGAGCAGACAATCTGATATTGAAGATCTGCTTTCAACGTTTGAAGAGAATTGGACTTCAGATTCGATCTCTCAATTCAATATTTCGGATTCTAAAATCCATTCCTGGAAAACTGAAGATCTTGAATTTCTCGTCAGTGAACTGATTGGAATTGATTTTGAATTGCGGTTAAAAAATTCAGGGCAAATTGGAGAGTTTATTGAATTGCTCTCGTTCATTCAGTTCTATCGCAATGACTTCAGTGATTATGTCGATACTCGAAAACTCACATTGCTCTTGCTGAGCGAAGCGATCAGAGATGCGAAATACTCAGAACGAAAATATAATTTTCGACCTTACCTGAATGAGTTTCGCGACGAACTGAATGAAATTCAAAAGTCTATTGATGATGAATATCAGAATGAATTTGAACCTCCAAGGTCATCGTTCGAAACACATTCCAGTCAAATCAATGCAAAGTGGTCGCGTTACAAATTAAAGCGACTGATCGGTACAGGTAGTCATGCGAAGGTTTATTTCGCGATTGATTTAGAGACTGGTGAGAATGTCGCCGTGAAATTTATGCGAAAGCAGTTTCACCATCACGCAGCAAGAATTGAAGCGTTTATCAACGAGGCAAAAACCCTCAAAAAATTTCACCATGAAAATGTGATCAATATCCGGGGACTTGGTCAGGTACCAAACGGAGGATACTTCATCGTCTTAGATTGGATTCCCGGTCGATCACTTCACGAGCAACTGGAAACTCAAGAATTTATTTCGGAATCTCAGATCAGACAGTGGGCTCAACAAATCTGCCAGGGATTACAGCATATTCACAATCAAGGTATTATTCACTGCGATTTGAAACCTGCGAATATTCTTTTGAATGAGGATAACCGAATTCTGATTACGGATTTTGGTTTCGCGAAGTATTTGAAGGACGAAGTTCGACAGGTATCAGGTATTCAAGGAACAGTTAACTTCATGGCCCCAGAGCAGATTGATCCTCAACGGGGCCAAATTAGTCCCGCAACGGATATTTACGCTGTCGGAGTTATCCTGTATTTGTTTCTTACGAAACGTCTACCATTCATCGGTAAGACATTCGAAGAAATTGCTCTGGAGAAATTATCATCAGAATTCATTGCAGATCCACGAAAATTCAATTGCAATATTTCCGAATCAATCGCAAGTATTTGTATGAAATGTCTTCACATGAAACCTTCACTTCGGTTTAGTACTGTTGATGAATTGTACAAAGCGATCATTTTGTATAATCAGGATGACATGAAAATAAAAACGGAGTGAGTCTGTAAGCCGGGTTTTGTCGTGGACGGTCATTTCTCTGGGAGGACTGTTGCCAGTCCCCTCGACGCGATCGACCCGAGAGTCGGACGGTTCG
>TARA_R100000789_G_scaffold86940_1_pt1 | contig 14687 bp, 25 predicted proteins | sample TARA_R100000789 | Tara Oceans TARA_R100000789 (sample SAMEA2623403) | marine metagenome | biome: marine biome (ENVO:00000447); feature: mesopelagic zone (ENVO:00000213); material: "saline water (ENVO:00002010), including plankton (ENVO:xxxxxxxx)" | depth 450 m
CCGCACCGTTGGCTCCGGCGTCGTGTCGAAAATCATCGACTGATCGCCTGAGGTGTTGCCCCTCGGGGCGACACCGTCAGCGTAAGTTTCGGGGTGCCCAGGCACCCAGACTAAAGGGCGGGGTCTTCCCGCCCTACACTTTCCGGGTTCGACGAGGCGGGCAGGTGGTCTGTTCTCCTCCTCTCAACCCCAACGCCAAGATAGGCTGACCCAATGAGCCAGAATATCCGTATCCGGCTGAAGGCGTTCGATTACCGCGTACTTGATGCAAGCACGCAGGAAATCGTCAACACCGCCAAGCGCACCGGTGCAACGGTCCGCGGCCCGATCCCGCTGCCGAACAAGATTGAAAAGTTCACCGTTCTGCGTGGACCGCACGTCAACAAGAAGTCGCGCGACCAGTTCGAGATCCGGACGCACAAGCGCCTGCTCGACATCGTTGACCCGACTCCGCAGACTGTGGATGCCCTGATGAAGCTCGACCTCGCCGCTGGCGTGGATGTCGAGATCAAGGTCTAAGGAGGGCTCGGATATGATGCGCTCTGGAGTGATCGCAAAGAAAATCGGCATGACGCGTCTGTTTATGGACGACGGCAAGCAGATTCCCGTCACCGTGCTGCAGCTCGACAACCTTCAGGTTGTCGCGCAGCGCACAAATGACCAGCACGGCTACACTGCCGTCCAGTTGGGCGCCGGTACCGCAAAAGTAAAGCGCGTGAGCCAGGCCATGCGCGGCCACTTTGCCGTTGCCAAGGTTGAGCCCAAGCGCAAGGTCGTGGAATTCCGCGTCGCGCCCGAGAACCTGATCGAAGTGGGCGAGGAAATCATCGCCGACCATTACTTCGAAGGTCAGTTCGTGGATGTGTCCGGCATCACCATCGGTAAAGGTTTTGCCGGCGGTATGAAGCGCCACAACTTTGGCGGTCTGCGTGCCACGCACGGTGTCTCTGTCAGCCACCGTTCGCATGGTTCGACCGGTCAGTGTCAGAACCCCGGCAAGGTGTTCAAGGGCAAGAAGATGGCCGGTCACATGGGGTCCGTGCGTGTCACTACGCAGAACCTGCAAGTGGTTCGTACCGACAGCGACCGTGGCATCATCATGATCAAAGGCGCCGTTCCCGGCCCCAAAGGATCGTGGGTGACCGTCAAGGACGCGGTGAAGAAACCCGCGCCCGAGAATGTCATTCTGCCTGCCGCTCTGATGAGCGCCAAGCGGGAAGCCATGAAAGCCGCCGAAGAAGCCGCCCGTCAGGCCGAAGCCGAAGCCAAGGCCGCCGAAGAGGCACGCCTTGCGGAGGAGGCCGCCCAGCAGGAGGCTTCTTTGAAAGAGGCTGAAGCTTCGATCGAGGCCGAGAAGAAGGAAGGCGAGGAATGAAACTCGACGTGATCAAACTCGACGGCGGCTCCGCTGGCGAAGTCGAGCTGGACGAGGCCCTGTTCGGGCTGGAGCCGCGCGCCGACATTCTCCACCGCGTCGTCCGCTGGCAGCGTAACAAGGCGCAAGCCGGTACGCACAAGGTCAAGACCCGCTCGGAAGTGTCGTACTCGACCAAGAAGATCTATCGCCAGAAGGGCACCGGCGGCGCACGCCACGGGTCCCGCAAGGCGCCGATCTTCCGCAAGGGTGGCATCTATAAGGGCCCGACCCCGCGGTCGCACGCCCATGATCTGCCCAAGAAGGTCCGCAAGCTGGGTCTGCTGCACGCGTTGTCGTCCAAGTTCAAGGATGGCTCGCTGGTGGTGATCGAGGCCGCGGATTGCGATGGCAAGGCAAACACTCTGGCCAAGCAGGTTGCAAACCTGGGCTGGAAGCGCGCGCTGATCATCGACGGTGCGGAGCTGAGCGAAAACTTCGTCCGTGCGGCGGCGAACATCGAGGGTCTCGATGTGCTGCCCAGCCAGGGCGCAAACGTCTATGACATCCTCAAGCGCGACACGCTCGTGCTGACCAAGGCGGGTGTCGAAGCACTGGAGGCTCGGTTGAAATGAGCGCGAAGGCAGAACACTACGACGTGATCCGCAAGCCGATCATCACCGAAAAGAGCACCATGGCGTCCGAGAACGGCGCAGTGGTTTTCGAAGTGGCGATCGACGCGGCCAAGCCGCAGATCAAAGAGGCCGTTGAGGCGCTGTTTGGTGTCAAGGTGAAGGCGGTCAACACCACCATCACCAAGGGCAAGCAAAAGCGTTTCCGGGGCACCATGGGTCGCCGCAAGGACGTCAAGAAGGCCTATGTAACCCTCGAAGAGGGCAACACGATCGACGTGAACACCGGTCTGTGAGTGTGGCGCCGGGCTGAAGCCCGGCCTACGGAAATTTGGAAAGGCCCTCGCAGCGATGCGGGGGCCTTTTCGGTTTTTTGGGGGGGGCAGGCAGCGTGATTGACCACGACAATACTCGGCGTATTATGTAAAAAATTGATCGGAGATTTCCCTTGCAGAATTATTATGCCGCTCGAAGATACTCTCTTGAATGGTGGTGGGCTGTCATCAATATAGTAATAATGTTGATTGGGTGCTCATTTATTTTTGTGAAGATTTTTGGATATCAATACATCCCAACAAAGGAATGGATGGCGTTGTCTTCCGGCGCCGCGACTGCGGTTGGGATAGAGACAGCGGTTTTCGGCGTTTGGGCGACGAAGAAGAATGTAAAAGATCCTCCCCGGTTCGCCCAGGCTGTTAAAGTCGTTTTTGTTTTTGCTTTCGTTATTTTGTCCTGTTTGTTCTTGGGGCGAGCATTCGTTTTCTCAGGTGCTCCATTGATCGTCGCGGCCATTGCCGGAGGCGACGTGGAGGCGCAATATGTAGTCAAAGACGCTTCAAGCTGGGGCGATGGAAAATGCCGAAACCCGGTTTACCTTGAGGACATGAAGGGGATCTTTTGGGACAGGCTCTGTTTTTTTCCACAAGACCTAAGAGTGGAATTAGATCCCGGTTCGAAAATAGCAGTTACCGGAAAAGGGACTTTCGCGGGTCTCTTTGTGGAAAGAGCCGGCAGAATGCAGTGATAGTCAATGTGGAGCGGTCAAAGCGTTCCTTGTCTGTTTGTGGACGAGGTGACATGAAAATCTTGGGCTGCCCAATCGGCGACTATCCAAAGCGTTTTCTTGCCCCTTGACCCCCCCCCCATCCTCCCTTAAACGACACCATCCGCAGCAGCCCCGGATTCGTCCGGGGCTTTGCTATTGTCTGCGGGGACACAGATTCGGGCACCTTCGGGGGCCTATACCACCGGGCACCTGCGGACATTTGTCGAGGGGCCTATACCAGTGGCGGGCTAAACCCCGCCCTACATAAGTCCCGGCAACGGGGCTGCTAGCTAACGGAAGACAGAAAGCATGGCACTCAAGTCGTACAAACCTACGACGCCGGGCCAGCGCGGGCTGGTGCTGATCGACCGTTCGGAGCTGTACAAAGGACGTCCCGTCAAGGCCCTCACCGAGGGTCTGACGAAAAAGGGCGGCCGGAACAACACCGGACGTATCACGGCACGCCGCCGCGGTGGCGGGGCGAAACGCCTCTACCGGATCGTCGACTTCAAGCGGAACAAATTCGATGTCAACGGCATCGTGGTTCGCATCGAATACGACCCCAACCGTACCGCCTTTATCGCACTCGTCCAGTATGACGACGGCGAGCAGGCCTATATCCTTGCGCCCCAGCGCCTTGGCATTGGCGACAAGATCGTCTCTTCCAAGAAGGCAGACATCAAGCCCGGCAACTGTATGCCTTTCTCGGGTATGCCGATCGGTACCATCGTTCACAACATCGAGCTGAAGCCCGGCAAGGGCGGTCAGATCGCACGCGCCGCTGGCACCTATGCCCAGTTCGTCGGCCGTGACGGTGGCTATGCCCAGATCCGCCTGTCGTCGGGCGAACTGCGCCTTGTGCGTCAGGAATGTCTGGCAACCGTGGGTGCCGTGTCGAACCCCGACAACAGCAACCAGAACCTCGGCAAAGCCGGCCGTGTTCGCCACATGGGCAAGCGCCCCTCCGTTCGCGGTGTCGTCATGAACCCGATCGACCACCCGCACGGTGGTGGTGAAGGCCGTACCTCTGGTGGTCGCCATCCGGTGACACCGTGGGGCAAGCCGACCAAGGGCAAGCGCACCCGCAACACCAACAAGGCGTCGCAGAAGCTGATCATCCGCTCGCGTCACGCCAAGAAGAAGGGGCGGTAATATATGTCGCGTTCCGTCTGGAAAGGTCCGTTCGTCGATTCCTATGTCTTGAAAAAGGCAGAGAAGTCGCGCGAGTCGGGCAAGAACGAAGTTATCAAGATCTGGTCGCGCCGCTCGACGATCCTGCCCCAATTCGTGGGCCTGACGTTTGGTGTCTACAACGGCCACAAGCACATCCCGGTCAACGTGTCGGAAGACATGATTGGTCAGAAGTTCGGCGAATACGCACCGACCCGTACCTATTACGGTCACGCCGCCGACAAAAAAGCGAAGAGGAAGTAAGCCATGGGCAAGGATAAGAATCCCCGCCGCGTGGCGGACAACGAAGCGATGGCAAAGCTGCGCATGCTGCGCACCTCGCCGCAAAAGCTGAACCTCGTCGCACAATTGATCCGTGGCAAGAAGGTGGACAAGGCCCTGACGGACCTGACCTTCTCGAAAAAGCGGATCGCCGGTGACGTGAAGAAATGCCTGCAATCGGCCATCGCCAACGCCGAGAACAACCACGGTCTGGACGTCGACGAACTGGTCGTCGCCGAGGCCTATGTGGGCAAGAACCTGGTCATGAAGCGGGGCCGCCCCCGGGCGCGTGGTCGTTTCGGCCGGATCAACAAGCCGTTCTCGGAGCTCACCATCAAGGTGCGCCAGGTTGAGGAGCAAGCCTAATGGGTAATAAAACAAACCCGATCGGTATGCGTCTGCAGGTCAACCGCACCTGGGACAGCCGCTGGTACGCCGACACCAAAGACTATGGGGATCTGTTGCTCGAGGATCTGAAGATCCGCGACTTCATCTTCAAAGAGTATCGTGACCCGCCGAAGCAGGCCGGAATCAGCCGTGTGATCATCGAACGTCCGCACAAGAAGTGCCGCGTCACGGTGCACACTGCGCGTCCGGGCGTGATCATCGGCAAGAAGGGCGCGGACATCGAGGTGCTTCGCAAGAAGCTGGCATCGATGACCGACTCGGAACTGCACCTCAACATCGTCGAGGTTCGCAAGCCCGAGCTTGATGCACAGCTGGTTGGCGAGTCGATCGCTCAGCAGTTGGAGCGTCGTGTGTCCTTCCGCCGCGCGATGAAGCGTGCGGTTCAGAACGCCATGCGTATGGGCGCCCTGGGTATCCGGGTGAACGTTGCTGGTCGTCTGGGCGGCGCGGAAATCGCACGGACCGAATGGTACCGCGAAGGCCGCGTGCCGCTGCACACGCTGCGCGCCGACATCGATTATGCCAACGTTGAGGCGACCACCGCCTACGGCATCATCGGTATCAAGGTCTGGATCTTCAAAGGCGAGATCATGGAACATGATCCGCAGGCGCGTGAGCGCAAGAACCAGGAACTCCAGGACGGTCCGGCCCCTCGCGGTGCTGGTGGCGGCCGCCGGGATGATCGGAGGTAACCATGCTTCAGCCAAAGCGTACTAAATTCCGCAAGGTACAGAAGGGCCGGATCAAAGGTCTGGCCAAGGGCGGATCCGATCTGAACTTCGGCACCTATGGCCTGAAAGCCCTGGAGCCCGAGCGCGTGACCGCGCGTCAGATCGAAGCCGCACGTCGTGCCATGACGCGTCACATGAAGCGTCAGGGCCGCGTCTGGATCCGTATCTTCCCGGACACTCCCGTGACTGCCAAGCCCATCGAAGTTCGTATGGGTAAAGGTAAGGGTTCGGTCGATCGCTGGACCTGCAAGGTCAAGCCCGGCCGCGTGATGTTCGAGATCGACGGTGTCGGTGAGGACGTCGCCCGCGAGGCGCTGCGTCTGGCCGCGATGAAGCTGCCGATCAAGACCCGCGTCGTCGTTCGCGAAGACTGGTAAGCGATGGCGGGGGTGATCCCGCTGTTTGAAAGAAAGAAACCCCCGGTGCAGCGATGCGCCGGGGGTTTTTCGTTGTCCTACCGTCGTCAGGCGGGGTGCGCGGCGGTGGGATGGCGCGTGTCCAACCACTTCCAGACCAGCCCGATGATCAGGGTCATGCCGACGTGGCCGATGAACGAGGATTGGGTATAGGCGCCAAACCCCATCATAAAGCTGCGGCCCATCAGCGGGGCCAGCAGCCCTTGTGCCACAAACCACAGGATCAACCCGGCAAGGGCGCCAGCGACCACATGGCCCAGCCCGCCGACGCGCCGCACCAGCCAAACCACGGCGGCAAATCCCAGCGACCCGATCAGAGCATGGATGGCGAAGGCGGCCCCATAGGGCAGGGTCAGACCTGTCGCGGCTTTGGTCAGCCCGACGACAAGGTTTGCCGGTTGGAGCGAGGGGCCGAACAGGGCAGGGGAGAGTGCCCAGGCATAGGCCTCGAAGGCGAGTTCTCCGGTGATACCGGCGATTGCCAGATGTTTGAGGGTGCTGGTCTGTGTGGTGGTCATAAGGGTTCCGTTCGATGGTGTTCAGACAAGCATCGATTGATGCCCCCTTAAGAGGGGCACGATCCTTTCGGGTTCAATTGCAGGTAACGGGTATCGACGGGATCGTTATCCGGGGTGAGTGAGGGGCGTTGGAACGTGCGACACGCGGACCGTGACCTAGCCCGGAAAGATCTGCGCCATCGCGCTGTCAAAGCGGGCCCATGTCATCGTCGCCTTGTTGCCGGCGTAGCCCTCATAATAGGACTCGCCAGAGGGCAGCGGCAGTCCGGCCCAGATCTTGGCCAGTCGGTACATAAAGCTGCGCCGGGTGATTTCGCCGCGCTGAAAGGCCAGCATCCCGGCCTCTGCCAGCAATTCATCCGCCAGCCGATCCTGAAGTCTGGCGTCAAAGCGGACGCCGGGATGAACCCCGACCTTGTTCACCAACCGCCGCAGAGTGTCGGGGATGAATTGATACCGTCCAATGGCGTGGGGCTGTCCCGGCGTGGCGTCGATCCAGTCATAGACCTGTTGCACGGTCAAATCAGTGGGGCGTTTGGGCGGTTTGACCCGCGCGCCGTGGATCACCGCATCATAGCTGTCGGCGCCTGATTCAGCCTCTGCGATCAGGCTGCGCAACTGCGCGGCGGAACCGTTGCCCGATAGGGGGCCGGTGGTGGCCCGAACAGGGGGCGGCGGGCTGCTGCGGTCGGGCAGGGGGGCAAAAAGCCCCTCTGTACCCTTGCCGACAAACAGGCTGGCCGCGCGGGCGTGCCCGGACAGGGCGGTTGCGCGGGCCGGAATCAGGGGCGCACGGGCGGCGCTGTCGCCATGGGGAAACAGCGAGGCCGATTGCGCAGCGGTCAGGCCGGGCAGGGCCAGCAGCGCCAGCAGGATCAGGCGGTGGATCGGGAACATTCTGTTCCTCCCTCTGGAATGGCCGCGACACTGCCACCCAGAGATTGAGATTCCATTTCCCCCGCCGCGGCCTTTGGGCTAAAGCGCGGCCATGACCCAGATCCGTTCGCTTTTCGCCACCCGCCTGTATCATGCCAAGCTGTCAGAGCAGGGCACCGTCGACGCCGATGAGTTGGACTCGTCGTGTTATTCCATCGCCGAGGACGACGAGGCGGGGCAGGACTGGTGTGAGGAGCAGGGCTATCCCGGCTATACCTCTTACGCCTCCTTGACGGATCTGCCTTGGCGGTTCCCGGTCTTTGCGGAATTGGTCAAGGTGCTCGACAAACACGTTGCGGCCTTTGCCAAGGATCTGGAGTTCGATCTGGGCGCCAAGGCGTTGGTGCTGGAAGATATCTGGATCAATATCCTGCCCGAAGGCGGCACACATTCGAGCCACATCCACCCGCATTCCGTGATCTCGGGGACGACCTATGTCGCGATGCCCGAAGGCGCGTCGGCGCTAAAGCTGGAAGACCCGCGGCTGGCCATGATGATGGCGGCCCCGACCCGGCGCAAGGATTGCCGCGAAGAGTTGCGCCCCTTTGTCTACATCGCGCCCGAGGTGGGTGATGTGCTGCTGTGGGAAAGCTGGCTGCGCCATGAGGTGCCAATGAACATGGCAGAAGAAAACCGCATCTCTGTGAGTTTCAACTACAAGTGGGAATGACCCGCGTCCCGCCGCAAATGGCGGGGCGGTTGCCCGGCGGGACCACCGGATCAGGTGGGATCTGATCGTGGCGGATGCGCCGTTTCCAGCAATCCGGCGATCCGCGCCCGCAGTTCCTGGGCCGAGACCGGTTTGGCCAGCACGAGGTCGATGACCGCGCGGTCCGTGTCGCTGTCCAGGTGCGCCATGCCGGTCAGCAAGATCACCGGCGTCGCGGGATTTCGGGCCTTGACCAAGGCGGCAATATCGACGCCGTTCAGGTCACCGGGAAAGTAGTTGTCCAAAAGCGCGATGTCGAAACGGTGCGACTTGACCGCCGCTACCGCCTCTTGCCCGGTGCTGGTGGCGGTCACGGTAAAGCCCCACCGGGTCAGATTGTGTTGCAGGACTGTGCGGATGCCGTCCTCATCCTCCAGCAACAGGACATGCTGCTTGTCAAAGCTGGCCGGTTTGTCCTGCGTCGCCGCGGTCCCCTGCGCCGGGGCGTTTTGGTGAAGAGGAAAGAACAGCCGCACACAGGTTCCCGAGCCGGGCTGGGATGTGATGACGATCTCTCCGCCCAGTTGGCGCATGAACCCGGCGGCCATGGACAGGCCAAGCCCCGATCCATTGGAGCGCGACTTGGTGGTGAAAAAGGGTTCGGTGACACGGGCAAGGTTCTGCGGCGAGATGCCTGCCCCGTCATCCTCAATCGTGAGACAGGCATAGGTTCCCGGCGCGGGCAGCCCGGTGTCGGCATGATCGCCGAGCCTTTGTGTGTCGCAGGTAACGCGAATGGACCCGCCGTCGCGAATGGCGTCGCGCGCATTGATCAGGATGTTGAGGATCACCGACTGGAGGTTGTCCCGGTCGGCGTATATCGGCAAGGCGTCGGTGCTGGCCTCCATCTGGATGACGGGCTTTTTGAGCGAGGTGCGTTCGAACATCCCCACCGCCTGCGCCGTCTCCTTGGCAAGGCCAAGCAGGACGGGGCGAATTGTGGCCCGTTGCGCAAAGTTCAGCAGGCTTTGGGTGAGCGTGCCGCCGCGTCGTGCCGCCGAGATGATTTCGGACAGCAACTGATTGGGGCAGGTGTCATGCTGAACGTCCTGCAACAGTTCGGCATTGCCCATGACCACGGCAAGGATGTTGTTGACGTCATGAGCGACACCGGCGGTCAGTTCCCCCAGTGCCGCCAGTCGGTTGGCCTGGGCCTTGCGTTCTTCGGCGCGACGGGTGTCAGAGACGTCCAGGCTGCTGCCCAGTCCGCGCACAACCTTACCTGAAGAGTCGTAGTCGGGGGCGACGGTTTCACGGATGTAGCCCATGCTCCGGTCGATCCGGTAAAAGCGGTACTCCATCTCGATGGTTTCGCCCTTGATCAACCGCTGATAGGCCTCGCGCAGGAGGTTGCGGTCCTCTGGGTGGATCATCTCCATCGGCCCCTTCAGACCCGAGACGGAGTCGATGAATTCATCCGGCGTCTGACCGAATATGGCGGCGTGCCGAACGGAGCAGACCTCGACAATGGACTGCTCGACATTGAAGACGAAATAGCCCAGCTGCGCGATGCGGGCCGCCTGTTCCAGCATGAGTTCATGGGAGTGCGTGCCAGCGCCGATCCGACTGTAGAGCGCATCGTCCTCAGACGGTAGCTGATTGGCCATGGTCGGTTCCCTGTTGACGCACGCGAACAGTATATTGGGCCGCCAATGACCACATCAACCGTACAGAATCGTTTGGCGTGGATCGGGTGGCGACCCGCGCGCAGATACCTTGTGACAGGCGATTTGCGCGATGGAAACGCTGCAATTCGGCGGGACAGGGCGGTATATGGAGAAAAGGCTTGCACCTGTGCAGATTCGAGACTAAGGCAACCGCTCATCCACGGACTCCACCGGATACAGGGTGACCTTGCGGCCAAGGCAGGCAGGGGCTCTCCGGTGATGTTGTAGAAAAGGAGAGGCGCATGAACGCCCACGAACTCCGTGACAAGACCCCGGACGAGCTCCGGGACACGCTTGTCCAATTGAAGAAGGAGGCCTTTAACCTCCGTTTCCAGGCGGCCACTGGCCAGATGGAAAACACTTCGCGTATTCGCGTGGTCCGTCGCGACGTTGCCCGGATCATGACCATTCTCAATGAAAAAGCCGCCGCTGCGGCGTCGACTGCGGAGGCTTAACAGATGCCCAAGCGTATCCTTACCGGCACCGTCACGTCGACCGCCAACAAGCAGACTGTGACCGTTCAGATCGTGCGTCGCTTTAAGCACCCCGTTCTGCAAAAGACGATCAAGAAGTCCAAGAAGTATCGCGCCCACGACGAGAACGAACAGTTCAACGTCGGCGATAGCGTCATGATCCGCGAATGCGCGCCCAAGTCCAAGACCAAGCGCTGGGAAATCATGACCGAAGAAATGATCGCCGAGCATGATAAGCAGCGCGCCGAAGTCGCCGCCGCCAATCAGAAGGCCGAAGCTGAAGCTGCCCACTAAGGGCGACCCGGGGCCGTTCACACGGCCCCGGTGACATTCGAAACCCCCGGGCCAATGTTCTCTGCAGAGCGGTTCGGGACGTCGGGAGAAAACTTATGATCCAGATGCAGACCAATCTGGATGTTGCTGACAATTCCGGAGCCCGGAAAGTTCAGTGCATCAAGGTTCTGGGCGGTTCACACCGCCGCTATGCCTCTGTCGGCGACATCATTGTTGTGTCGGTGAAAGAGGCCATTCCGCGTGGTCGCGTGAAAAAGGGTGACGTCCGTAAGGCCGTCGTCGTGCGCACCGCCAAGGAAGTTCGCCGTGAAGACGGCACCACCATCCGCTTTGACCGCAACGCCGCCGTGATCCTCGGCAACAATGGCGAGCCGGTCGGCACCCGTATCTTCGGACCGGTTGTGCGTGAGCTGCGTGCCAAGAACTTCATGAAGATCATCTCGCTCGCCCCGGAGGTGCTGTAAGATGGCTGCTAAACTCAAAAAAGGTGACACTGTGATCGTCCTGACCGGCAAGGACAAGGGCAAGACAGGCGAGATCGTCTCTGTTGACCCCAAAGCCGGCAAGGCCGTGGTCGAAGGCGTCAACACTGCCATCCGCCATACCCGCCAGACCCAGAACAGCCAGGGCGGCCGCGTGCCCAAGGCCCTGCCGCTGGACCTGAGCAACCTTGCGTTCGTCGACGCCAACGGCAAGGCGACCCGCGTCGGCTTTCGTATGGAAGGTGACAAGAAGGTCCGCTTTGCCAAGACCACGGGGGATGTGATCGATGCTTGATATGGATAACTACGCCCCGCGCCTGAAGGTCCAGTACAAGGACACCATCAAGGCGGCGATGAAAGAAGAGTTCGGTTACACCAACGACATGCAGATCCCGTCGTTGCAGAAAATCGTTCTGAACATCGGCTGCGGCACAGAGGCCGTTCGCGATTCCAAGAAGGCCAAGAACGCCGTCGAGGAACTGTCGAAGATCGCTGGCCAGCAGGCCGTCGGCACAGTCGCCAAACAGTCCAACGCGGCGTTCCGCCTGCGTGAAGGCATGATCATCGGCGCGAAGGTGACCCTTCGTGACGTACGCATGTACGAATTCCTGGACCGTCTGGTGACCATCGCGATGCCGCGCATCCGTGACTTTCGCGGTGTGAAAGCGTCGTTTGACGGACGCGGCAACTTTGCCACCGGTCTGAAAGAACACATCGTATTCCCGGAAATCGACTTTGATAAAGTCGACGAAGTCTGGGGCATGGATGTGGTCATCACGACCAACGCCATTCCCTATGGCGAGCACAGTGCCGATGCACAGGCGAAAGCCTTGCTGACCCATTTCAACATGCCGTTCACCAAGGCGTAAGAGGAGCAAGACATGGCGAAAAAATCCATGATCGAGCGCGAGAAAAAGCGCGAGCGCCTGGTGGCCCGGTATGCCGCCAAGCGCGCTGAACTGAAAGAAATCGCAACCGACGAATCCAAGTCGATGGAAGAGCGTTTCAAGGCCCGGCTCAAGCTGGCCAAACTGCCGCGCAATTCCTCGCCCACACGGCTGCACAACCGCTGCCAGCTGACGGGTCGTCCGCACGCCTACTACCGCAAGCTCCGTATCAGCCGTATCGCCCTGCGCGAACTCGGTTCGAACGGCAAGCTGCCCGGCGTCGTGAAATCGAGCTGGTAAGGGAGGGTATATAGATGAACGATCCTATCGGCGATATGCTCACCCGTATCCGCAACTCGCAGATGCGCGGCAAGTCCACCGTCTCGACCCCTGCGTCCAAACTGCGTGCCTGGGTTCTCGATGTTCTTGCGGATGAAGGTTACATCCGTGGCTACGAGTCCGGCACCGACGTGAACGGTCACCCGACGCTGGAAATCAGCCTCAAATATTTCGATGGCACCCCTGTCATTCGCGAAGTCAAACGGGTCTCCAAGCCCGGTCGTCGCGTGTACATGAGTGTCGATGACATCCCGCAGGTCCGTCAGGGTCTGGGTGTGTCGATTGTCTCCACCTCCAAGGGTGTGATGTCGGACGCGAATGCACGCGCAGCCAATGTTGGCGGCGAAGTGCTTTGCACCGTATTCTAAGGAGGCCTACACATGTCTCGTATTGGCAAAAAGCCGGTTGACCTGCCCTCGGGCGTTTCGGCCAGCGTCTCGGGCCAGACCATCGAAGTGAAGGGGCCGAAAGGTACCCAGAGCTTTACGGCCACCGATGACGTCACGCTCATCGTCGACGACAGCGCAATCAAGGTCGAGCCTCGCGGCAAGTCCAAGCGCGCGCGTCAGCAGTGGGGAATGTCGCGGACTGTCGTGGCGAACCTCGTGCACGGCGTTCAGACCACCTTCAAGAAGGAACTGGAAATTCACGGTGTGGGTTACCGGGCACAGCTGCAGGGTAAGACCCTGAAACTGAACCTGGGCCTGTCGCACGACGTGGACTTCGAGATCCCTGACGGCATCACCGTTACCTGCCCCAAACCGACCGAGATCATCGTCGAAGGTCACGACGGGCAGCAGGTTGGCCAAGTCGCTGCGAACATTCGCGACTGGCGCCGGCCGGAGCCGTATAAGGGGAAGGGTATTCGCTATAAGGGCGAATTCATCTTCCGCAAAGAAGGCAAGAAGAAGTAAGGACGCGGAACATGGCAAACAGCAAACGTGTACTGTTCCAGAAGCGCCGACTGCGCGTCCGGAACAAACTTCGCAAGGTGAACGCTGGACGGGTCCGCCTGTCGGTTCATCGGTCGAACAAGAACATCTCGGTCCAGCTGATCGACGACGTGCAGGGTACAACCCTCGCCGCCGCCTCGACGCTGGAGCCGTCGCTGGGCGTTGTCGGCAAGAACAACGTCGAAGCAGCGGCCAAGGTGGGTACGGCAATCGCCGAACGCGCCAAGGCAGCCGGGATCGAAGAAGCCTATTTCGATCGTGGGGGTTTCCTCTTCCACGGCAAGGTGAAGGCAGTTGCCGACGCCGCGCGCGAAGCAGGCCTGAAGATCTGATGGCGGGCCGGGCTGATGCCCGGCCTCCCGTTATTCTCGTCGCTTGCGGCGAGGTGTAGGGCGGGTTTTCAACCCGCCGTGCTTTGCAGACGGAAACGTCTCGATGATCGAGGGGCCGCATCCGGCTCACTGCGATTGAACCATTCGGTGCTCTTGGGCACCACGAGAAAAGGAATGCCTAATGGCAGAACGTGATAACAACCGTGGCGGTGGCCGCGGCCGCCGCGAAGAGCAGACGCCCGAATTTGCGGATCGTCTGGTCGCGATCAACCGTGTGTCCAAGACCGTCAAAGGTGGTAAGCGCTTTGGCTTTGCCGCACTTGTCGTCGTTGGCGACCAAAAGGGCCGCGTCGGCTTTGGCAAAGGTAAGGCCAAGGAGGTCCCCGAGGCCATCCGCAAGGCGACCGAGCAAGCCAAGCGCAAAATGATCCGCGTGCCGCTTAAAGAAGGCCGCACTCTGCACCACGACATCAAGGGCCGCGCTGGCGCTGGTAACGTGACGATGCGCACAGCTCCGCAAGGTACTGGTATCATCGCCGGTGGTCCGATGCGCGCCGTGTTCGAGATGCTGGGTGTTCAGGACGTGGTCGCCAAATCGACCGGGTCGCAAAACCCCTACGCAATGATCCACGCCACGCTCGACGGTCTGCGCAACCAGCAGTCGCCGCGCAATGTGGCACAGCGCCGTGGCAAGAAAGTCGCTGACATTCTGCCCAAGCGCGAAGAAGCTCCGGCTCCTGCCGCTGAGACTGAGGAGGCCTGATCCATGGCAAAGACCATTGTTGTCAAACAGGTGGGTTCGCCCATCCGCCGCCCCGCCATCCAGCGTCAGACGCTCGTGGGCCTGGGCCTGAACAAGATGCACCGGACGCGTGAACTGGAGGATACGCCCTCTGTTCGTGGCATGATCCGCAAGATCCCGCATCTGGTCGAGATCGTCGAAGAGCGCGACTGATAGTTCGCGCCACTTCGGCACTTGAAATAGAAAAAGCCCCGCAGGAAACTGCGGGGCTTTTTTCATGCGAGATAATGTGCCGGAGGGGCTGGCTGGGCGCGGCG
>TARA_R100000789_G_scaffold80847_5_pt1 | contig 14439 bp, 15 predicted proteins | sample TARA_R100000789 | Tara Oceans TARA_R100000789 (sample SAMEA2623403) | marine metagenome | biome: marine biome (ENVO:00000447); feature: mesopelagic zone (ENVO:00000213); material: "saline water (ENVO:00002010), including plankton (ENVO:xxxxxxxx)" | depth 450 m
ACTTTCCCGACCGCAACGCCGAATACAAAGACGGGCAGGCGGCGGCGGGGCGGCCCTCGTTGTTTATCCGGTTTCCGCGGACCTTTGTGGGGCATGGTGAAAACCTCGTTCGGCCGCCCGAAAGTCCGCAACTGGACTATGAGGGGGAAATCGCGCTGGTGATCGGCAAAGGCGGGCGGCGCATTCCGGTTGAGGACGCCTATGATCACGTCGCGGCGCTGACCTTGTGCAATGAGGGCACGATCCGTGACTGGGTGCGGCACGCCAAGTTCAACGTCACGCAGGGCAAGAACTGGGAGCGGTCGGGCGCGATTGGTCCTTGGCTGGTGCCTTTCACCAATGCAGCGCAGCTGGACGATATCGCGCTGGAATGCCGGGTGAACGGCGAGGTGCGGCAGCAGGACCGGACATCGCGGATGATTTATAACTTCCGCTACATCATCAACTACGTCTCGACCTTTTGCACGCTGGTGCCGGGGGATGTGCTGGTTTGCGGCACGCCCACGGGGGCGGGTGCGCGGCTGGACCCGCCGGTCTGGTTGCGGCCCGGCGATGTGATCGAGGTCGAGGCAGAGGGCATCGGCATCCTGCGCAACGGGGTGGAGGACGAGGCGTGACCGAGGATGAGGTTCACGCGGCGGCTCGTGCCTTGGTGCGGGCAGAGGCTGCGGCGGAGCAGATCGGTCTGCTGTCGCTGGCGCATCCGGGCATGAGCATGGAAGATGCCTATGCGGTGCAGGCGGCCAATGTGACGGCCAAGCTGGCGGCGGGGCGGCGGCAGGTGGGGTGGAAGATCGGCCTGACCTCACGCGCGATGCAGGACGCGCTGGGCATCGACACGCCTGACAGCGGCGTCTTGCTGGACGATATGGTGTTCGAGACGGGCGGCGTGGTGCCCAAGGGGCGGTTCATTCAGCCTCGGGTCGAGGCGGAGATCGCCTTTGTGATGAAAGGACCGCTGGAGGGGGCGGTCACGCGCGAGGAAGTGGTCGCCGCGACGGACCATGTCTGCGCCTCGTTGGAGATTTTGGACACGCGGATTGTGCGCAAGGATCCGGCGACGGGGACGGCGCGAAATGTCTGCGATACGATCGCCGATAATGCGGCCAATGCGGGCATCGTTTTGGGGACTCGTCACATGAATCCAAGGCTGGTGGACCTGCGCTGTGTCGGGGCGATTGTGGCCCGCGACGGTGAGGTTGAGGAGACCGGGCTGGGCGCGGGGGTGCTGAATGATCCGGTCATGGGGATCGTCTGGCTGGTGGAAAGGCTGGCCGGAAATGGGCAAAAAATCGAGGCCGGGCAGGTGGTTTTGTCGGGGTCTTTCATCCGGCCGGTGGAGTGTCCGGCGGGGTCGATGATCGAGGCGGATTTTGGGGATTTTGGCAGCGTTTCGATCACCTTTGAATAGGTCTGTCCACGCGTGGACAGAAAGGGGACGTAGCGTCTTCAATGGCTTGCAGAGGCGTTTTAACCAAGGCTTAGGGTTTGGGACCGCGCCGCAAGCCCAGTCAGTCCGCCGTCTCGATCCGCATTTCCTGCCGCAATTTGCCCGTTCCGCGGTCAAAGATCAGGATGCGGTCATCGCCGGTCACAACCGCGTACCAGTCGCTGCCCTGGGTGTAGGCGGTGGCCGTCGTGCCGTCAGGCAGGGTGATGACCTCTGGCAGCGGCGCGCGGGCGTTGCTATAGCGGTGCCAGATCAGGCCGAGGATCCCGACGATCCCGGCAATCATCACAACTGTCAGAACCGTGACCAGCACGCGCAAGAAACGCAGGCCAGCCGGTTCGGGCAAATTGTCGTCTTCGGGTTCGGGAGAGACCATGGACATCCTTCGGGTCGAAATCGCGGACAACCCTCCGCCCCGCCTTGATAAGGCGCTTGCGCGCGATGTGCCAGAGGAGGCGGCGCTGTCGCGGACCCGGCTGGCGCGGCTGATCGCGGGCGGTGCTGTCACCCGTGACGGCGTGGTGTTGACCGACCCCAAGGCCAAGGTGGCCGTGGGCGACGTGCTGGAGGTCACCGTGCCACCCGCCGAGGATTATGACGTTGTGGCGCAGGACATTCCGCTGGTGGTGGTCTGGGAGGATGACGATGTGATCGTCATCGACAAACCCGCCGGAATGGTGGTGCATCCCGCACCCGGAACACCGGACGGGACGCTGGTCAACGCGTTGCTGCATCACTTTGGCGGCAAACTGTCCGGTGTGGGCGGCGAAAAGCGCCCCGGCATTGTCCACCGGATCGACAAGGACACCAGCGGGCTGCTGGTGGTGGCGAAATCGGACCGGGCGCATCACGGTCTGGCGGCGCAGTTCGAGAAACACACCGCGCGGCGCGCCTATCTGGCGCTGGCGCATGGGGTGCCGGAAATCGCCGATCCGCGTCTGGTGAACACGCGCGGCGTCAAACCCGGACCGGATGGCGGGGTGACGATCACCAGCGGGCTGGCGCGGCACAAGACCGAACGCCAGCGGCAGGCGGTCTATTTCGACGGTCAGGGGCGGCACGCGATCACCCATGTCAAACTGCTGGAACGGTTCGGTCAACCTGCCTGCGTCAGTCTGGTGGAATGTCGGCTGGAAACCGGGCGCACGCACCAGATCCGTGTGCATATGGCCCATGCGGGCCATTCGCTGATCGGTGATCCGGTCTATGGCGGGCGACGCAAGCTGTCGGAAAAGGCGCTGGGCGCGGCCTATGAGCCTGCGCGGTCGTTTGACCGGCAGGCGTTGCACGCCGCCGAACTGGGCTTTGACCATCCGGTGACGGGCGAGCCGCTGATGTTCGAGTCGCCCTTGCCCAGCGATATGGCGGATCTGTTGGCGGCGCTGCGCGCGATCTGAAGCCTTGGCCAAAGGCCGTGTCGGTGGCATCCTTTGGGTTTTCCGGGGGCGCGATTGATGAAATATCACCTGTTGTATTGTGACGACGCGGGCGAAAGCCATTGGCGCGATGTGGACGTGGCGCTGACCGAGACGGAATTTGCGCCGCCCGCCCGCAGCATTTTGGTGTCAGAGGGAGAGGCCGCCAAGGCCACGCTGTTTCTGCGGCTGGAGGCGGGTTGGAATGAGCCGATCCACCCGACGCCGAAACGCCAGAGCCTGATCCCGCTTGCGGGGCGTATTCGCGTCACCGCCAGCGACGGCGAGGCGCGCGATCTTGGCCCCGGCGACGTCTGGCGGATGGAGGATACGCAGGGCAAGGGCCACCATACCTGCGTGATCGGCGATGCGGATTTCGACTGCGTGATCGTGCAGTTCGACTGACGCATGTTTCGGGGCGGCGGTCAGAGCCGTCCGGTGATCAGCAGCCAGAGGCACAGCGCGCTTTCCGCAAGGATGCAGACCAGATAGGCGGGCTCAAACGTTGCTGACAGGCCGGGGGCAGTCAGGCGCAGCAGGCTGCCGGTCAGGTACACGAGGCCCGCTGCCGCGATGCCAAGGGCGATGATCCGGGGGGTGTCCCCAAGGCCCAGCAGGTACGCCATGATCAGGCTGTTCACCCCGAACAGGATCAGACCGATGTCATAGCCAAGCGCGTGCATGTCGGTCAGGTGGACGGCCATGCGCGGCAGGTCGTCCAGCAGGGCGGGGGCGCTGGCCAGTGCCATCAGGCTGGCACCGATCAGCACCGCCTGCCCAAGGCGAAAGACAAGCGCGGCGCGGGCCAAGGCAGGGGCGCGATCCCGCAGCAGGCTGAAAAACACCAGCGCCAGCGTTATGTCCGCCAGCAGCATGATCACATCCGCCAGCAGGCTGAGCCGCAGCTGTGGCAGATGTGCGGTCATTGCGGCGGCAATCTCTGTCGGGCTGCCTTGCAACAAGGGGCCGCGCAGCAGCAGTTCGGCGGTCAATCCGCACAGGATAATCACCAGATACAGGGCCCCGGCGCAGCGCGTCAGGACGGAGGAAGGATGGGCGGCGTGCATGGGGGGCTCCTTTCCTATGGCGGATCAATGGGGGTATAACTCATGCCAAAATGCTTGAAAATTGGCGAGAATTGCAGTATAAGTATGCATTGATGTATGTATTACGGGATTTATAGAACGAAGCACGTCTTCGTGACGCTGTGACATAAAGCGTGACACCATCCATGGTCGGTCCTAGCTGCATGTCAACGGACACAAAGACCGCCAGGACTTGAACTGATGAGTTCAGTTACCTATCTAGATGTTAAGCCCCGTAACATGCGGGTCCGAACGGAGGGACGTTATTATGTCGAACTATGCAAATCTGCCGGCACCCTCGCCGGAAGCGGGCCTGAGCCGTTACCTTCAGGAGATCCGGAAATTTCCGCTGTTGGAGCCGGAACAGGAATACATGCTGGCCAAACGCTGGGTCGAGGATGAGGACACCGAAGCGGCGCACCAGATGGTCACGTCGCACCTGCGGTTGGCCGCCAAGATCGCCATGGGCTATCGTGGTTATGGATTGCCGCAGGCCGAAGTCATCTCTGAGGCCAATGTGGGTCTGATGCAGGCGGTCAAACGGTTTGACCCGGAAAAGGGCTTTCGCCTTGCCACCTATGCGATGTGGTGGATCCGCGCGTCGATTCAGGAATACATTCTGCGGTCGTGGTCGCTGGTCAAGCTGGGCACCACCAGCGCGCAGAAAAAGCTGTTCTTTAACCTGCGCAAGGCCAAGGCGCGGATTGGTGCGCTGGAAGAGGGCGATCTGCGCCCCGAACATGTGCAGAAGATCGCCACCGATCTGGGTGTGACCGAAACCGAAGTCATCAGCATGAACCGGCGTCTGTCGGGCGGCGATGCCTCGTTGAATGCCACCGTCGGCTCTGAAGGCGAAGGCACGATGCAATGGCAGGACTGGCTGGAGGACGAAGACGCCGATCAGGCCGGGGATTACGCCGAACGCGATGAGCTGGAGGCGCGGCGCGCCTTGCTGGCCGAGGCGATGGATGTGCTGAACGACCGTGAAAAGGACATCCTGACCCAGCGCCGGCTGGCCGAGTCGGCTGTGACGCTGGAGGATCTGTCGGGACAGTACGACGTGTCGCGCGAACGCATCCGCCAAATCGAGGTGCGCGCGTTTGAAAAGCTGCAAAAGCGGATGCGCGAGTTGGCCAAGGATCAAGGGATGCTGGCGAGCGCCTGAAGTACGGATTAGAAACAGGACCGGCCGCGCAGGCCGGTTCTCAGACCCTGCCCAAGACTTCCCTCATCTGTTCAAAGGCACGGGTTGGCCCCCATCGGACGTCCGGTGGGGGCTTTTTCTATGTCCGGCCGCTGAGGTCTGTTGGCCGTGTCCCCGCAACGGAACAGCGGGTCTTGGTTGCGCGGCGGGTCTGTAATCCCGATGCGGATACGCTCCTGCGCGGCGGCACCGGGGGACATCGGGGAAAGCGCAAAGTCCCGGCGAGGCACCGGTTGCCAAGCCCGTAATGGGACGTCAGGTTGGCGCTAACGATTGGGAGGACAGTATGACGGATCACGTTCGTTGGGGTATTCTGGGCGCTGCAAATTTTGCGCGGCGGCACATGGGACCGGCCTTGCACATGGGGCGACGCGGGCGGTTGGCGGCGCTGGCGACGTCATCCCCCGACAAGGCCGCGCCGTTTGAGGCGCTGGCACCGGGGCTGCGGGTGCATGACAGCTATGACGCGCTGTTGGCGGACCCAGAGATCGACGCGGTATATGTGCCGTTGCCCAATCACCTGCATGTGGAATGGGCGCTGAAGGCGCTGGAGGCGGGCAAGCACGTTCTGGTGGAAAAGCCGCTGGCGATGACGGCGGCAGAGTTTGACCCGGTGATTGCCAAGCGGGACGAGACCGGCCTGCTGGCGGCAGAGGCCTATATGATTGTGCATCACCCGCAGTGGCAAAAGGCCAGCCAACTGTATCAGGAGGGCGCGATCGGCAAGCTGGTGCGCGTGTCAGCCGCGTTTTCCTATGACAACCGCACCGATGGCGACAACATCCGCAACCGGGCGGATACGGGTGGCGGCGCGGTGCCGGATATCGGCGTCTATATCTACGGCGCGACGCGTTTTGTGACCGGCGAAGAGCCGGAAGAGATCCTGTCGGCAGAGGTGGTGCGCGAAAACGGCGTGGACGTCTGGACGCATATCACCGCGCGCTTTCCGTCCTATCACTACACCGGCATCGTCTCGATGCGCATGGCGCCGTGGCAGGAGGTGGTCTTTCACGGCGAAGACGGCGTGATGAAGCTGACCGCGCCGTTTAACGCTGGCGTTTACGGTGAGGCGCGGGTGCTGGTGCAGTCCAAGGATCTGGTGGAGACGGCGTATCGCTTTCCCTCGGACAATCACTATGTCCATCAGGTCGAGGCGGTCAACGCCAGCGTGCTGGACAAGGTGCATTACCCCTGTCCGCTGGAGTTCAGCCGGGGCACGCAGGCGATGATCGACATGGTCTGGGCCAAAGAGCAGGCGGGCTAAGGTGCCAGATCGGTCACGATGACCTCTGTCAGGATGCCATCTGCGTCGCGGGTAAGGGTGATGCCTGTCGCCTCTTGCACCGCGTCGCGGCGGATGTGGGAATAGTCGCTGGCCATGATCGGATGGTTCGGAAACCGCAGCGGGACATAGTCGCGCGCCAGTTCCGGGCCGTCCAGAAAGCCGGATGTGGCGGCAAAGTTGCGCGCGCCAAAGATGAAATGCGGCTGTTTTTGCTCAAAGATATAGGGGCGCAGGAAATCGGCGTTGCCCATGTTCTTGGCCACGTCGCGGTCGACCAGCCCGCCCAGATCGACCAGCCCGATGGATCGTTCATAGCTGATTGCGCCCGCGTCGTGATGCGCCAGCAGGGGGCCTTGAATGCTCATGCGTTCGGCCACCTTGGCAAAATTCTGACCGATCTCTGACACCACTGCCAAAGGTGTGGTCGGGTCGGCGTCGAACTTATCCACCTGCGTCAGCGTGTTGGCAAACAGCGCGACAGAGGCGAGCGTGGCCAGCCAGGCCCGCGACCGCAGGGAAAAGCCGTGGTCAATGGCTATGACCGCAGGCACCACGATCAGCGGCAGCACCGGCATCAGGAACCGGTACTGACCCATCCAGTCGCCCTTGGCCCAGACGACAAAGCCGATGTGCCCGGCCAGCGCGGCAAAGATCACCCAGCGGCGCGGCAGGCTGTCCCTTGCGCCGACCACCATCACCAGCGGCAGCAGCAGGATCAGCCCGCTGTCCTGCAACCCGCCCCAGACATAGCGCCAGCCGCCGCCAAAGGGATTGACCAGCCCGGCAAAGCTGCTGGCCGAGGTTTTGGCATGGTAGGGGTTGGGGAAGGGATCACCGAAATACTGCATCCGAAAGGCCATCAGCCCGGCAAATGCAGCAAGGGGCAGGGCGGCAAGGATCAGGTTGCGCCACAGCCGGATGCGGCCCTCTTCGACGCGGGTCATGTACAGCGCGGCGACGAAGACGGCGATGACGATCAGCGGGGTTTCGGGCCGGGTCCAGATCAGGAGTGACAGCAACAAAGCCACCGGCAGCGGCCAGAGGCGCAGATGGGCGGCAACCCCGATCAGCAGTAAGAGCAGCGCTTGCAGCGCGTGTTCCTGCCCCGAAGCGGCCCAGACCACCGTGGGGGCGGTGCCGATGGCCGCGACGGTCAGGACCATGGCCAGCGCGCTGTCGGTCACGCGCCAGACCCATGTTACGCTGATCCACAGCGTCAGGACCGTCAGCGCAAGGCCGATGGTTTTGGCCGCCGTCGGGATGTCGAAGGTCAGCAGATGTGCCAGCGCCAACGTCGCCATCCAGAGCGTGCTGGAATAGCCCTCGGTCGGCGGTTGGCCGGGCTGATAGGTGAGGCCTGCGCCCTCGGCCAATGATCGTGCGTAGGAAAAGGTGATGCCCGCGTCGTCGATCCACCACTGGCTGAGTTGCTGGGCATAGAGCAGGAAACAAGCGGTCAGCCCCGCGCCCAGCAGCCAGAGCAGCCCGGCGACGGGCTGGCCCTCTGCCCGGCGGGCGTCGATCCACAGCGCCAGCGACAGCGCGATCATCCCGGCGCCGAAGCCGCGCATCAGCCAGTCGCGAGTCTCGAATGGCCCGGACAGCTGCGAAACCCGCGCCAGAATCACCTCGGGCATGACAAGGGCCGCGCCGCCAAGCGCCAGCAGCAACAGATGCGCCACGAGGGTTGGCAGGGCTTGGGCGGTTCGGGTCATGGCGGGTCTTCCGGGGTGGCGTTCAGGGGCCGGTGCCCCTGCGCCATGGTTAACCGGTGCCTATGGCGAAAGTTGGGCGTCAGGCGTCCAGTGTCACGACCACCTTGCCGGTGGATTTGCGGGTGCGCAGCAGTTCCATCCCCTCTGCCGCGCGGTCCAGTGGCAGGACGTGGCTGACGTGGGGCTTGATTCGTCCTTCGGCGTGCCAAGCCATCAGTTGCGCCAGCGATCCGGTCAGCACATCGGGGCGGAACCCCAGATAGCCGCCCCAGTACAGCCCCATGACCGACAGGTTCTTGACCAGCAGGTGATTCGCCTTGATCTGCGGCACGTCGCCAGAGGCAAAGCCGATGGTCAGGATGCGCGCCTCTGGTCGGCAGGCGCGAAAAGCGGCCTGAAACTGGTCGCCGCCCACCGGGTCATAGACCACATCCGCGCCGCCAAGCGCCTTTACCTCTGCCCGGATATCGGCATCTGACGCGTCGATCAGGTGGTCTGCTCCGGCAGTCTTGGCGGCGGCCAGCTTGTCCGCGCCGCGGGCGCAGGCGATCACGCGTGCGCCCATCAGCTTGCCAATCTCCACCGCCGTCAGGCCAACGCCGCCTGCCGCGCCCAGCACCAGCAGCGTCTCACCGGGTTGCAAACGCGCGCGGTGGTCCAGCGCCACATGGCTGGTGCCATAGGCAATCTGAAAAGCGGCTGCATCGACCCAGCCCATACTGTCGGGCAGATGCACCGCGCGGGAGGCCGGGAAACAGCCGTAGTCCGCCAGACCGCCCTTGCCGCCAAAGACCGCCACCCGGTCACCGGGTTTGAACCCGTCCACATCCGGCCCCAGCGCATCGACGGTGCCCGACACCTCCATCCCCAGCGTGAAGGGCAGGGCGGGCGTTTCCTGATAGGTGCCTGTCTGCATCAGCAGATCGGCAAAGTTCAGACCGCAGGCGGCGATGCGCAGCCGGATCTCCCCCGCAGCGGGCTCTGGCACCGCGATATCGCACAGGCTGGGAGGGCTGTTGTGGTCGGTCAGATAGTAGGCGCGCATTCCGGTCTCCACTTGCAAATTAGCCAATGGTTAGCTGAGATTGCACTGTGAGGCAAAGCCATCAACCATCTGGATGCGCCGCAAAAGTATCCAAAAGGATAAGGACCCTATTCAACTTTGTCGTGTTTTTGGGTTTGGTTTTCCATCAATGGGTGGTCACGCGGCTTGATTTCGAAACCGGTTATGATGTAGCAATTTGGGTTATGTAAGTGCAGGATGATGCTGGTCCTGGGGGATTGGGGTTCGGTCTCGGCGCATCTGGTCACACCCATAAGTACAGGAAGACACAGATGGCGCACCCCGTTGATGTTCACGTCGGCAAAAGAATCCGGCACCGTCGCTGGCTGGTTGGTATGACCCAGCAACAGTTGGCGGAACGCGTCGGTATCAAGTTCCAGCAGATTCAGAAGTACGAAACCGGTGCCAACCGTGTCAGCGCCTCCCGCCTTTGGGATATCGCGGATGCACTGGATGTGCCCGTGAACTTCTTCTTCGAGGGAATCGAGAGCGAAGGCGCTGGAACGCAGACCGGCGAAACCATTCCGGCGGACATCATGGGCGACAAGGAGGCACTGGATCTGGTGCGCTCTTACTATGCGATCCCGGAAAACCAGCGCCGCCGCCTGTTTGAACTGGCCCGCGTTCTGTCTGACGTGGCTTGAGCCGACCCAGTCCCTGCTGTAGCCCGGTGACGGGCACAGGAGAGACATATGGACCGGATCGCAGGCGACCTTGCAACCGAGGTGATCGAAACCGCTGAGGCCTTGGCCGATGCGGCGGGCAAGGTGATCCTGCCCTATTTTCGTCAGCACGGTCTGGCCACCGAAAACAAGGCGGCTGGCACCGGATTCGATCCGGTGACAGTCGCCGACCGGGCGGCGGAACGCGCGATGCGCGATCTGCTGGCGCAGCGCCGCCCGAATGACGCGATTCTGGGAGAGGAATACGGCGTCAGTGCAGGCGACAGCGGCCTGACATGGGTTCTGGACCCGATCGACGGCACCCGTGGTTTCATGTCCGGCACGCCCACATGGGGGGTGCTGATTGCGGTGCGGGACGCCCATGGCCCGCTCTATGGCGTGATTGATCAACCCTATACGCAGGAGCGGTTTTGTGGCGGACTTGGCCGGGCAGAGTTCGCCGGGCCACATGGCGCAGGCGCGCTGCGCACTCGCGACACAGGGCAACTGGATCAGGCGATTCTGTTCACCACCTTCCCCGAGGTCGGAACACCCGAGGACCGCGCCGGTTTTGAACGGGTCGCGGCGCAGGTGAAGCTGGTGCGCTACGGCATGGATTGTTACGCCTACGCGCTGCTGGCGGCGGGGCAGATTGATCTGGTGATCGAGGCCGGGCTGCAAACTTATGACATCATGGCCCCCATTGCGGTGATCGAGGCCGCAGGCGGCGTTGTCACCAACTGGGAGGGCGGCCCGGTGCATGACGGTGGCCGCGCGGTGGCCGCCGCCACGCCGCAGGTGCACGCCGCCGCACTGGACCTGTTGCACACAAAAGGGTAAACCGGGGGCACAGAGCGCGCGTCCTTCCCCTTTCTGGCGCGTTCCGGCGGATCTCTCACCGAAATGGGGTTTTGTGAGAGGCTGATATGGCACATACCGAAATTCTCATCCGAAATGCGCGCACTGTCCTGACCATGGACGACTCGCGGTCCGAACTGATTGGCGTCGATATTCGGCTGCGCGACGGCGTGATCGCAGAGATCGGCGCGGGTCTGACCAGCGACGGCACGGTGATTGAGGCCGGGCATTGCGTGGTGACGCCGGGCCTCGTGAACACGCACCACCATCTGTACCAGACCCTGACCCGCGCGGTGCCCGGCGGGCAGGATGCGTTGTTGTTCGGCTGGCTCAAGACGCTCTACCCGATCTGGGCGCGCCTTGGCCCCGAAGAGATGTTTGTCTCAGCGCAGGTCGGGCTGGCGGAACTGGCCCTGTCGGGCTGCTCGCTGACCTCTGACCATTTGTACCTCTATCCCAACGGCGCGCGGCTGGACGATACCATCGCGGCGGCGGCTGAGGTGGGGCTGCGGTTCCACCCGACTCGCGGTGCCATGAGCATCGGCGAAAGCGACGGAGGGTTGCCGCCCGACAGTCTGGTCGAGCGTGAGGCGGCGATTCTGGAGGATTGCATCCGGGTGATCGACGCGTTCCATGACCCGCGGCCGGGGGCCATGGTGCGCGTCGGCGTCGCCCCCTGTTCGCCGTTTTCGGTCAGCCGTGATCTGATGCGCGACGCCGCCTTGCTGGCGCGCGACAAGGGGGTGATGCTGCACACCCATCTGGCCGAAAACGATGAGGATATCGCCTATTCGCTGGCGCAATTCGGTTGTCGCCCCGGCCAATACGCCGAGGATCTGGGGTGGACCGGCGATGACGTCTGGCACGCCCATTGCGTCAAACTGGACAGCCAAGAGATAGATCTGTTCGCGCGGACCCGGACCGGCGTGGCGCATTGCCCCTGCTCCAACTGCCGTTTGGGCAGCGGAATCGCGCCGGTTCGGGCGATGCGGGACGCGGGCGTGAAGGTTGGGCTTGGCGTCGATGGATCGGCCAGCAATGATATGGCCAACCTTGTGGCCGAGGCGCGGCAGGCCATGCTGTTGCAACGGGTCACACGCGGCGCGGACGCCATGAGCGCGCGTGAGGCGCTGTGGATTGCCACGCGCGGCGGGGCCGAGGTGCTGGGCCGCGACGACTGCGGTCAGATCGCGGTGGGCAAACGGGCGGATCTGGCGCTGTGGGATGTCACTGGCGTCGAAAGCGCGGGCAGCTGGGATCCGGCGGCGCTGTTGCTGGCGGGACCGCAAACGGTGCGCGACCTGATCGTTGAGGGGCGCGCGGTGGTCCGTGACGGGCAGGTCGTCAGTTTCGATCTGGAAGCTGCGATTGGACGCCAGAACCGGCTGGCACGGAGGCTGGCAGAGACCATGTAGGAGGGCACGGGATGCGCTGGTTGGCTTTGGCACTGGTGATGACGGCGGGCACCGTCAGTGCGGGGGAGGAGCGCGCGCTGTTGAACGGGCTGCGGGCCGAGGCCGGGTTGGCACCGCTGTCCGCGTCGTCGGCGTTGGAAAAGGCGGCGCGCCGCCACGCGCGCGACATGGCGCGCCGGGGGTTCTTTGCGCACAGCGGGTCCGATGGCAGCGACGTGATGGACCGCGCGCGTCGCGCCGGCTATCGCCCCTGCCAGATCGCCGAGAACATCGCCAAGGGCCAGCGCAGCGTCGAAGAGGTGGTCGCGGACTGGATGACCTCACCCGGCCACCGCCGCAACATGTTGAACGACGGCGTCCGGGACTATGGTATGGTGCGCGGCGACGGCAATGTCTGGGTATTGGTGCTGGGCCGCGACGGCTGTTGAGGCGTTATTCCTCGACGTCGTCCATATCGACCTGACCGGACAGTTTGCGCCGGATGATCGACCAGCTGAGGCCTACGCCAAGGACCAGAGACAGAGCAAAGATGCCAATCCAGGTGGCCAGCTTGGGATTGCTGAGATCGACGAGGCCGTAAAAGATCAGCACCCAGAGAATCGCCGCCACCAGCGCCAGAATCAGCGCCATGCCGAACAGGCCGATCGACCGCAGCGTGGCGCGCAGATAGATGATGTAGCCGATCAGCAGCACAAGCCCGAGCAGCACCACCACCGGCAGTTGCGTGTCGAAATTGGCGGATGCCCAGCGGACAAAATTCCACGGCGTTGGGTTGAACGTCGCTGCCAGCAGCACGAAGGCAAAAAGCCAGCGCAGAAAGAAACTCATTTTTGGTGGCCTCCTGGGGTTTGGTGCCTTGCTGCCCTGACACGCGGCCCCTGTCCAGCCTCTTGCGGCGTTTTTGCGGTTTCGCAGGTAGGATTGCGCGCGTATACACACGCGGGTTTGCAACGCCGGTAAAGGGGAAAACCATGGCAAATGTGGTCGTCGTGGGCGCGCAATGGGGTGATGAGGGCAAAGGCAAGATTGTCGACTGGCTGTCCAGCCGGGCGGATGTGATCTGCCGCTTTCAGGGTGGCCACAATGCGGGTCACACCCTTGTCGTCGATGGTAAGGTCTACAAGCTGCACGCGCTGCCGTCGGGCGTTGTCCGCAAGGGCAAACTGTCGGTGATCGGCAATGGCGTTGTGCTGGACCCTTGGCACCTGATCAGTGAGATTGAGACGGTGCGCGCGCAGGGCGTTGAAATCACGCCGGAAACGCTGATGATCGCGGAAAACACACCGCTGATCCTGCCGATCCACGGAGAGTTGGACCGCGCACGCGAAGAGGCCGCCAGCAAGGGCACCAAGATCGGCACAACCGGGCGCGGCATCGGCCCCGCCTATGAGGACAAGGTGGGCCGCCGGGCGATTCGCGTCGCGGATCTGGCCGACGATGCCACGCTGGAGGCGCGGGTGGACCGGGCCTTGCAGCATCACGATCCGCTGCGCCGTGGTCTGGGGATCGAGCCTGTGGACCGTGCCGCTCTGATCGCGCAACTGCGTGAAATTGCGCCGAAAATTCTGGAATACGCCGGTCCGGTCTGGAAAATCCTGAACGAAAAGCGCCGCGCCGGGGATCGTATCCTTTTTGAGGGGGCGCAGGGCGCGCTGCTGGACATCGATTTTGGCACCTATCCTTTTGTCACCTCGTCCAACGTGATCGCCGGGCAGGCGGCCACGGGCACCGGGATCGGGCCGGGGGCGATCGATTTTGTGCTGGGCATCGTCAAGGCCTACACCACCCGCGTCGGCGAGGGGCCGTTCCCGACAGAGCTAGAGGATGCTGATGGCCAGCGGCTGGGCGAACGCGGTCGTGAATTCGGCACCACCACGGGCCGCAAACGGCGCTGCGGTTGGTTCGACGCGGTTCTGGTGCGCCAGACCTGTGCCACCTCTGGCGTCAATGGCATCTCGTTGACCAAGCTGGACGTGCTGGACGGGTTTGAGACGCTCAAGATCTGCGTCGGCTATGATCTGGACGGCACGCGGTTGGATTACCTGCCGTTTGCATCCGAACAACAGGCGCGCTGTGTCCCGATCTATGAGGAAATGGACGGCTGGGCTGAGTCGACAGAAGGCGCGCGGAGCTGGGCAGACCTGCCGGCCGCGGCGATCAAATACGTCCGCCGGGTCGAGGAACTGATCGGTTGTCCGGTGGCGCTGTTGTCGACCTCACCGGAACGCGACGACACGATTCTGGTCACTGACCCGTTCGAGGACTAAATCCGCAGGCAGTGGCGGGG
>TARA_R100000789_G_scaffold100501_1_pt1 | contig 14409 bp, 9 predicted proteins | sample TARA_R100000789 | Tara Oceans TARA_R100000789 (sample SAMEA2623403) | marine metagenome | biome: marine biome (ENVO:00000447); feature: mesopelagic zone (ENVO:00000213); material: "saline water (ENVO:00002010), including plankton (ENVO:xxxxxxxx)" | depth 450 m
GGGAGTGGACGTTTGAGGCCTGGTTGAACCGTGGTGAAATGATCGAAATTCGTCCTGGCGACAATACACTCAAAAAAGGACGTTTTGCTGGAGGTCAGGTTGGAGCAGGTGAAGGTGGTCCTCAGGATGTGCCAGGGATTGCGCTCGAATCAATTGTCATGGAGAAATTCCATAAATACTATTCGCCAGAAGAATGCCGTCAGGTAGTCATTGGCAATCTCAGCAAGAGTTGGGACAAAACTGAAAAGCGGATCGTCCTCGAATCGAAAACCCCTGAGGAAGATTTGCGGAAATTGATGGAAGCGTTCGCAACACGGGCGTTTCGTCGTCCACTGGAATCGGGTGTACTGGATCCTTATTACGACATCGCATTGAGCGTTTACAAGAAAGATAGCAATTTGCTGGATGCCCTGCGGTTGGGGTATCGAGCAATCCTCTGTTCTCCAAGATTTGTCTATCTGCAGGAAGAACCGGGGCAACTGGACGATTACGAAATTGCCAGCCGACTCAGTTATTTCCTCTGGAATACGATGCCGGATGAACAACTTCTGAAACTCGCTGCTCAAAAGAAACTGACTGATAAAAATCAGTTGAAGCTGCAGGTCAATCGGATGCTCAACGATCCTCGCGGTCACGATTTCGTCCGCGATTTTGCCGACGAATGGCTCGACATGCGATTGATCGACTTCACCGAACCGGACCGTCGGATGTTTCCGAAGTTTGATGTTGTGGTGCAGCAGTCGATGGTCGAAGAAACGGTCGCATTCTTGCAGAATTTGTTATCGAAGAACCTGCCGGTCACTCAATTGATTGATTCCGACACAACCTATTTGAACAGCCGTCTTGCTCGATATTACAATATTGATCAACAACTGAGTGATGAACTGGTCCCCGTCAAACTCGATCCGAAAAGCAATCGTGGCGGGTTGATCACTCAAGGTTCGATCTTGAAAATCACCGCCAATGGAACGACGACGTCACCCGTTGTGCGAGGAGTCTGGATTTCCGAGCGAATTCTGGGACAGCCGATTCCTCCGGTTCCGTCTGGGATACCCGCCATCGAGCCCGATGTTCGAGGGGCAACGACGATTCGCGAAATGCTGGAAAAACACAAATCCGATCCTTCCTGTGCGAGTTGTCACGTGAAAATTGATCCCCCCGGATTCGCCCTCGAAAACTTCGACCCGGCTGGACAGTGGCGGGACAATTACGGCAAACCGAAAAAGAAAAGTGATTCACCAAAATCGATTGATACGAGTGCCGAGTTTGTCGATGGACGAAAGTTCGAAACACTCGACGATTTTCAGCGGCTCGTCGTTGCCCAGCCTGAAAAACTGGCAGCCAATGTTGCCGAAAAGATGATTACCTGCGGAACAGGAGCTTCAGTCGATTTTACAGATCGAGATGAAATCGAAGAAATCGTCTCCGCGTCTGCGAAACAGAAATATGGATTCCGCACAATCCTTGAAGAAGTTGTAACAAGCCCCCTGTTTTTGACGAAGTAGGAAATTAGAACCCTCTAGGTCAGGCACTGCCTGACGAAAATCAGCGTAATTGGTCAATCGTGTCAGGCACAGCCTGACCTACAGCTGAAAATCAAAATCAAAAGTTGAATAACGAAAGTGAAGTATCTCGATGAGCCAATCCATATTTTTCAATCTGGGTCGTTCTATCAATCGCCGAACGATTCTGCGTGGAGCTGGTGTATCAATGGCTTTGCCCTGGCTTACCGCCATGGAACGAGCTTGTGCGAGCACGCCTGCTCCCAAGCAGCCCAAGCGATTCGTTGCGATGACCCTCGGGCTTGGTCTGATCGGCGATAATCTGAATCCTCAGCAGTCGGGAAGTAACTATGAATTGAGTCCTTATCTTCAGGAAGTGGCTGGTTTGAAGGATCGATTCACCGTCATTTCCGGAACTTCGCATCCAGAAGTTGGCGGTGGACATCGAGCTGAAGCCAGTATTCTGACAGCCAATCCAGCCGGGGCATCGGGCAAGGCTCGCAATACAATTTCTCTCGACCAGTACATGGCCAAGTATCTCGGAGCAGAAACGCGATATCCCTCACTGGTTCTGAGCAGCAGCGGAAGCGACAGCCCTTCCTACACGGAAAGTGGAGCGATGATTCCCGCTGAGGACTCTCCCTCAAAACTGTTCCGCCAGCTCTTCATTAACGATTCCGCAACCGATCGAAAGCAGCAGGCTGAGCGAGCAATTCAGGGGCAGAGCATCATGGATCTGGTCGCTGAAGATACAAAGCGACTGAGCCGAAAACTGGGAGCTGGGGATAAACAGCGACTCGATTCTTACCTCACCAGTGTGCGTGACCTCGAAAACCGACTGGCTGAATCGGAAGCATGGGCGAATCGTCCAAAACCGCAAGTGGATATGCCGATTCCCAAAGATATCGGCGACCGAAACGATTTCATCGGTCGCCAACGTCTGATGAACGACATGATCCGTCTCGCATTTCAAACCGATTCGACCCGCTTTGTCACTTACCATTTAGGGGGATCGGGCGGCGTGGTTCCGTTGCCTGGCGTGACGGAAGGCTATCACGGCTTGAGCCATCACGGTCTCGACGAAGAGAAACTCGATCAGTTGGCCATTGTGGAGAAGGGGATTATTTCCGCCTGGGGACAATTCCTCGGTGAATTGAACGGAATTGAGGAGCAGGGACGTCCGCTGCTCGATCAGACTACCGTCTTTCTGACGAGTAATCTCGGGAACTCTTCGAATCACAGTAACAAGAATATGCCGGTCCTTCTGGCTGGAGGTGAATTCAAACACGGACAGCATCTGGCGTTTGATCAGAAGAATAATTACCCGTTGCCGAATCTGTATGTCAGTATATTGCAGCAGTTGGGGAGGCCGGTTGGTGAATTTTTCTCGAGTACAGGCACGATGAAAGATCTCGATTGGAAGCAGTCCAGTGTTTAATCAGGCAGCTGTCTGGCCATAAACCATTTCACTATAATTAGTTAATGCCCGACCGTGGATTTCCACGATCAGGCATTTTTTTATGGAGGAGCCATTTTCGATCTTCATAATTGCCAGTAACTGGTCTCCCATCGCTTTGCGTTCGTCGGTTTATGTCTGTATAACTTGGGCTGAGAATTACAGGCATTTGTGGTAAAAGTCCTGCCGGATGCAATCTCCAGTATCCGAACCGCGCTCACGGACAGACCACTAATATGTCTCAGGCTGGTGAATTGAGTTGAACTCAGTTCTTATACGATTTGAATTTAAGATATTAGAGATTCCACCTCGAAAAGGTTCCATCATGAGTGCTGCAGAGAGTTTTCCAATTGATTTCAGCGAATTTCAACCTCTTCCGCTCGATCCTGGCGCGACCGAACTGACTGCAGATCAAAAGAAAACTCTGGAATCCAATATCAAATTCTGCCGGGATGTCATTGTTTTCTTCACTGCCATTGCTGATGCCAAAGGCCTGGGTGGTCACACGGGCGGCCCTTATGATACCGTTCCAGAAGTGATGATCGCTTATAGCTTCATGCTTCACTCTCAGGAATCTGGTAAGAACAATGTGCTGCCGATCTTCTTCGACGAAGCTGGTCACCGTGTTGCAACTCAATATTTGATGGCGGTTATCGAAGGAAATCTTCCCGTCGAAAAACTGCTGCATTATCGTGAATACAACGAACATCTGCCCGGCCATCCGGAACGTGATTTCACTCCGGGCGTGAAGTTTTCTTCAGGACGCCTCGGACACATGTGGCCGTATGTGAACGGTGTGGCTCTGGCGAATCCGGATAAAAAAGTCTTCATGTTCGGGTCGGATGGCTCGCAGATGGAAGGCAACGATGCCGAGGCTGCTCGACTGGCAGTTGCTCAGAAAATCGATCTGAAACTGATCATCGATGACAACGATGTGACCATTGCCGGGTTCCCTTCCGATTATCTTCCGGGTTTTGATGTCGGACGCACTCTCGAGGGGCATGGCATCCCGACTAATACCGGGCAGGGCGAAAATCTGGATGAGCTGTATTCCCGCATGTGCAGTGCCTTCAATTCCAAAGGGCCGATGGCACTTATCAACAAGCGTAAAATGTGTCCCGGTATCGAAGGTCTTGAAGGATCCAACCATGGCCATGATGTCATCAAGGCTTCACTGGCTATTGAACATCTGAAAAAACAGGGACGACCGGAAGCGGCCGCCTATCTGGAAAAGGTCGAAAAACTTCCCGGTGGGCCCGCTTATCAGGGATCTCGCGGCGCCGGCAAAAATCGCAGCCTGTTCGGGAAATTCATGAATGAAATTCTCGATAGCATGTCCGAAGCAGATCGAATTGCCAGTGTTCGCGTCTTCGATTGCGATCTCGAAGGCTCCTGTGGTCTGGATTCGATCCGCAAAGAACATCCCGAAGTATTCGTGCGGGGCGGAATTATGGAACGGGGCAACTATTCCGCTGCTGCAGGTTTCGGATACGAAAAAGGTAAGCAGGGCGTTTACGCGACATTCTCTGCGTTTCTCGAAATGATTGTTTCCGAAATCACGATGGCTCGGCTGAACAAGTCGAACGTGCTGGCTCACTTCTCGCACTCCGGTTGCGATGACATGGCCGATAACACCTGCCATTTCGGAATCAACAGCTTCTTTGCTCACAACGGCTTGCCCGATGATGGTCACGATAACACACGTCTGTATTTCCCAGCCGACCAGCATCAGTTTAAAGCCTGTCTGAACAACATATATCACGATCCTGGCTTGCGATTCCTGTTCTCAACTCGTTCCGCGGTTCCCGATCTGCTCAACGATAATGGCGAAGCAATTTACGGCGAAAATTACACCTTCACGCCGGGGAAAGACGAAGTCATTCGCGAAGGCTCAGCCGGTTATATTGTCAGCTTCGGGGAAACTGTTTACCGGGCTCTCGATGCGGTCATCACCCTCAAAGCGGATGGTTTGGATGTCGGTCTCATCAATAAGCCAACTTTGAACGTATATGACCCGGAAATGATGAAGAAACTCGCTTCCGCAAAATTCGTGTTGGTCGCTGAAGGGTTCAATGTGAATACTGGACTCGGATGCCGATTTGGATCGGAACTTCTTAAGTATGGATTCCAGGGCAAGTACAATCACATCGGCACCAACAAAGAAGGTTCCGGAGGTTTGTGGCAGCAGATGGGTTATCAGGGACTTGATCCTCAGGGAATTACCCAGTCCGTTCGAAAACTTGTTTGAGTGAATTAATTGAGAATTTACAAGCACGAAGCGCAAGCGAGTGTGTTATTGGATGCTGATTTCACATACTCGCTTGCGCTTCGTGCTTGTATTGTGAAATTCTGTTGAGAAATCAGATTTTTCCATTCGAGCAATACTGGGTTTTGACGTATAGCTGGTAAACGAAATTCGACAAAACAACTTTGAATAAGCGACCTGCGGAAAGTAATGACTCTGCGATGAATTTAAATTTGGGCAAAACCAGGCTGCATGCCCCGCATTCATTGTTGTACCGCATGAACGCTGGCTGGTTGATGCTGGGTGTTTTTCTAGCAATCTGTTCATCGTTCTTCTCAGTCGCCTATGCCGCAGAGCCAAGTGACGTTCAAATAGACATTGGTCTGCAGAATACTTACAAAATAGGCTGCTGGACTCAAGCAACAGTCCAGGCAAAGCTCGAAGCGAATCGTAATTACCGCACGGAAATCCGCGTGCTCGATGCTGATGGAAATTATGCGGGATACTCAAGCAAGGTCTCATCAGCCTCTGCAGCGAGTGAGTATATTGGTCACATTGATGTGATTGTGAATCGCATTCAAAGTGATTTTCGGATTTTGATTTTCGAAATTGCATCAGAAGAGAATCCATCTACCTCTGAAAGACTCGTCTATGAGCAAACCTTACCTGCTGGAACAGTCACCGAACTGACACAACATCAGCACTGGTTGGTGACAATTGGTCGTGTGGAGGGAATCGAAACGACTGTTGAGTTTGTTAAAGATCTGCAGATCACAACGTTATCTTCTCCCGAAGAATTGCCCCGGAATCCATTAGCGTTGGCTGGCATCGATGTTGTGCTATATGGGCACACAAACGAATCGATGGAGTCGATTGCACCGATCATTTCCTGGGTTCAGGTGGGTGGCAAACTGGTAGTCTTTCCGGATCTGGAAGCTGAGAAATTTCTGGAGAGCTCCTTAGCATCAAAACTTCCAATCAGCTTTGAGCGGACAGCACAGGTGCGGGATTTGAGTCGTGTAGAAAGTTTCGTGGGAGAGGCCAGCAGGCTGCGTACGCGAAACCCGCTAACAATCCCTCGCATTGTCTCCGTTAATGGAACAACTCTCGTTGGCGGTTTGACAGGACCTCTGGTTGTGAAATCGCCCTGGGGAATGGGGGAACTCACTTTTTGTGCGTTGAGGCTTAATGACGATACGTTTCAAAACTGGGAAGCTCTGCCACAGTTGTACAGAATTCTTGCAGACCTGCCGGGCTTGAATGAAACGAATAATGGATCGTCATCCAACTTGCTGACACAGACCGGATTAAGCGATTTCAAAACGCAATGGGATGCCGGTTTATCCGATTTTGGTCTACTTGCCCCGAATGTCTGGATTCCACTCAGTCTTCTGCTGGCTACTGCATTTATAGTCGGGCCGATTGATTATTTTCTGGTGCGTCACATATTGAAAAAACCATGGTTAACCTGGTGCACCTTTCCGACTTTAGTTGTGATTTCTGTCATCTGGGGATTGCAATCAACGGATCGTCAGGCGGTTAGCGCAGCTTCTGGACCGGAAGTGAAGCCGGGCGCGATTCGCTATAATCAGGCACTCGTTGTCGATTATGCCGAGACCACGCGCTCCGAACGACATCGACAGTTCACAAAAATGCTCATACCTGAAACGGGACGCTATGACATTTCTGTGAAATCCGAGTTGCCTTTTCCCATGCCCGGTCATGTGGAGTTGACCAGCACCTCGTCCGTTCCTGAAGCGACATATCGGGGCTATTATCGCAATGCCAGTGCTCATCTGGATCAAACGACCTATCGAATAGAGCCTCAATCTGGAAACGTACTGCGATCCCCCGCTCACGAGCAATCAACGATCCTTCTGGAAACAGCCGGAATGTCTATCGCTGAAATAAATACCAATGAAGCAGAAACTTCATTTGCAGTCACGAGCCAACTGAGTAGTAATTCCAGTATGCAGGTCAAAGGAACGATTCAGCACGCACTCTCTGGCGAGTTAACTGACTGGTTTCTGGCCTATGACAAGTTGATTTACTTTGTCGAGGATGATCACGAACAGGCTTCACTGGCACCGGAGGAAGTGTTGGAGTTTCCGAGTCGATCGATTCGACAACGCGAACTGTCTGCACAATTGACCGGTACGACACAGTCCCTGGTCAAACGCAAAACCGGTGTTGGTGAGAAGCTAATGATTCGCAGGGTGGATTACGATCTGTTTTCATCCGATCTGGATTATATTTTGACGATCATGACCTTTCACGATTTGATCGGTGGTAAAGATTACACAAAATTATCGAATATCGAATTCAGTAACTGGGATCTGTCCCCTTTGCTCGCTCTTGATCAGGCTGTTCTGATTGGTCGAGTTGAATCCGAACAACCTGCACCTGCTGTCGAAAATGAAACGGTTTCCGCCAATAAAACGGTCACATTTGTGCGATTGATTATGCCTGTGGATCGCAATCGAAGCGAGATTCAACGGTTACCGGAATATGATAAATAACAAATTCTAAGAGTGAACTCGTATGAGTTTTAGCGGGATAGACCACTGTGATTGAAACGATCAAATTGACGAAGAAATACGGCGATTTGATCGCTGTGAATGAGATCAGCCTGAAACTGGTTGAGGGGGATGTGTTCGGGTTCATCGGGCCGAATGGTTCCGGGAAAACGACGACGATGCGCATGATCGCCACCCTGCTCAATCCTGATTACGGCGAAGCCTATGTCTGTGGTCAGTCGATTTATACTCACACTGAAGAAATCCGTCGGCTAGTCGGCTTCATGCCCGACTTCTTCGGCGTTTATGACGACATGACAGTCCTCGAATACCTTGAGTTTTTCGCGGCTACTTATCGCATCAACGGGCCGAGCCGTCGGAAAATTTGTGAGGAAAAACTCGAACTGGTCGATATGTCCTTCAAACGGGATGCGATGGTCAGTCAACTCTCGCGAGGTCAAACACAGCGAATCGGCTTGGCGCGAGTCATGCTTCACGATCCTCAGGTTCTGCTGCTGGATGAGCCAGCCAGTGGTCTGGATCCCCGCGCCCGAATTGAAATTCGAAACCTGCTGCGGCGTCTCGGAGCAATGAATAAAACGGTCATTGTTTCCAGTCATATTCTGCCAGAACTGGCGGATGTCTGTACGCGAGTCGGTATGATTGAAAAGGGCGAACTGATTATCGATGGGTATGTCGGCGAAGTCATGAAAAAGGCGCGACAGGCGATTGTGCTGCACATTCGGGTGACTGAAAATGCAGAAAAGGCTGCTCAATTGCTGGAGCAATGCGATGAAGTCGATCATGTTTCGATGCAGGGGGATATGATTCTCGCCAAGTTGCATCCGGGGACCATGGATTATTCCAACCTGCCGATGGCATTGTTTGAAGCGGGCTATCGATTGACCTTGTTCCGTGAAGAAGAAGTCAACCTCGAAACTGCCTTTATGGAATTGACGAAAGGGAAGCAGCAGTAATTGCTGCTCAAAGATCATGGCGTTTGAATTGAAAAATCGCTGGGCTTTGGTAACGGGGGCATCGAGTGGAATAGGAGCGGAGTTTGCCCGTCAACTGGCTGGCTGTGGAACACACCTTGTCTTGACGGCTCGCCGGGTTGAGTTACTGAATGAACTTTCCCAGGAACTTCAGTCAAAACACAACATTCAAACTCGAGTCATCCCAGCCGATTTGAGCCAGGCAGATGAAATTGATCAACTGATCGAAAAGATCCATTCCGAAAATCTTCAGATCGATCTGGTCATTAATAACGCCGGCTTTGGAAGTGTGACGACTCCTGAAATGGCTGATCAGAATCACCTCTTAAAAATGGTTGATGTGAATGTGCGAGCCGTCACGCAAATCTCGTATGCGTTTTTAACGGAAATGCTCAAGCGTAACTGTGGCACTATTTTGAATGTTTCATCAGTTGTTGGCTTTCAGCCTGTGACTTACATGAGTGTTTATGCTGCATCCAAAGCGTTTGTTTTGAGTTTAAGCGAAGCGCTATCTGCGGAGATCGGCTCGTCAAATGTGCAGGTCATCACTTTGTGCCCGGCGACTACCCGCACAGAGTTTTTCGATTCGGCTGGAGCCAAAGGCTGGTTGAATCGTTTTCCTGGCCTGACTCCCGAATATGTTGTGCGTAAAGCGATTCAGGCGATTCGCAAACAAAAACGACTTTGTGTTCCAGGCTGGAATTATCAGTTGATGACATTCCTGCCGAGAATCATGCCTCGGGGATTGAACCTCTTTATTTCAAAAATGCTGTTCAAGCAGACCATTAGAGAAAAACAGCAGGGACAGCAAAACGTTGAAGGGCATTAAGCGAGATCAATCTCCCCCGCCAATGTCGAGCAGGTAGACATCCTGAACAAGTCGTTCTTCGTTGATGTTGTGAGACCGAAGATGTTCACTCCAGTCAGCCAGTTCCTGCTTGAGGGCGAGCGCATGTTTTTGGAACGAGCGAGAGGTGCTCAGGCGATCGCTGATTTCCTGTAACTGATCGCAGAGAGATCGTTGTTCATTTCTCAAATTCTGCACTTCAGCATCTGCTTCCGGTCGAACAAGCAGGACCTCCTGCATGTAGCCGCCGTTGCAACGCAAATCAAATTCTCTGGGAATCGTGCGTAGCAAAGCTTCGACAATTGCAGAAAGCCATTTGCGATTTTGTTCGTTCGATTCTTCATCGAGAACATCTCGCAAATCGCCCAGCAGGATATATTCCAACTCGCTGAGTTGCTGAAGCGAGAGGTGATTGAAGTGGACTTCAGCTGGCGACATGACTCGTCTCCTCAATTTGAACAGATTCAGAATAAATACAGTTCATTTGAACAACCCGCAGGGCAAACGTTTATTTTGCATTGGGAATCCCATTCTGTCAAAGCTTATTTTCAGTCCCACATTTTTTATTTTGATCAATGGCAATTCGCATTTATCAGTATGTATACATACTGCCAATAGTTCCTATTCTTCCAATTCTGTCAGATTTCAGAATTATTCCTCTTGCTATGAGTCAGGTTGTTGTTAATCTGCTTGGGTTGGTATGCATGTTGTATTTTTGCAACATTCTCCAATGGGATCCCACTGCAGAAGTGTGTGGTTTTTGCTGGCCAAAGCAGAAATCACCAAATGTCTGATCATTTTATTCCCTGATCAGGAGTAAAATCCTCAGAAAACTCCAGGCTCACTGGGCGAGATCATTCGGTCTCATACACAAATTTTAAAAAAGTTAAAAAAATCAAGGAACTCTAATTATGCTACGCGCATTGTTGAATGACGAAAGCGGTTTCATCGTATCCGCTGAACTCGTGCTGATCGCGACCATTCTGGTCATCGGCCTGATTGTTGGTTTGAGCTCAATTCAGCACGCAGTTGTTGCGGAACTGAACGACGTTGGCGATGCCATCGGTGCTGCAAACCAGTCTTACTGGTACACCGGTTTCTCTGCTGAAAAAAGCTTCGGTGGTGGCGGTGGAAACAGTCTGAAAGCTTACACTCGTGGTTCTGCTTTCCAGGACGAAACTGATGATTGTGACAACGATCAGTGTGACATCGCTTGTGATGTTCCTGTCAACGAAGGTCCAAAGCGAATCTAATTCAGTCGCCCTAAATGCTTGATCTCTGATTATTCAGTTTTCAGGTGGCGATGATGCTAGTCAGCCGGCAGGTGACCTCAGGTTACCTGCCGGTTTTTTAATAGCATCAATAGTTAGATCTATTCTGATCGTTACATTCCTGCTGATAATGGTATTCGGACTTCTGAAAAAATAACTGATCGAATGTTCGGTGGGATCCCGATGTACTTTATGGTTTTGAATTCTCCCCTGCATTCAATGCCATTCGCAGAGACTGGCCCACTGAGATCAGGTCAAAGACGCCGCCATCGCTCCCCCTCAAAGCGATGGCGGCGTTGTTTTTTGGTCCAGGGTTGAAGGTTGAGGGTAATGTGCTGAAGCTGTTTATCTCCGAGTATATTTGTAGTGGGGCTTTGGCTGGCGTTCCTCTGCCAGATTCTCTGGCGCGAGAAGGTCTGGGGATGTTGCGAGCGATTTGTGAAGATGCAGTTTCTTCAGAAGCATTTGAAGTCTGTACGACTCTGGATCATCGGTTGAATTTGAATGTTTCTGGAGTTCAATGTCATACCGTTCGGCCTGAAGCTGAAGAGTGGCTATTGTTCCAGGAATTGGCTCAAAGTTGTGATCTGACTCTCGTCATTGCACCTGAGTTCAATCAGATCCTGTTAAATCGCGTGCGATGGTTATCTGACAATGATCGTCGGCATGGTCTTTCAGACATTCGATCGATTGAGATTGCATCTGATAAGCTGAAATTTGCGAACTGGGCCGAGCAGAATCAAATCTCCATACCTCCCACTTATTGGATCGACCTGCAAGAGGCAACGCTTCAACTTGAGACTTCAGAGAAGTTTCATTTCCCACTCGTGATTAAACCACAATGGGGTGCAGGTGCGAGTTCGATGGCTCTCCTGTCGAGTGAGGCTGATTTTTTTGAATTCCGAAATAATTATCGCGATGATGAATTGGGACCATTCGTAATTCAACCCTACATTGAAGGCATCTCGCTTTCGACTGCATGTCTCATCAATCCCATAGATTTTTCAAGAACGTGGACGCCACTAGGTCGTCAGGATTTTTCAGGATTTGAGTATCAGGGGGGAACGATTCCATTTCAGTGTGATGCTGCAAATAAGGCATTGGAGTTAGCCGAGAAAGTCTTGAATTTAATGCCTGGGCTTGCTGGCTGGATTGGATTCGATTTTCTTTATTGTCCAGATCACGATGAGAAATTGGTCTTATTAGAGGTGAATCCTCGATTGACGACGAGTTATCTGGGGTATCGACAATTGACGCAATCGAATCTGGCGGCGATCATATTGGGAGTTCAGAGCGGGGCTCAAATCGAATGGAGCGAACAGCCGGTTCAGTTTCGACTCGAAGACTTAAGTTCCTGTCAGTCGACCAATTCTCATATTGATAGAATTCATTGATGTCCTATCGAGTTCGTAGTGATCTTGAAATTTTTCGGCTTGAAGGTGAGTCGGCTCCGGCCTGGGTGGTGAGGGATCCTCTTTCAGGGGTATGCTACCGGTTCGGAGCCGAGGAGCATTATCTGCTGGAATTACTGCGGAACGAAACGACTTTTGCAGAGCTTATCGAACGATTTCGTAAAAAGTTTTCCGGTCGCATACTGTCTCAAGAAGAACTCATTGAAATCCTGGGGAACTGGGTTCGTCAGAATCTTGTTCTGACCGATCAACCTCAGCCACAATCATCGAAGGCAAAAGTCTTAGGTGTGCTTGCTCGCTCGAATCCACTGGTGATTCGGTTTCGGGGCTGGAATCCTCAGAAATTTCTGCAAGCGACAGAGTATTGGGTTCGTCCGTTTTTCTCATGGCCATTTCTACTGGCCTCATCATTGATGATATGCTGGGCGTTGCTGATAGCCGTTCAGTCGATCAGCAAAATTGGTCTGGAATTGAGAGAACTCGCGTTGCTTTTTGAACCCAGGCATTGGATTCTAGCGATCGGGATTCTCGGACTCACCAAAGTTTTTCACGAACTCGGTCATGCCTATAGTTGTCAGCGTTTTGGAGGAGCGTGCACCGAAATGGGTGTCATGTTTCTCGCATTTATTCCCTGCCTGTATTGCAATGTGACCGATGCCTGGACCTTTCCTCGTCGATCTCAACGCATGGCTGTGAGTGCCGCTGGGATTCTGGTTGATTTGTGGATTGCCTCTGCGGCATTCTTATTGTGGTCGATTAGTCAACCGGGATTGTTTCACTCGCTTTGCTTGCTGGTAGCCGTTGCTGGTTCTGTCAATTCATTGCTACTCAATGGGAACCCTCTCATGAGATACGATGGATATTTCATTCTCAGCGATCTCACAGGCATTGCGAATTTACGAGCGGAGGCGATGCAACAGGCTCGAAGTGTGCTGTGGCGATTTCTTTTCGGGCCAGAAACTTCACCCCGGCCGCACCGATTTTCGATGACTCTCGCCAGCTACGGCTTAGCCTCAAGCATTTACTTATGGCTGGTCATTGGCTTGATTCTGATGGGGGTTTATCTGGCTTTGAAGCCTGCAGGTTTGCAAGCCCTCAGTTTAATAATGGCCTTGATGGTTGTTCCCGCGACTCTCTATTCGGGATTGATGACATTGAGAAATCAGGGACAACGGGAAATGAAACTTCGTCGAGGATCGATAGGGCGAAGATTGCTGGCTGGTGGAATACTGGCCTCATTATTTCTGATTTTGATTTTGTATCCATTTCCGCGTTGGATCTCTTCAACCGGATGTGTCCGGCCAGTTCACAGTCAACTCATTCTCGCACCAGAAGCTGGCACCTTAATGGTGACGACTCCTGAAGATCAATCGGTTAAGTCCGGAGATGTTGTACTGAAAATGTCGCAGAGTGACCTTCTGCAACAAATTGCGACATTAAGGACCAGCTATCAGAAATTAAGCACGCGCGAGCAGGCGATTCGTCGCATGCAGACTCAGGTTACCGATGGTTCAGCTGCTCTTTCGCTAACCCGCGAATTGCGGCTGGCTACTCATGAGCAGATCGAGCAGGTTTTATCCAGACAAACCGAATTCACGGTCACGTCAGAACTTGATGGCATCTGCATGAGAGCTTCCGTCAGTCCTTTCGAGGAGCCGTATCAAGTACAAAACCCGATTGATTCCCGAAATCTCGGACAATTGATTTCCGCAGGACAGCCGTTGGCAGTCATCGCTTCACCAGGGGAATCTGAAATCGTGATCAGTATTCCCGAATATTGGGCGAAAGAAATTCAATCGGGTCAGAAAGTGGCTGTGTATGTACCTGAAATGTGCGGAAAATATGTGACCGGGCAGATCACACAAATTGCGACTTCCGCAGAGCGAAACCAGAAATCGAATTCTGTTTTTCCTGAATACGTTTCATTAAGTCAGTTTCAGAAATCGGAACCGGGGAATAATTCTCAATCGGAAGTCTTTGCAGTCGTGTCACTCGAACAGAGTCCAACTAATCCACTAAGTTTTTACCAGATTGCTCCCGTTAGAATTCAAGTCTCTGGGGCTTCGCTCGCAAGCCGTTTCTCAGATTTCATCAATCGCACATTCACTGGTATTTATTAGTCCATTATTGTCCTTGCGATGGGTCTAAAACCCTCGCCTTCAGGC
>TARA_R100000789_G_scaffold90838_1_pt1 | contig 14335 bp, 19 predicted proteins | sample TARA_R100000789 | Tara Oceans TARA_R100000789 (sample SAMEA2623403) | marine metagenome | biome: marine biome (ENVO:00000447); feature: mesopelagic zone (ENVO:00000213); material: "saline water (ENVO:00002010), including plankton (ENVO:xxxxxxxx)" | depth 450 m
GAGGTTCACTGGAATGGAGTGGAGAGGCGATTAGTAGTCCGCAGAGAGTGATCAATGCATATTGACAGTTAACAGCCAGCGAGCGAATTTGAAGCATATTTCAACTCCTGTTTGATTGGGTTCGGATTGTCGTAGTGAATTCAGATTGAATAGAAAATAGATCCATATGAAAAATTGGGATTGGAAAATTCAGATGCTGGTCGTACTGCAGTTTGGATTGTCCTCGGTCATTGTTTTGTCGACTCCGTTGTCAAAACTGACAATCTGGAATGGACTGGGCATGATTTCTGGTTTCCTACTTTTCCTCTGGTCAATTGCGATTATGAAACTTCATAACCTTTCAGTTGGTCCTGTTCCTCACCAGAATGCCAAACTTGTCACGACGGGACCATATCGAATTTTACTGCACCCGATGTACACCGCTCTGTTAATTCTTACCGGAAGCACCTTAATTTTTGAATCTCCCATCTGGAGGCTGCTTATGTGGCTTGCTCTTGTCATTGTCTTGAATTTCAAAGCACGCTATGAAGAAACTTTCATGCAGGTACAATTTCAGGAGTACGAACAATTCAAAAGAACTCGGTGGAGATTTCTGCCTTACATCTATTGATTTTAATAGAAAACTTCTAACTATTTTTTATCGAACAGACGGCTGGCGAACCTATTTATTCCGGAAATTCAAAAATGAATACTGATCACTCCTTAATGCAAAGATCCAGTCGCTTTAGTCTGTGACAATCAGCATCGCTCTGACATGGCGATGACACTCAATGCATTTCACCGTGACATCCATCCATTTCAATGCTGATTTATCAAGATTCTTCTCGTCGGCAGCCTCAATCAAATCCTGAGTCGTGCGTTGAAATTCGGAACTGAATTGACGATATAGGGCATCATTAGAATATCTCCACTTTTCAGCCGTGCTCATTTGGTTGAGTTTCGTGGCACCATCTTTTATGAGTGGATAATTTTCGGTCGTGAGTCCTTCCAGGATATCAACGGAGGCTTTCAACTTGGCAATCATAAAGTGATGGAGATCTTTATCCTTTTCATCACCTTTAGGTTTTGCTTCGACTTCATTTGATTTTTCCCCCCGCTTGCCTGAGGGGGGCTTTTCTTCACTCTGCGTAGGCGAGCTATACGACAGGAACAGTGTCATAAAACCAGCGAGTAACAGGGCACTTTGACTATTGTTCCATTTTCTCATTGCGATTCTCCTCATCACGCCTTGAAGTTAATTATTTGATTGCCAGTTATATTATTCACAGAGATCTTTATCTCTCCATTTGAATTGATCTTTCCATTAATAGAATCGATGAATTGGTTCTAATGCGGTGAGACTTGTCGGTTCTGGAAATCAACAGCTTTAGCAATCAAGTCCTGTTCTTCTGCTTCATGTTCTGCGATTCGATCGATGATGTCATTGAACTCATCCCAGACCGTGCTCCAGTTTCTGGAGCGGTGATTCCCGGACTCTAAACGTTCCAGGACATCTGCCAGACGTTCCAGAATAACAGTATGCTCTTCCAGGATCTGACCATACTGGGCTTGACTGATTTGAGCTCCTCGCTTGATTAAAGCCAGCAGAAAGAGTTGCTCCTCAATAAAGTGATTGGCGAGTATGCTTCGAAATTGAGACAGTTTCAAGCTCAGTTCTTCAAATTTCGGGCCAATCCCGTATTGATTGACTTCGTTACAGAACGTTTCCAATTCATAAATCGCTTCATGAATTTCCTCATGTCGGAACGATTCGGGGACGTCCTTGTTGATACGATTATCCATCATGCTCATTTCCTTTCAATTCAGGTTGTTTTCGATTAACAAGAATGCGATCGTTAATTGTTCGAGGAGAGTTTTCATCAAAAATCAACTTGAGAGCCATTTGCTTCTGATAGTAACTGTTTACCGTGCCACTGATGGTTAAGTCGTGGGAGTCCTCAGTGAGCAGGAGACTGATTTCTCGTCCGCCCACAATGACAGTCCGTGTGATTTCCGATTGCCGCCTTGGAATCCGGTCAAACGCAGGCTCTTTACTGTCGGAATTTTTCATCAATCCATGCATTTTTTTATCTCACTGTTCGAAAGGAGAATTCTGTCCTGGCTCTTTTGAAGCGACCGCATCCATCGATTTCAATAGCTTAACCAACCCGCAGAATACGGGCTGTCTTGAAAACAGTTGCATGAGTGTCGGGAAATTCACCACAAGCGATGGCGATGCTGAAATTGGAAATGACGTTCGCGCACCGCGATGAAGAACCATCCGACTTACGTCATCTGCAACTTATGAGAATGAAGGAACTCCATTGATCGGTTTAGATCAGGTTCGTTCGAGAACCCATTGAGAAGCCTGGCGAATCAGTTCGGACATGGAATGACAGTCGAGCTTTTGTTTAATGCGAGCACGATACGTTTCAATCGTGCTGGGACTCAGTTTCATGGCTTCAGCGATCTGTAAAGTTGTTTTCCCCAGACCGATTTGCTCGTAAACCTGCAGTTCTCGATTCGACAAAGCTTCTTCCGGACGACTCTGCAATCCGGATTGTCCCATTACGATTCGATGCAGCAGCACGGATGACATTTCGGTTGAAAGAAAGATTTTGTCATCGAGCACGGCTCGGATGGCATCAATGATTTTGTCAGTTGCGGCCTGCTTATTGATGTATCCCCGCGCCCCAGCTCGCAGAGCCCGATCTGCATAGAGATCTTCCTCATACATCGACCAGACCAGGAAGCGAACAAACTCATTTTCTGTTTTCGCTTTCTCGATGAGGTCGAGTCCGTTTCCTGTTTTCAATGAAATATCCACAATGGCCAGATGAGGCTGCGTCCGGAGAATCAATTCCAGGCCATCTGCAACATCCTCCGCCTCTCCGCAAACCTCCAGATCTTTTTCCAGGGAGATCCGTGTCGCGAGGCCGTCTCGAACTGCAGGATGATCGTCAATAATTGCGATTTTCTTTTTATGCATCGTCATGCACTCTTATCTTTTGAGGATGCAGCTGGAATAATACACTTCACCAGTGTACCGCCGAATTCCGATCCCTCAATGCTCAGCCCGCCTCCCATACGATTCGCACGGTATCGCATAATCCTGAGCCCCAGTCCGCTTCCGTCACCTTCCCGCAGTCCAATCCCATCATCTTCGATGATGAGGATGATATGTTCCTCAGACTGAAGGAGTTCGATCATGATCTGACTGGCCTGGGCATGTTTAATTGCATTTGTGGTGGCTTCCTCTGCAATTCGGTACAACTGATTGGCAACGATGTTATCCTCAAGAAAGACGGGAGAGGGGCATTTGAATTCACAATTGATTTTATGAAATTCTTTTGTTCTCGAGGATATTGAATTTAATGCAGCCATCAAACCAGCAGCATCGATATCGACCGGATTGAGCCCCTTACTCAATAGCCTAACCTTTCTGAGAGCTTCGCTGGTCCCACGGGCAATTTTTTGAGCCAGTTGCAATTGCTTCGCATCACCCTCCTGAAGTGAAACCGCCAGACTCTCTGCCAGCATCGCCATACCCGTGAGTTCCTGGCCGACTACATCATGAAGGTCCTGACCAATTCTGCGCTGTTCCTCTGTGGCGATTTCAAGAACTTCTCGCTCAAGTCGCCTCTGCTCTGTCACATTAACGCCGGTGCAAAGTAAAGCCACAACCATCCCAGTGCGGGATGTCATCGGGACCGTTTCCCATTCCACAATCAATCGTTCTCCGGACTGAGTTAACAGGGTGCGACATAACTCATTCGTCGTTTGCCCGGCGATCGCATGCATAAAGCAGGTTTGAAAGTACTGATGGTCAGCAGCAGGGAGAAAGAGTTCGGCAAAATCTTTATCTCTGGCCTGATCGAGAAGGCAACCTGTCAACTGTTCAAAGCATGAATTGAACTGCAGTATCTTGCGGTGAGGATCGAGCATCAGAATAATACTTCGACTTGTCGAAATAATTTTCTGATTTAAATCATGCTCTTTTCTGAGGAGTTCCTCGTTCCGTTTTCGCTCGGTTAAATTCCTGACAATTCCCGTAAACAAACGCTTGTGATCCACCTGGCTAATGGCAATTTCTGCTGGAAATACGCTTCCGTTCTTCCGTTTGGCGATGACTTCCCGCCCAATCCCAATCACCTTGGGCACACCGGTTTCGAGAAAGTTTTTCAGATATCCGTCGTGTTCTTCGTGATAGGGAGACGGCATCAGAATTTTGATATTCTGTCCTAATAACTCATCGGGCTGATACCCGAATGTTACCTCAGCGGCCAAGTTCACATCCTGAATCTCTCCACGGTCGTTGATGGTGATGATTGCGTCTTCTGCCGAATTGAGGATAGACCGTAACGTATCTTCAACAAGTTTCTTTTCTGATTCTGATTTCTCATAATTCGAAACATCATTCAGGATCTGGAGGAAACATTTGATTTCCAGATTCTGATCCCGCACAGGAATTAACGTGATCTCATTCCAGAACAGCCGCCCATCTTTGCGATAATTGCGTAAGACAACGCGACATTCGCTTCCATTCTCTATTGCTGCAAGCAGAGTTCGTATTCCGAGCTGATCCTGATCCTTGCCCCAAAGTGAATCTGGGGAATGATCAAGGAGTTCTTCCAAGCAATAGCCAGACATCTCAGTCACGGACTGATTTGCATAGATGATCGGGTTCCCTGGCAGACGAGGATCGAGAATCAGAATTCCGAATGCGGATCGATCCAGACTCTGCAACAACCATTGCACATTCGGCTGATCATCAGCAAAAGTACGCCGTAACAAAGAATAAGAATCCGCGTTCCTATCGGCGGGATCGTTCATGGACTCTCCTGAGAGTTCTTTGAATTGTGGTCAGGAATATCACTTATTTGAATGCTAAGCAGAGAGTGCGAATTCATCCATGTGGCAAAACTCACTACAGAACGAATCAGGCTTCAATGATTGTTGTGGTATCTGAGACCGATCATAATCCATGTTATGGAGGCAATGGTCAACGGTCGTGCTTCGAAATTTATTGAGACTCAAGAGAACAGTCAGATATTGTTTAGCAGAGAAAAATGTGAACAGATAGTATTCACAGAATAGAATTCTTACATCGAATCAAGGGGTTCAGCAGCAACGGGGAATGTATAAAGACCTCCTGTCCTGCAGAGACGGAATTCTCCGTGACCAGTGTGACCTGCTGAACCCTTTGTTTTTCCTTTTGACCACTGGCATAATACTTAGTTGAATCAAAATGAGTTGATCCAGAGGTTGTCAATATTTTTTTAACTCCCCCTCATTTAAAACGATCACTCTTCTGATCATCCTCTTTCTGGATTTCCTTACATAAATCGAGCCCTGACGAGCGGGCAGTACATCGACCTGTTGGTCTCTTAACGAGAAGGGTGCCACTTCTTCGCCGTTACCTTTTTTTCTGGCAAGTAAAAGTAGATGCCGGGGGCGATCAGCCCCAGCACAGCCGGAATCAAACTGAGACCGAGGATTAGCAGCCAGCCGTTTACCCCAGGCGAGAAGTTGAGAAGGCCAAGACTGCAGCGATAGCAAGAATGTGGATGACCATGCTCTTAAACTGTTGCAGCAAGATGATCAGCGAACTGCGGGATTCGACCTCACGCAACTGGTTCGCTCCATGCTCCTTCCCTTCATCACGATTGCTCTGATTGTCTGACTCATTGTGTTTCTCCAGTTATAGATGGTTTGTCATTTGCAGATTAGCCATTTTCAAATGGTTTCTGCAGTCACATGAGCATCAAATGACCCTAAAACGCTGGGTTTGCTCCTGCTAGACACTGCAGATGATTTTTGAATATGCCCTAGACAGCCCACTACTTTGTCCACCATCCAGCGATTGTTGCTAAGGTGAGGATTTGCCATGCTTCAAGGCCTCGAAACCGGTGACGACATCAATCAGTTCCTCGGTAATCGCTGATTGTCGTTGTTGGTTAAATGATCCGTGCAGTTCTTCCAGCCGTTCTTCAATATTTTTTTCCGCCGCTTGCATGGCTGCGATGCGGCTGGCATTCTCACTTGCCAGTGACTCAGCACACGCTTGAAAAAGAGATACAAACAAGAACTGCCTGACGAGTCGTGACAGCAATTGCCGACGGTCGGTTGCATAGGTCGGAAGTGATCGCGAATCCCAAGGCTGTTCCCGCCAGCGTCGCAAACGCTCTCTGCCTAGCGGTAATAGCTGCAAAATTTTTGAATCATAGGATGACGCCGATTGGCGGTGATTGTAGAAAACCAGTAGCCGCGAAACGTCTGCCTTGCTGCGCGTGTTTTCGATGGCGGGAAGCATCTCCAGAACTAGATTCGTCACGTCGCTCACCGAAGTCGGCACATCGTAGGTCTGCTCGAGCGACCAGCCGGCGTCGAGCAATTGTCCCTCAACGCGATGACCGACTGCGAAGACAATCCACGCCGAATCACCATCTTTATTCTGTTGACTCTCATTACGGTGAGCTTCGAAGTACCTGGATGCGATGTCTTCATTGAATTGCCCACACATTCCCTGGTCACTACCGAAAACAATCGCCGCGGTCCGACCACCTTGTTCGATTTGGTCATCTTTCACCGCTTGAACGGACTCCTCTCGCAACACAATTTGGAACCCCATTTCGACAGTACGGTTGAACTCACGCACGGCACGAACAGACTCTTCGTATTGGTGAATACTGACGGCGGCCAACGTTTTCATTGTCGTGACGACGGAACTCAAGTCGGTGGCCGTGTCAATCTGTCGTTTCAGGCTTTCGAGCGTCTCCATACCTCAGGCGTCCTTCTTGTTCGATAGTTCTTCATCCACCAACTCTGACACTGCCTTTTTGATTGTCTGGCTGATTTCATTCACTTCGTCGTCGTTCAGTTTTTCGCCGGATGTAATCCTGTCGCACAACTCCGGTAGATCATTCTTTATGGCATCCTGTAGTAATTTCTCCGCCTGCGAAATCTGGTCCGGCGACAAGTCGTCGAAAACGCCCGATGTCACGGCAACCAATGACGCAATCTGCTGTGGGACGTCGAGCGGTTGGTACTGTTGTTGTTTGAGGGTTTCCCGGATACGTTTACCTCGTTCCAACGTTTCCCGTGTGTCTTCATCCAACTGGCTGCTGAAGCGTGCGAACTTTTCCAGTTCTTCGAACTGTGAATAAGTCAGCCGCAAATCACCGGCGACCGCGCGGTAGGACGGTAACTGTGTCTTGCCTCCCACGCGTGAGACACTGCGTACGACGTCCACGGCGGGCAGAATGCCTTTGCGAAACAGTGTTGGCGACAGGTAGACTTGCCCATCAGTGATTGAAATGAGATTCGTCGGGATGTAGGCCGAAACGTTCTGGGCTTCGGTTTCAATAATCGGCAGCGCGGTGAGCGAACCACCTCCTGCATCTTTGCGTAAATGGGTGGCTCGTTCCAGAAGGCGAGAATGCACGTAAAAGATATCCCCCGGAAATGCTTCGCGACCGGGTGGACGGCGAAGGAGTAGCGAAACGTGCCGATATGATCTCGCGTGGGATGTCAAGTCGTCGTAAACGATGAGCACATCCCGTCCCTCGCTCATGAAATGTTCACCAATAGTTGTCGCCGCGTAAGGGGCGATGTATTGGACTCCTGGCGGAGCATCGTCAGCACCGATGACGACGATAGTATGCTGCAGGGCGTCATGTTCGCGCAGGCTGGCGATCACGCGGGCCACATTGGTGCTGCGCTGGCCGATGCTGCAATAGATACATACTACGTCACGATTGCGTTGATTGATAATCGTATCGACTGCGATTGCCGTCTTGCCGGTCTGTCGATCGCCCAACAGCAGTTGACGTTGTCCCCGACCAATCGGAATCAACGCATCGATGACTTTCAAACCAGTTTGCAATGGCACGGTGACAGGAGCCCGCTGCATGATCGACGGTGCACGCCGCTCGCAGGGCAGGCGTTTTAGTTCGGACAATTCTCTGCCACCGTCGAGTGGTCGTCCGATGGGGTCGATGACTCGACCCAGGAGTTCCTCGCCAACAGGCGTATCGAGCACTGTGCCAGTTCGTTCAACCCGCGTCCCGGCGCTCAGTTCTTCGCTATGGTCCAGCAGCACACAACCGACTTCGTCAGGATCGAGATTGAATGCAAATCCGTGACGATTACCTGCAAATCGCAAGACTTCATTGGACTTCACATTAGGGAGCCCCGTTACGCGAGTGATGCCGCGTTCGAGTTCCTTCACCACGCCGATCTCTCTTGCTCGCAAATCGGCGGAATGCTGAGAGATCACTTCATCAAGCGATTGGAGCGCCTCGCGAACCGCATCCCGTATGTTACTGGAATGGTCAGTCTGCTTTTTGTCTTCTGTTTGATCTAATGACATGTGTGTGTTCCGTTGGGCACTCGACTACAGTCTGGAAAAGGTCGCGACGCTTGCCAGAGCATGGGATTTATAACTTCATTTTTTCATTGAGCCGACGTTCCATATCTTGCAGGAAACCATTGGCGTTCCAGCCGATACTGTAGCCGCCGATCTCGAGTTCCAGACCGCAAATCAATTCGTCTGACTTTTCGAAACGGATGTCACCATCAATTTCGAAGGTGCCGTTGACCGCTTGGCGCAAACGTTCTTTGCATTCGTCGGAAAGGTCAAACTGGCTCGCGACCGAGCAGTTGGTATTTCCATCATCCAACTGCTGAGAAATTTCGTCGTGTTGCTGTTTGTCGAGCTTTTCGATTCGTTCTGCGAACGCCTCACAGATGCGTTGTTCCAGTTCCGTATCGGCCAGTTGCGAGAGCGTTTGTCGAGCGGCACGAAAACCAACATGAGCCGCCTCACGACGAATTTCGGCGACCAGATCTTCTCGTTCGCGATCCAGTGTTTCGTTCCACTCGTCGCGTTTGGCATCAACGGCTTGTTTGGCTTCGTCCAGTAATTGCCTGCGTTGCTTTTCTGCTTCCTGTCGAGACTCATTGAGACGCTGTTCGTGTTGCTCGTCAAATTCCTGTGTCTTCTGTTCGTATTCGCTCTTGCGATTTTCCGCTTCCTCTCGCTTACGATTTGCTTCTTCCAGGCGGTTTGCAATTTTCTCCTCGCGTTCTTCCATCGCCCGGATGATTGGCTCGTAGAGCAGCCAGCGCAGCAGGACAACAAGCACCAAAAAGTTAAAAATTTGCGCGGCAAAGGTAAACCAGTCGATGTTCATAACTCTTCACTTTCGTCTCCACACTCGCCAGAGCATGGGGCAATTTATTTTCGTAACTACGCGAGTCAGAGCGTGTGAATGTTAACGTTGGCGGGTGATACATCTTCGCTAGCCGTCTGACGATGTTGGTTACAGCGTTATTGTGCGAAGTAATCCCAAAACGGATTTGCGAATAGCAAGATCATGGACACGACGAAGCAGTAGATGGCGGTCGATTCGATCATTGCCAGGCCCACGAACAGTGTTCGCGTGATCGTATTGGAAGAGTCTGGTTGCTGAGCGATTGAAGTGAGTGCCTGTGCGACCGCTCGACCTTCGCCAAAGGCTGGACCGATCGAGCCAATCGCGATGGTCAAACCAGCAACCAGAATTGAGCACATTGCAACGAGTCCCACATTGTCGAGCTTGTACGCGTCAGCAGATTTGCTCTTGGACTGTGTGTCGCTCTGTTTTGATTCGCCGCCTGAGGTTTCGGCCGTTGTCTGTGAGGCCTCGTCTTGCGCCAGAGCCGTGGGTATTGAGCCAGCGAACAGGCTGAGCACAACAACCGCCGCGAATACGAGATGCAGAGTCTGCTTACTGTTGTTCATGGTTGTCTCCTGTGGATTGTTCTTCGGTTTCACTATTGTACTGGGGCGGATCGCCTTGCTTCTTCGCATCATCTGACTCCGCCTGCTGCTGAACCTTCGTCGCTGAAGCGATGTAGACCATCGCCAGTACGGCAAAGATGTAGGCTTGAATCATTCCGGTCAGCAGTCCGAGTATTTGCATCAAAACTGGAACAAACAGCGGTACAAAACCGATCAGGATTGCTGCAATGACCGTGCCGCTCATCATGTTTCCATACAATCGTACAGCCAGTGCGAGGGTTCGTGACAACTCGCCGATGATATTGAAGGGCAACATGAGTGGCGTCGGCTGGATATAATGTTTCAAATATCTACCCACCCCTTGGGAAGCGAATCCGTAGAGTGGGACGGCAATGAACACACAGGTCGCTAAGGCCGCCGTGGTCGAAAGGGATCCAGTGGGCGGGCGGTACCAGGGCACGATCGTCAGTAGATTCGCCATTGCAATAAACAGAAACAGCGTGCCCACGAACGGCAAGTACTTGCCGGGATCGTGACGACTGACCTCGCGAATCTGGTCCCGCATGCCAGTGACAACAATCTCCAGCACATTCTGAAATCGAGGGATCTCTGTGTCGACGGAAAGTTTTCGTGTGATCAGCCACGAACCGACAGACAAAATCGCCATCACCAGCCAGGTGAACGCAATGGTCGCGTTCAACTGTAGCCAAGGCCAAATATCGGATTGCCAGAAGATCCATTGGTCGGTTGTGATTTGTACGTCAGCCATTAGACAACCTCCGCACGTTCGTTATGCTCGCCGCCACGTTTGTCAAAGCAAGTGCGAGTTTCGATACTGATCAGCACGATTCGAGCAATGATAAAACCAGCCAGCGCAGTAATGAGTGCGAGCGCACCAACGAATTTCAGGAGTCCCAGGAACGTAGCAAGTAATATCAGTAGCCGTACCATTAAGCTGCCAAAGTACATTGAGAACGGTGCATTCGTATTCGGCATCCTTCGAATGGTCCACCAGAGTCCTCCAAAATAGAATCCGCCGACAGTGATCCCGGTCAGAATTCCAATGAATAAATCAACGATTTCAATTGAATCAAGTAACACGGTCATCCCCTATCGCGATTCGTAGTCCGTATCGGAAGTCGTCAAGGCTTTCGCTGCTTCAACTCCGCTCTTTGCTCGCGGCAGAACTTTTAACGAATTCCGCTGCTGACTTGTTTCATTACGCATGTTTCGTGTCCCGCCTCATTCTTCGTCTTGACTTTCTCGCTGCACCCACCACCACGCATTGAGGCAACCAACGGTGACACCCATCACCATCAACATTAATGTCCAGGAAAAGCGACTCGGCCAGTGCGAGTCGATCCACGCTCCCAAAGCGATGCCGAGCAACGTCGGTATCGCGACCGACCAGCCGACCAGTCCAAACATACCCAAACCGAACCACGCTGAATGCTCCCCTTCCCGTTGAGCCTTGAGTTTCCGTTTCCGCTTCCTGGCAACTTCACTCTCGAGTTCATGTCGTGCGCGGCGACGATCATCTGGATTTGAATCGCTCATTGTGATTCCTCTGTAAATTCCAGGTAGCTTCGGAGAAAACTGGCTTCCAGTTTTGCAGTCGCTGCGTGTGCCGCACGCTCAGCTTCGTCCAACGTGGCGAATTCCTCTCGAACCTTGTCTCGCAGTTGCTCAAGGTTCGTTCCCGGTGTCGCCTGTCGGGTCGAGACCAACACTTCGTCCCCTCGCTTGACCAATACGCCCTCATCCACGGCGACAAATTGTTCGTTTTTCTCTTCGTCTTCAAAGCTAAGCAGTCCCGGAACCAACGCGGCTAAGAAGTCGATATGCTGTGGCAAAAGACAAAAATGTCCGTGTTCGCCCTCAGCGATAATTTTCGTAACCGGTTGATCGATGATAACTTTCGTGGGAGTCAACAGTTTCAACTTCATGCTGCTCCCTCCGTATCACTTTTCGGTAGATTCTTTGCCTTCGCCTCCTTTGGTTTTTCCACGTCCTCGACACCACCTACCATGTACAATGCTTTTTCCGGATAATCGTAAAATGCGTCGTCAAGTATTTGCATGCAACCGTTCAATGTTTGCTCAATGTCCACCATTTTTCCTTCATGACCAGTGAACTGTTCGGTGGTAAAAAACGGCTGCGTGAGGAATCGTTCCAGACGTCGCGCGCGATTGACGGTGCGGCGATCGTCGCGAGAAAGTTCCTCCATGCCGAGCATCGCGATGATGTCTTTCAGGTCCTCGTAATCCGCCAGGGTGCGACGAACGTCGCGAGCGATGTCGTAATGCCGTTGGCCGACGACTTGCGGCAGCAGCATTTCGGAAGATGATTTTAGTGGGTCGATTGCCGGATAAAGGCCTTCGGATGCGCGCTTGCGTGATAACACAACCGTCGAAGACAGATGCGAAAAAGTATGCACTGCGGACGGATCAGTAAAGTCATCGGCTGGAACGTAAACGGCCTGTACGGAAGTAATCGCAGCGGACGATGTCGTACAGATGCGTTCCTCCAGTTCTGCCAGATCGTTGGCCAAAGAGGGTTGATAACCGACGCGAGAGGGCAACTGTCCCATCAGCCCGGAGACCTCCATCCCCGCCTGGACAAACCGAAATATGTTATCGATCAACAGTAAGACATCCTGTCTCTGTTCATCGCGAAAGTACTCCGCCATGGTCAAAGCCGCATGTCCAACACGAAAGCGAGCCCCCGGCGGTTCGTTCATCTGACCGAAAACCATCACGGTGTTGTCACGCACACCAGCCTCACCCATTTCACGGTAAAGTTCTTCGGCTTCGCGACAGCGTTCTCCAATGCCGCAAAACAGGCTTACACCTTCCTGCTGGCCGACAATGTTGTTAATAAGCTCTGTGATGAGCACCGTTTTGCCGACCCCTGCACCCCCGAACAAACCAGCCTTACCGCCCCGTTCCAGTGGCGAGAGCAGGTCGATGGCTTTGATGCCGGTCTTGAAAACTTCCGAACGAGTGGCCCGCCGATTGATCGACGGTGGCGTTTGATGAATGCTCTTTCGCAAAACATTTTCCAGAGGCTCGCCTTCATCGATCGTATTGCCAAATACATCGAGGACGCGGCCCAGCAGGGCCTTACCCACGGGAACCTGAAGCGTACGCCCAAGGTCTATCACGGGAGTCCCGCGTGCCAGTCCGCTGGTATCGCTCAGGGCGATTCCGCGCACGGTGTGAGGATCGAGCTGGCTGGCGACTTCAACGACAACCTCCTGGTCATGCCCAGCTCGCAATTCATGGTTCATCTCCGGCAGGCGATCGTGAAACACCGCGTCGATAACGCTACCCCGAACCGAGACCACCTTGCCTTGATTTTGCTTTCTGTCGTCGTGAGAGTTTGTGTTCGTCATTGTTACTATTGGAGCTACCGTCGCCAGAGTGAGGTCGTATTGTAAATGGTGTGAACTTCCAGAGCTGCTACGCTCTGGCGAGCGTAGCGACTTTTGTCACTGACTGCGTTGTCGTTTACTGCGTTGTCGTTTATTGCGTTAACCGCTTGATGACTCCAATCACGCTGTCCGGGTTGAGCGAGATCGAGTCGATGCTGCAATCGACAAGAAACTCGGCGAACTCCGGATAGTCGCTGGGGGCTTGTCCGCAAATGCCGACCTTGGTGTCTTTCACGTGGGCTCGCTCAATGACATCCCGAATCGCAGTCTTGACGGCTTCGTTACGTTCATCAAACAAATCCTTCAGTTTTGCCGAATCGCGATCGACTCCCATAATGAGCTGTGTCAGGTTATTGCTACCAATCGAGAATCCATCAAAGCGCTCGGCCAGGAAGATATTCGAGGGGACCTCGCACATCATATTAATCTGTAATCCGTGTTAGCCGCGTTTAAGTTCGTTTTCGGCCAATATTTCGAGGACACGATCAGCCTCTTCAACAGATCGGACAAAGGGAATCATCATCACAATAATTGTCCAAACCGATTTATTCACGAGTCCGTTTGATGGATTTGCATTCCAGTGCAAAACCGTCGCGGTAATTGTCGCTGTAATAGCGAGTCGCACCGCGAAAGCCGAGCATGGGATTTTCTTTTTCCGGTTCAAACTGTTGACCGCCAATCAGGTCGGCGTATTCGTTAGTTTTGAAGTCATCCATCCTCACGATATCAGATTCAGGATACTGCGACGCGGTAATAGCCGCAATACCTCGGGACAGATGTTCGACAAAGTATTCGGTCTTGTCTTCGTTGCCGCATGTGAGACGCTCGATCTCGCGCCGAGCTTCCTTGTCTTCCAATTCGTCGAAACGAGACAACGCGAGTGGATATTTTTTGATCACGCCGTTAATAATGAACTCCATCCGCGCCAGCCCAATCCCCTGACTGCCCACTGCAATCGCCTGTCGCTCAGGTCTGCAAGTTCGCTATCACGGCTGGCTGCTTTTCCCTCCGTCAAGTCTTGTTGGTGATATTGAGGCATTGGGATCATGCTTCATTCTGGTTTCTTGTCACACGCGATACGCAAAACAGTTGCTTGCCTTCGATGGTCTTAGTTGCGATCACTGCGGCAGCGGCACTCC
>TARA_R100000789_G_scaffold100478_1_pt1 | contig 14327 bp, 5 predicted proteins | sample TARA_R100000789 | Tara Oceans TARA_R100000789 (sample SAMEA2623403) | marine metagenome | biome: marine biome (ENVO:00000447); feature: mesopelagic zone (ENVO:00000213); material: "saline water (ENVO:00002010), including plankton (ENVO:xxxxxxxx)" | depth 450 m
AAACTCACCCGCCCAGATGACGAGCGTGTCATCGAGCAGACCACGCTGCTTGAGATCGGCCAGAAGAGCCGCAACGGGCTGGTCGGTCTGTTCGCAACTCTTTTGCAGTTCCGACTCCAACAGGAAGTGATGATCCCATTTCGCAGGAGAGGTCACTTCCACAAAACGAACTCCCGCTTCCACCATACGTCGGGCGAGCAGACATTGTCTGCCAAACAGGTCAGTCGGCTTGCCTGCTCCAACTCCGTATGACTCAAGAGTCTGTTCGGTCTCAGAGGAGACATCGAGTAGCTCAGGAACTTCATCCTGCATCCGAAATGCGAGTTCAAACGATTCAATCGCGCCTTCGATTTCCGGGTGATACACATCCTGACTCAGTTTGTGTGCATTCAGATCACGAATCAGATCCAACTGTTTCCGCTGCATCTCGTTTGACAGCAGTGAATTCTCAATATTTTTCAGGGGTGGTCCGGGCTCCTTATCGACACCCAGTAGAGCCGCATAAAAGCCGGGAATCTGGTTTGTGCCGATTTTGGTTGCCTGGCAAATCGCTGGAAGAAATGCACTTCCATAGTTTTGCGCACCGCCGTTATCGGATGGGGGATTCAGTGTCACAAAGCCCGGCAGATTTTCGTTCTCCGTTCCTAAACCATACAGCGACCACGCGCCGACGGAAGGCCGCGTGAATTGAAAACTACCGGTATGCATCTGAATAAATGCTTGAGCGTGGTTTGGCAAATCCGTGTGCATACTTTTAAGAAAGCAAATGTCGTCGGCGTGCTGAGCCAGATTCGGAAGCAATTCCGAAAACCATTGCCCCGATTCACCTTGCCGTTTGAATCCAAAAGGTGATCCCATCAGAGCAGCATTTCCCCGTAAAACGCTCTCCGCAGTTTTGTGCCCTTCCTTGTCGCTTAACATCGGTTTGTAATCGAACAGATCCACATGCGACGGGCCGCCATTCATGCAGAGAAAAATGACTCGTTTCGCTCGCGGAGTAAAATGAGTCGGCTTGACAGCCAGCCCTTCGCCGGATGGACTTTGTCCCCGCACCGCCTGATCATGGGCAAGTCCCGCAAACGCCAGATAGCCAAATCCGGATGCGAGTGACTGCAGAGCCGTGCGACGAGAATATTGCGTCTGAGGAAGTTTCATAATTGCACCTCCGTTTGCCTGATAAAATTATGTGTATTGAACTGGTACTGTTTTTGTTTTTGGAAGTGTCGTTTGCTTGTCAGTCGAGATTTCGAAACTCTGCCGTCGAGAGTAAACTCTGGCAGAAACTGACTAGATTTAACGATGCACCCGACTGGGATTTGTCGTTCGTTTCTCCTGCCTCCGCCAGAAACTTCATCCCATAATGTTCTTCAAAAGAATCCGGTTCGCGACTGAAACAAAGCTGATAGGCCAGCCGCAGTCGATCCTGATCGTTATCGGCTGCATTCATCAATCGTGTTGCCAGCCCCCTTGCCCGCTCCAAAACGAACGGACTATTCATGAGATACAGTGCCTGAACCGGAACATTGGTTTGCTCACGGTCACCCGTGACAAGGCTCGGTTCGGCAAAGTCAAACAGTTCCAGGACGTCCGGTAATCGATCCCGAATAACCGGAAGATAGACCGACCGATGTAGTGATCCATCCAGATCTTTCGGCAGTCGCTTATCGAGTCCAATCAGCGAAATCGGTTGGTCGTGAATGACCCGGGCAACAAGAGATCCTTCCGGTCGTGTCGTGTCGAGTTCTCCTGAAATAGCCAACATTGCATCGCGAATTGCCTCAGCTTCAAGGCGTCGTTTCGGCATATGCCAGAGAAACCGGTTTTCAGGATCACTCAGGAATGCATTTTCACGAAACGAAGAATCCTGACGATAAGTTCGGGAAAGAACCAGTTTGCGTATCAATGTTTTTAAAGACCAGCCCTCTTCAATGAACTGTAGCGCCAGGTTGTCGAGTAACTCAGGATGAGTTGGCTCTGCTCCTGTCGTCCCGAAATTATCGACCGTCGAAACGAGGCCGACACCAAACAGATGCTGCCAGACGCGATTTACAAAAACTCGACTCGTCAGCGGATGATCAGGATGTGTCAACCAAATGGCCAATTCCCGACGACCACTTTCATCAGGGGGAACCGCGATTGAATCAGACACCGCGATGGCACGAGGAAACGCTCGCGGTACGGTTTCACCGGGGCGATTCACATCACCGCGGGAATACACAGGCGACTCGATCATTTTGTCCGAATCGAGAACGCCCATCGCGATAGGGATCGGCTCCCCCTGCTCATCAATGGTCTGCAGTTTGCCAACCAACGGACCAGTCCTCCAGATGTTCGCCAGAGCATCTCGAAGCGTAAATACTTTTTTCGGCTTCTTCCCTGAAAAGAGAGCGATCTGAGCCTCTTTCATCTCCGCTGCTTCCGCCCGAAGATCGGCAAGCTGTTCTTTCATCTCGGAAACTTTTTTCTCAGGAACGCCTTTGTGCAGAATCACTTCGTCTGGCAAACGTGGCAGCGGCAATAACTCGCCTCCCTGTTGACTCGCAGGTGAGACAAACGTCCCGAAGTAGGTTTTCGTACTGGCAAATATTCCCGCCAGTGAGTAATAGTCCCGCATGGCAAACGGATCAAACTTGTGATCGTGACAACGGGCACAGGCCACTGAACTGGCCAGCATTCCTCGACTCATTGAGTCGATCTGCTCGTCGTATATGTCTGCCTGGAATTGTTTCTCATTCGACTCTGAAAGATTCTTCGTTCCAACCGCGAGATAACCTGTTGCGATCAGCAGGCGGGCTCTCTCTTCGTCAGATTCATAAGGCAACAGATCTCCTGCGAGTTGTTCCGTGAAGAATCGATCAATCGGCACATCCGCATTTATGCTGTCAATCAAATAATCGCGATAACGCCACGCATGAGGAAACGGAATGTTCGCTTCTTTGCCGCTGGACTCACCGAAGCGAGCCACATCAAGCCAGTGCCGCCCCCAACGCTCACCAAATCGGGAAGAAGCCAGCAGACGATCAACCTCAGTAGCAAGAGCCTTACCGACACCCTCTGCTTCACAAGTTGCCACAAACTGGTTCACTGCTTCTGGCGAAGGTGGTAAACCGACGAGATCGAAATGCAGACGCCGTATGAGAATCTGAGGTTTCGCATCATTAGCAGGTTTGAGTTGATGTTCTCTTAATCGGGCAAGAATGAAACGGTCGACTTCGGAGACTGACCACGAATCGTCTTCAAGTTCTGGCGGAGCCGACGGTCTTGGTTTTTGATACGCCCAATGAGTCTTAGCGGCTTCCATTCCAGACCAGTCACCAGGAACAGTTGCAACATCACCGTCGCGCGGATCGGGTGCTCCCATTTCGATCCATTTCTCAAAATCACGGATCACATTCGCCGAAAGTTTCGCTTCTTTGGGTGGCATCTTGAGATCGACATCAGAATGAGATATCGCACTCAATAGCAGACTCGCGTTCGGCTTACCTGGCACAATAGCCGGGCCTCGACTACCTCCAGTACGGATTGCGTGGCGATCATCAACGCGCAGTCCCCCTTCAGCAGTGCCCGATTCCGTAGAGTGACAATCATAGCAATGCTTGATAAGAACAGGACGAATCTGCGACTCAAAGAAGTCGATCCCCGAATCAGACGTTCGAGATGTATCTGCGGTTTCTGTTTCAGTCGCGGAGAGAGTCGTCTCGAACTTATCTGGTTCGTCCGCCACGAGCATTAGGCTGCTATTCAATAACAGACCGATACAATAAATCAAACGTACCAACATCGCACTTTTCTCCTCTGATGAAGAGCTTCTTATTATTTGTTGCGATATAAGGAACAGGCCGAAAGATATTTTAATGTTTATTATTCCACAGCCTTCATTCTTTTATACTGCACACCGATGCAATTCCCTGAAGGACTTCAGGCCATAAAGATTGAAATCATCACGTTACTTCATTCCAATTATAACCGAAATCACATTCATTTACGATATTAATCACCTGTTTATGCACAATGTGGAGTTTACGTTAACAATAATACGAATTTGAATTTTACACGACCAGAAAAATGTCTTGTGAGGATCAGACTCAAAAGCAATGATAGTCTCTCCTTTTAATTTCCATCTGATTGAGAATTCGATTCGCGATAAAGTTCTGCCAGTGGAATCAGCAGTGCTTCAAGTTCCTTCAGGTATTCTGACTCAGAGAGTTCCAACTTACGTTGCCGAAGTTTGGCAAGTTTCAGTTCAAGTTGGTCACGTTTATTCCGAACATCTTCGGACAAAGCGGTATGATTTTGATCGGGAACAAGAATGAACTGATTTGCAAACGTTCCATCCGGTATTGCATCGTCTTGAGTCGACTTGACGAGATGGATCCCTCGGAACCAATCCGCAGGTGTTCCCTTTCGATCAGCATTATCATCCAGAATCGAATGTTCAGTCGCCAATTGAGATTGCGATTCATAGTATTCCTGCGTCTGTTTCGACGCAGCCAGCCACGCTTCCAGTAAAGAGGTCTGACCGTCTTTATCAAGATCAGCGGCTGGATCGACGATTGTTTTCGAGAGATAGTCACCGAATCGAGCAAAGTTTGATTCAAACCCGCTTTGGGTGGCAGTAATGATCACGCGATTCTCTGCAGAAAGCTGCTCAATGAATGGTCCGCTGGCAGAAGTGCAGTTGATGATCGCAATACGGCTGGAAATTGCAGAAAGTTTGTCATTCAATTCTGCTGCCGTGATATCAGGTCCACGCAAGTTGAACTTGGCTTTGCTGCCATCAAACGTTCCATGTCCAATCATCACGATCAAGAGCGTCTCTGGTTGATCCTCAGATATTGATTTGAGCGTTTGTAAGATCACATCACGATCATGTGATTCAGAAGTTGATTTTTGCAAACCAATCTGTACACATTGGCACTGAGCTTTCGTCGCGGCTTGTTCCCATCGGTCAGCCCACACCTGAAACATCTTTTCATAAGTCGACTCCCCCGGCTCTCCCACAACAACAATGAGAGACATTTTTGAAGGTGTCTCCAACCCGTAAGAACTGGAGAGAGAAACCAGAATGAGCATTAAAAACGCAGAAACAACTTTCATTTCAGGCGAGTCCCTTCCATCGTCTGAGCCCCCATTCAGAAACGAGCAGACCAACCGCAAGCAGAAAAATGCTCCACTTGTGCCAGATGGAATGGATTTCCGGCTCGACAACAGGTATCTCTCGATCCGGTAGAGACCTGACAAATTCTTCGAGGGCGTTGAGACTGACAATCTCTCCACCTGTTTTCGCCGCAATCGTTTCCAGAAATTCACGATTCGGGTTCAAACTGAGAAATTCATCGGTTACAGGTTCAGAAATCCAACCGGTTTCTGTTTGATTGATTTCACTTCCATCTGGATTTGAAGCCTTGACCGTTGCACGATAAATCCCTGGAGTCCGCGACACATAATTGGAAACATACTTTCCCGAAAAAGCTTCATTCGGAGATGCAACCAGAGTCACTTTCTCCCCTACCGGTGGTGTGATTTCAATTTTAATGTCTGCATTGTCGAGTGGCAGATATGACTCATCACTTACATTGATAGCAATTTCGATCGGCTGAACTGCATTATTCAGTTTTCGAGTAGAATTCACCTGAACGCGTTGAGGGACTTCTCCGACCAGCCAGCGCGCTGTTTGTCGCCAGACTTTTTCGAGATCTTCATTGTCGGGAGAATCCTGATACAGTTTCCAACGCCACAAATCTCCAATCATCAACGCGCATGTGCGTCCCTTCCCGTAACGTTGTGTCACGAGAGCCGGCCCAGATTCGACTTGAGTATTTTGAATGATCGTCAAGGGACTGGCAGCCGGCTTGAGGGCTCCAACCGGGTTAAGGGTCTGCAGCAGTGGCATATCAGAGAGTCGTATCTGCTCCTCCTGTTCTGTCGAACGGACACGTATCCAGGGCTCAAGCTTGCCTTCACGCGTTAACTCCAGTTTGAAATCTCCATAGCCTGATGACTGCTTGACTCCACTTAAGTAGACCGGAAGCATTTCCCCAATAGGGGTGCGGTGATATTCTCCCTCAACAAATGACTCCATCCCACCCAGCATCATAAATCCACCGCCGCGTTGACTGACAAAATCCTGCAACAGTGTTTTCTGATCCTGTGTAAAGAACTCCGCTTCCAAATCGTCAAGGATGACCGCGTCGTATTCATACAATTCTTCTCGTGTTTTCGGAAAACCACCCGAGAGCTCTCCCCGATTCAATTTTCCGACTCGCAATAACACCGGTTCGTCGTAACGTTCGACCTGTTCTTTTTTTTCGTCATCGGTGTTGGTGAAAATTCGATTTGCATCAGAATCCTTTTCTCGAAATTGAAACTTGGGCTCACGTTTTGCAATACGAACCAGTGCGTGGAGAATGATTTCGTCATCGCCAGCCAGAGCACGATTCAGAAACTTGAATTCCCAGTTTGGCCGTCCTGAAACATAAAGAATTTTATAAGGCCCTTGACCTCGATTGACCATCACCAATCGAGAATTGTTGAGCAATGTCGCTTCGGTACTCTTCTCGGGCTTTTCAAAGACACCTTCCTCAGTTATTCGGAATGCACGAACCTGATAAAACAACACTCCCCGTTGTTCCGGCTTCACTTGAAATCGAACAGCGAATGACTGATCGCTCTGGACATCGGTCACGGTTTCTGTTTTGAGTACGTTTGACTTTTCATCCAGTAATTCAATGACGACGGATTCACCAGCAACTCCAGTTGCACTGATTTCAGCCATGATCGTAACGGGGGCGGCTTCAAAATTGGTCTGACTGGCAGTGACACGTCGAACGCTGATATCTTTCCCAGATTTCTCCTCGCCCAGTACCACAAGGTAAACTGGAGGAAATTGACTCCAGTCGGTTTCATTCCCAGAGAAATCTATTGCAGAGAGATCCGTAGCATTGCCATCGGTAAATAGTAGCATCCCGGCTGTGGGTCGATTGCGATACCTCTCTGCTACTGAATTCAATGTAGTAACAATCGATGAACCTTCACCCTCCGCAGTGTAATCGTCGAAGTCGGTCACTCCCGAAATCTGTGTATCAAATTGATATCGACGAACTTCGAAATCCTGTCCCAGACGTACTTGCCAGGCTTGCTCGCGATTCAAACTGGCTTTGAGGATTTCTGCTCGACTGGACGATTGCCCCGGATCCGTCAGTTGTAAACTTTGTGACTGATCAGCGAGCACGACGAAGACGTTTGCTCCCGGCGTCGGTTTCAAATCACTCCTCATCGGTTCGACAAGAGTTGCAACCAGCAGAAGAATCGCAAAAGTTTTCAGGAGGCCGCAGCAAGACTTGAGCCACAACGGAGCCTTGATGACCCGATAAGAATACAAAATCAGCAGAAACAGCAACGCGCCTGCAGTTAAGGCAGGAATAGCCCAGTCGGGAGCCCCCCACATATTCGGCAACTCGATAAAAAACTGCTCGCGCATCCAGTCAATCATTCGCCGCTCCCCAACCGCTGATAATAGCGACGAACTTCCGCTTCATATTCAGTTGGAACTGGATCTTTATCAATTGGAACCTGCGCATCTTCAGCTGTCCGTTTCAGTAGTTCCTCAGCGACACGATTCTGCAGTTCCGTTAGCGGTTTTGCAATTTTCTGTTTGATAAGATCCCACTGTGGAGGAGCAGATGTGTTCAGAATTTCCTTACGGATTTCACGGGCTTCATCTCGAATACGAGCCGCCTCAGCCTGCAAATCGGGATCGTCGACAATTTCCTCGACATCGCGAAGGCGATCCGACCATTCGACAAAGTTGTCCCCAGAAAATGGTGAACTGGGAGCGCCTCCTCCGTTGTTCAGGAATTGTTGAATCCCTCCCGGCTCGAAATTCATCGCCTTTGAATCACCTCCCGATTGACTATTTCCCGGACTGCTTTGCTGTTCTCCAGAAGGTTGATACTGCTGTGGCTGACCAGACTGTCCCGGGCTATTACTCTGACCAGGAGTTTGTTGTTGACCGGGTGTTTGTCCCGGTTGCTGAGATTCTGGGTCGGCCTCACTGCCGCCGGGCTTACCAGATTGATCGGAAGGCTTACCTTGCTGCCCGGGTTGTTGCGTACTTGAATCTTGCTCGTTCTGCTGTTCCTTAGTGGGTGCCTGACCTTCAGAAGATGTCCCTTCTGCATTGGACATCTCTCTTTCGTCACCTGATCGGTTATCGCCCGAGGTATTGCGACCGTCTTGTGGATCAAAATCACGTTCTGCGGCTCGTGCTAATTCTCCTTCGAGATCTTCATTTAACTGCTCCAGTTCTGATAAAGCACGACGCAGAGATTCAACTTCATCGCCGAGCACTTTTTCTGCGGCCTTTTCAATTCCCTCTGCCAGTCCCTGCATACTTTCCCGTGCCAGTGACTCCTGCTCGATAGCATAATCAATCAGTCCACGCTGAAGTGACAGATCTGTCGCTTCCAGAGCTTTTTCCGGGTCGGCTTTGCGGGTATCGCGAATTGTTTCGTATAGTTCTTCTGCAAGTAGTGGCTGAGACTCTTCTGCCTGCTCAATGGTTTCACGCATTTTCTCGAGCAGGTTTTTGAGACGCTCTTTCTGCTCAGCCAGTTGCTGTTCGCTTGCCTGTTTTTCACCTGAGTCGCGTAGCGAATTGCTGGCAGGGTCTTCTCCCGAACGAAGCTTCTCAAGCTTTTCTGCCAGTTTGTTTTCCTCCTCAACCAACTTCTGCGCCTGCTGCTGGATATCTTGAAGTTCTTCTTCAAATTCTCCTGCAGTTCGTTTTTGAAACTCTTCCTTCAGATCATCAAGTCCCCTTTGAGCCCGTGTTCCCTGATTCGCGGCCTGTGACAACATTTCCTGTTGGAGAGATTCTGCGGACTGGCGAATGTTTTCACGAGCCTCATCGAGTTGCTGCTGAGCCTCTGCCATTCGTTCCTGATTCTGCGGCTGATCCATTCGCTCCTGCAATTCTTCAGTGTCGTGAAGAAGTTCTTCCTGCTCTTCACGCAGTCGTTTTAACTGACGCTCTGCTTCCGCCCGTTCTTCTTCTGTCTTCGCCTCTTCCAGGGCAGCCTGCACTTCCTTAATCTGCTCATTAAGATCTCCCTGACGCTCTGACAGTTCCTTCAATCGATTCAAAACCTGACGGTCCTCACTGGCCTGCTGTTCTTGTTCCGTTTGTGCCTGCTCCTGTTGTGCATATCGATTTTCATCTTCACGGAGTTGCAACTGATTCAACTGCAGTTGAGAACGACTGTTTTGAGATTGCTGAGATTGTCCTGACTGTTGAGACTGACTGGACTGCACAACTTCGTGCTCTCTGGCTCGCAATCGCAGTAATGCCTGATAAGCAGCCTGTTCATGCCCAAGAGCCGGTTGAAGTTGACTAATAGAGGATTCTTTGGCTGCTGTTTCCAGGGATTGAATCGCCTTCAGCATTTCCTGTTTCACACGTTCCACATGCGCAAGCGATTCGGCATCCTCCAGATTTTGTTCGAGTTCCTGCACTTGCGTCAAAGCAGATTGCTGTGATTCCACAATCAATTGCATATCGGCTTCGAATTGAACAGTTGGTTCGTTTCTAGTTTCGCGACGGATAACTTTCCAGGTCGCATTGATGATTTGTTTCTGCAATTCCGCTAACTCTTCAGCTTGCTGGGCATTCTGACCGCTCTGCTGCTGTTGCTGTTGAGAACTCTCCTCAGGTTGTTGACCCTGACGGAAAATCTCCTCGAAGGGACGAACCTCGGCAAAAAACAGATCACTCGATACACGGCGAACTTCCCCATCGGGCCCAATATCTTCCGCCCAGAAATACCAGGTCAGCAATTCATCCGGCTCTGCATCCAAATCTTCGAAAGCCAGCAGATGTTCAACTTCAATTCGCTCCTTAGCCGGAAAAGTATCACCCAGAGAAATCTCTTTTTCGATTCTCCCGGGAATCGAATAACTCAGCCCAACCTGCTGGAGACCAAAGTCGTCCCAGGCCGAGGCTGCCATTTCGACTTCTTCGATAGGAGAGACTTCAATGTCCCGCGTCGGCTTAATGAGTTTGATATCGGGAGGGAGATTCTCAATCATCGTGATGCGAAACTTGGGAGGATGCCTGTTGGTGCGACCATCTTCATCTGTCAAATGAAGTTCCAGTTCTCGGGAACGATCAATGAAAAAAGTTGTTTCATAGATTGATGAGTCGGAATCACTCGGACTCAATGAAATCTTTTCCTTTTGCTCTTCCGAGACTTCCAGAAACTGCGCAGTTGCGAGAGCTTTATTCACCCGACACATCAGTGTTAATTTTGTGCCTTCCACCGCAGATACACGCCTTACATCCTGAACTAATTTTTCTTCCTGATTGGTATATTCCGGGAAGAGAAGTCGTGCGTCCGTCTGAAGCAGCAGTGGATAAGTGAAGACGTCAACTTGAAAATCACTAGACCTTTGAGTGCCAATTTCCACTCGGTATTTCAGTCGACTTTCAACGGACTCTATCCGACCTCCAAAGAGAGGATCATCCAGAGAACGCGACATGGAAACCGCGTGCTCCAATCCATCTTCGGTTGTGTATACGAGAGTGGCTTCGGGGGGGAGTCGATCGTCAAATCGAGCCAGCACGAGCAAACTGGTCCCCTGCTCCACTTCAGTATCACCCGGCTCAATAGTGACGTCATATTCGGGATTGCCAATTTCGACATCATCAAACGAACGTTCTGGCATCGCCTTTTCTGGTATTCGATTCGCAGGAAGTGAGTTGAGCCCGAGTGTTCCTATAATCAGAAACACAATTCCTGCCACCGCGGAAAAGCGTGCAAAACCCATCTGTTTTGATGAGACCAGTGAACGCCAGTCATGAACGAGTGCGTGATGTACGGCTTTATCGACAACCGATTGCTGAAGATATCCCCAGTGTCCCGTAGATTTGTCGGGTTGCTGGTCGAGTGCGGTGACCAGTACGGAATCGAGTTGGGGATAGCGAGCCTCAATCTTCTGAGCCAGCCGATGTTGTTCCCGTCTCGTAAAAAAACTGGCTGCAATCACAAAAATGGATCCCAGAAAAGCGACGCCCAATGTGAGCTGAAGCCCTCCTTCGATCGGATTCCCCGTCCCGCGCTGGTATGCATAAATCAGCCCGGTCAAAACAGCTGTAGAGATCAAGACGATTCCAAGTCCGCTCCAGAATCGATACATCCGCAGTCGTTTGTCGACACGGTCGAGTTGATAATTAAGTTCACGATTGATCATTCGCGTGAATCCTGAAAGGAGATTGACGGACGAGTTCGCCGTGCAGCCAGAAGCGTTTCGATTCCTAATAATACGAGAACCGCAACAATCAGCCACTTCCAGAGTTTCTGCTCGTTTTCAAGTTCAAAATCGCGGAGTTGCCGCATCCGTTCTAGTTGTTCGGCCTGAGTGAGCGTGGTCCCGATCGATATTCCAAGCTGTTCGAGTTGTTCAATCTCCATGGATTGAATTTCACTTTCAGAATCAGCCACATTGACGGCGAACGATTTTTCGTTTCCATCCACCATCAAGGAATATATCCCCGGCTGAGTTGTCTGCTTGAAGGTATTACTCTCGTCCTCTAGCCGAATCTCGGTATCATCGGGCATGCGAATTATTCGCGTTTCCCCACCTTCTGGTATGGGGACGGGTTGATTGACGACATAAGAATCACCTGCGAATCGATTGCCAGCCGCAATTTCGAGCCAACGGGAAAGTAACGGTACAAACTTCGTTGAACGAGCGAATTGACTATCCTCCCGGTTCCAGCTGGAACCCAGGGTATACAACACCCCTTTGTCTCGATTCACAGACCACAATGCTGGTGTCTGATCTTCAAAGCGAGCGATGACAGTCGCGTTCTCGACTTCTTGAAGCTTCACCGCGCGATGTTTCCAGAAACGGATCTTTGTAAAATCATTGTAGCGGGCTCCGGCGAATGGAACGAAGAGTGGATGCCGGAAGTCGATTGTTCCGAGCATTACATAGGAATCTTGATCAGATGTGGATTCCGATGCAGCCGAATCCAGTTGGACATTCCCCAACCAGGCTCCGAGATCATTCACCATCTGTTCGCTTGTCAGAACCACAAGAACATGACCGCCACGTTTCAAATATTTGTCGACTGCACTCTGATGAGCTTGAGAGATCGTTTCTGTAATCACGACAAATCTGGGAAGTTGCTCGAATTCCCAATTCAAGATGGCATTGGATACGACTGATTCAACATTGACTTTCCGAGCAGCTGTTTCACTGAATGCTCGACTCAGGTAGAAACGCATTCCTGCAGGATCATCATCGGAATCCGATCCAAAATAGGCAATCGTGATCTGTTCCTGAATCGGAGGGACCACATAATAATTATTGTCGAATTCCATTCTCTCATCATCACCACTCAACACGAGACGATCAGGAGTTAACCTGGATTGTTCATACGGGACTTCAATAACGAGACTTTCCCCAGCGGGTACATAAAATGGAACCGATTCTGATTGTTGCCCTTGCTCATCGCTCCAATTGACTTCAAACTGTTCAATCTTTGATCCTAATGCATTGCTGACACGCACGCGCGGGATCTGTTTGTCAACAGTCTCATCATCTGAGGAATGAAGCAAACGCAATCGTGCATTTGACTCTTCTGCAGGGGTGATAATTCTCAAATCAAGTCTCACAGACTCCGGCCACTGATTTGACTGCAACACGTCCAGTTTTGAACTAGCCTGCAAATCTGCAATTAACACGATTTGCAGAGCGGCATGAGCTTGGCTGAGGTCATCAGCCTCAATGAGACGTTCGGCGACATTCTGTAGTGCCGAACCCAGTTCGGTCCCCCCCCACAATGGCGAGAGATTGTCCAATTGATCCAATATCAGTTGGCGACGTTGCTGACGGTCAACTCCGGTTGAATACTCTGGGCCGACCAGAGTTTCGAGTGATTCCTCAAATGCAAAGAGTGAGACTTCATCAGTTGGTTCAAGATTGGAAACCACCCATTTCGCATCCTGAATCGCCTTTTTCCAAAGATCGCCGCGTTGCATGCTGGCGCTGCGATCGATGAGGATTGCAATATGTCGAGTTGGTGCATCGGCCAGGGAAAGATCGGCTTGTGCTCGGAAATAGGGACGCATGAATGCAATCGCGAGTAATAGTATGGCAAGTGAGCGAATTGCCAGCAGTAACCACTGATCCAATCGACTTCGGCGTGTCAACTGGGGTGGTGTCGGTTTGAGAAACATCAGCGAACTGAACTCATAATAATCTTTGGGCGTCCGTTTGATCAGATGAAACAGAATCGGAGCCAGGATGGCAGCCGTTCCCAATAGAAATGAGCCGAATAGAAAACTCACGAGCCACTCCCTCCCAGTGGCGAGCGTTGTCGCACGGAGTGTCGATTCCGATTCAGCCGGTCGCTTAACAGATCGAACAGCATCAACTCCAGCGGGCGATCAATCGGAAGTTGATGCAAACTGATCCCAAGTTTGCTGCAAATGATCTGCAGAGCCTTGGCATGTACTCGAAACTGTTCCAGGTAGCTTTCCCGTACAGACTCAGGATCGATAAACAGGTCACGCCCCGATTCAATATCGTGGAACATGGCGGGCTTATCAAAGCTGAAATCGATTTCAGTCGGATCGAGAACTCGTAATACAACAACTTCATGTCCTCTGGCGCAGAGGTAGCCGAGTTGCTTCTCCAGAGTATCGAGAGATGTGAGCAAATCGGAAATGAGCACAACCATTCCCCGCTTCGCCACAGTTGTCGCGATTTGTTCCAGTGCCTTTTCGATATCGGTCGCCGTTCCTGTCGGAGTCCGTTCCAGACTCATCATCAAGCGGTGAATGTGCCCCGGCCGAAAGCGTGCGGGAATGTGATCGACGATCGACTCATCAAAGGTTAGTAAGCCGACTGCATCTCGCTGAAGTGACAGAAAATAGGCAATGGTCGCCGCAATGGTTTTGGCATATTCTGCTTTTTGATAGCCGACGGTTCCATAACTCATCGAACGACTCATATCGACCAGCAGATGACACCTAAGATTCGTTTCATCTTCGAAACATTTGATGAAATAACGGTCGGAACGGGCAAAGAGTTTCCAGTCGAGAAAGCGGGTGTCGTCTCCCGGTGAATATTGTCGGTACTCTGTAAATTCTACTGAGAAGCCATGATAAGGTGATCGATGTAATCCAGTCAGAAAACCTTCCACAACCGATCGGGCACGCAGTTCGAGATTTTTAATCCGCATCAACGAACCGGGATCGATCAACGCAGGCTTTGCGCGAGATCCCCCGCTGGAGGTTCCAATATCATTCGATGATGAGATC
>TARA_R100000789_G_scaffold112_2_pt1 | contig 14310 bp, 11 predicted proteins | sample TARA_R100000789 | Tara Oceans TARA_R100000789 (sample SAMEA2623403) | marine metagenome | biome: marine biome (ENVO:00000447); feature: mesopelagic zone (ENVO:00000213); material: "saline water (ENVO:00002010), including plankton (ENVO:xxxxxxxx)" | depth 450 m
GCGGATGCTCACCGTGCCGCCGTAAAACCCCCGCTCGTAGAGCGCGCCGACAAGACGCGCGTAATCGGCGCGGGCGGCGGCCATGTAATCCTGATTGGTGCTGGCGTCTTTGTCCTTGAGATCGCTGGTGAGCGTGGCGCTCTTGAGGTATTCGGCGAAATCGCGGTCCTGACCGGAGACTTTGAACCCAAGTTCGACAGCAAAAGCAAAGCTGCCCGTCACCGACAGCAGCCCGGCCAACAGCGCCGGTTTGATACGTTTTGATTCGAACACTAGCAACGTCCCCCGATCCGCTTTTATTTCATCGCAGCCCCTGCCCGACTACAAGAGATCGTGATCTCTCCGTTCGGCGAAATTTGGCCGTAGCGGTTTTCCTGACAACGCGGGGGGGCGCGGTATTGTTCCCAATCTATGTCAGGCATGAGGGCAAAAAAACAGGCGCAATCATGCGCCTGTCCAGGTTCAGGGAGAAAACATCAAAGGTCAGGAGGCGGTGAACATGTCGCCAAACTCGTCGCGCAGGATGTTCTTTTGCACTTTGCCCATGGTGTTGCGGGGCAGTTCGTCGCGCAGGATGAGCTTGCGCGGATGTTTGAACCGGGCAAGCGCCTGAGAGACCGCCGCCATCATGGCCTCGAGATCGGGCGCGGCGCCTTTCTCGGGCACGATGATGCCCAGCACGGTTTCGCCGAAATCCGGATGCGGCACGCCGATCACCGCGCTTTCGAGAACGCCGGGCTGTTCGTCGAGGACGAGCTCGATCTCTTTGGGGTAGATGTTGTAGCCGCCCGAAATGATCAGGTCCTTGTTGCGGCCAACGATATGCACATAGCCATCCTCGTCGATCTTGCCCAGATCGCCGGTGATAAAGAACCCGTCGTTGCGCAGCTCGGCGGCGGTTTTTTCAGGCATCTGCCAATAGCCCTTAAAGACATTGGGGCCGCGCACTTCGATCTGGCCAACCTCGCCATCTGGCAGGGTTTTTCCACTATCAGGGTCCGTCACCTTGAGCTCGACCCCCGGCAAGGGGAAGCCCACGGTGCCGGCGCGGCGGTCGCCGTCGTAGGGGTTTGAGGTGTTCATATTGGTTTCGGTCATGCCGTAGCGTTCGAGGATGCGGTGGCCGGTGCGGGTCTCGAACTGGACATGGGTTTCCGCCAGAAGCGGGGCCGAGCCGGAGATGAAAAGCCGCATGTGCTTGGTCAGCTCGCCGGTAAAGCGGGCATCGTCCAGAAGCCTTGTATAGAAGGTCGGAACGCCCATCATCGCGGTTGCCTTGGGCATCCAGGCGATCATGGCGTCGAGGTCGAACTTGGGCAAAAAGATCATCGCGCCGCCGGCCAGAAGCGTCACGTTGCTCGCCACAAAGAGGCCGTGGGTGTGAAAGATCGGCAGCGCATGGAGCAAAATATCCGCGTCGGTAAAGCGCCAGTATTGCGTCAGTGTTACGGCGTTGGACAAAAGGTTGGCCTGGGTCAGCATCGCGCCCTTGGATCGGCCTGTCGTGCCGGAGGTATAGAGGAAGGCCGCGAGGTCCTCGTCAGTGCGGGCGACAGTGTCAAAGCTCTCGGGTTGACCGGCGGCGCGGTCGCTGAGGCTGCCGCTGCCATCGGCGTTGAGCGTGACCACCTGCGCCCCGAGCTTGGCCGCGACCGGGGCGAGCGTCGCCTCGGATTTGGCATCGCAGACGATGAGCGCGGCACCGCTGTTGTCGATGAAATAGGTCAGCTCATCCACGGTATAGGCGGTGTTGAGCGGCAAGAAGACGAGGCCCGCCTGCACGCAAGCCCCGTAGAGCGCCAGCGCCTCGGGCGATTTGGCGATCTGGGCCGCGACACGGTCGCCGGGCTTGAGCCCGAGGGCGGTCATGGCATGGGCGATCTGGGCCACTTTGGCGAGAAAGGCGCTATGGGTCAGGACCGTGCCGTCGGGCAGGTGCAAAAACGGCGTGTCCTTGCCCGCATGGGCCCCAAAAAGCCGGTCGTAAAGAGGATTGGCCATACGCGTTACCTTTCTTTCTTGGCGGTGGGCAGGGCGGTTTTCGCGAGGGATTTCACCTCTGCCGTGGCCATGACCGATTTGGTCGTGGCGAATTTTTCGTGGTTCTGTTCGACTTTATCGAGGTCGTATAGATAGTTGACCATGGCGCCGCCAGACTGGCTTTGGCCCTTGGGCGAGGTGTCGGCACCGGCATGCACCGCGTGGACAATCGCGCCATTTCCGAGGTGAAACCGGGCCACCGGATCAAAGGGCAGATCGCCGCGCCCCTTGGCCGAGAGCAGGTAATGCGCGGCGAACGCCTGCATCTGTTCCGGCGTGGCCTTTTTGTGGACGATCTTTTCGCGGTCGAGCCATGTGGTCAGGCCGGGGATCGGCGACAGGGTCACGAAGGTCTTGAGCCCGTCGAGTTCCGCCGCGAGATCGGCGGCCACCTGTTTGATCAGCGAATTGCCAAAGGAAATGCTGGCTAGCCCCGCCTGACAGTTGGAGATCGAATAGAAGACCGCCGTGTCGGCGCGCGAGGCGGGCATGGCGGCGCGGTCTTCGGCAAGCAGCGCCTGCACCGAGGAGGGGATGCCCTGGGTCAGGGCCACTTCCACGAAGATCAGCGGCTCGTCCGGCATGGCGGGATGGAAGAAGGCGAAACAGCGCCGGTCGGCCGGTTGCAGGCGGCGGCGCAGATCGTCCCAGCTGTCGATGGCATGGACCGCCTCATAGGCGATGATCTTTTCGAGAATATGCGCGGGGCTGCCCCAGTTGATCGGACGCAGCACCAGAAATCCGCGATTGAACCAGGAGGCAAAGAGATGGCGGAAGTCGAGATCGAGCGCCTCGAGCTCGGGCGTGCCCCGCCCGAGCCGCAGGAGATCGGCGCGCATATCGACCAGCGCCTCGGTCGCGCCGGGGACGCGGTTGAGCCTGCGGATCAACTCCTGCCGTCGCGGTTCGGCGGCGGTCATGAAGTTGCGATAGCTGGCCTTAGAGGGTTCGCGCTCGTAGGCGTCGAGCGTGCTGCGCACCTGTTCGGGGTCGATGTTCATCTCGGTGGCGAGATGGTGAAAGAACCCGAGCTTGGCCTCGTCATCGAGCGCGGCATAGCCGTTCAGGATGTCTTCGGCCATGGCGAGGCCCGAGGTCTCGCCAGTGCTGCCCACCAGATCGCGGGTCAGATCGGCCAGCGGTCGCGTGGCCTTGCGCCCGGTGTCCGGCTGCCGATAGCGGCGTTCGAACACGGTCGAGAGAAGATCGGCCAGCAAGGTCATACCGCGGTCCCCATCACCACATCGGGCAACCATGTCGCAAGCCCCGGGAAGAGGCAGAGCAAGATGATCGCCAGCACCATGCAGGCCACGAAGGGCAGCGAGCCGGTGAGGATCGTCTTGAGCGAGATGTCCGGCGCGATGCCGTTGATCACATAGAGGTTGAGGCCGACGGGAGGCGAGATCAGGCCGATTTCCATGTTGATGGTCAGCACCACGGCAAACCAGATCGGATCGAACCCGGCGGTCAGGATGATCGGCAGCAGGATCGGCGCGGCCATCAGGATCACCGCGACGGGCGGCAGGAAGAACCCGGCGATCAGCAGGAAGATGTTGATGCAGAGCATCAGAACCCAGCGATTGACCTCGAGCGTGCCGATCCATTCGGCGATGGACTGGGTGATGAAGAGCGAGCTCAGCATATAGGAGAAGACACCGGCGGCGGCGATGATGAAGAGGATCATCACGCTTTCCTTGGTGCTGTCACGCAGCACGACCCAGATCGCGCCGGGATGCCAGAGCTTGTAGATCACCATAGCGATGACGAGGCAGAGCAGGGCGCCCACGGCGGCGGTCTCGGACGGCGTGGCGATGCCGCCATACATGGCATAGAGCACGCCGAGGATGATCGCGAGGAAGGGCAGGACGCGCGGCAGGATCTCAAAGCGTTCTTTCCAAGTGTAGCTGCCCGCGTTGAGCACGGCCGCATCGCCCGAGCGCCATGTCGAATAGAGCGACCAGGCCATGAAGAGCCCGACCAAGAGGAAGCCGGGGATGACGCCCGCGAGGAACAGCCGCCCGATCGAGGTCTCGGTGGCGATGCCATAGACGATCATGGTGACCGAGGGCGGGATCAGGATGCCCAGCGTGCCACCGGCGGCGATGGAGCCGGCGGCGACGCCGTCGGGGTAGCCGCGTTTGCGCATTTCGGGGATGCCCATCTTGCCGATGGCGGCGCAGGTGGCGGGGCTCGAGCCGGACATGGCGGCGAAGAGCGCACAGGCGCCGAGGTTGGAGATGACCAGCCCGCCGGGGATCCGGGTGAGCCAGCGTTCGAGCGCCTCATAGAGGTCGGCCCCGGCCCGGGTAGAGGCGATCGAGGCCCCCATGATGATGAACATCGGGATCGACAGAAGGGCGAAATCGTCGAGCTTGCCGAAGAGGATTTCCGGCATCAGTTCGAGCGAGCGCATGCCGTCAAAGACGATCAGGAACCCGGCCGAAACGATGAGCAGACCCATGGCGACAGAGACGCCGGAGAAGAGGACGAGGATGGTGGCGAGGGCAACAATCCCTCCGAGTACAAGCGGATCCATGATCAGTTCTCCAGACCGAAGGGGGTGTCGATGCGCAGCAGGAGTGCGACGAAATCAGCGATGAGCTGTAGCAGCAGAAGGCCAAAGCCTATGGGCATGGAAAGGTAGGGAATCCAAAGTCTTACGCCCCATACCGTGTCGGATTTCCAGCCCCGTTCATAGGCGAAATGCCAGTAGTCATAGCCGTACCAGAACATCACGGCGATGATGCTGATCGACAACACTTGGGTCAGAACGGCGAGCGCGAAGCGGGCGCGGGGCGCGAGGCTCAGCGGGATGAGATCGACATTCACATGGCCGCGCAGGCGCTGGACATAGGGCAGGCCGATGAGGGTGGCGCTGATCACCAGATAGATCACCGCCTCGGTCTGCCAGACGGTCGAGCCGTTGAGGACGAAGCGGATGACGATCATCTGACAGGTGATCGCCACGGCGGCGACGATGGCCCCGGCTGCGTACCAGCCGGCGAGGGTGGAAAGGGCCGCGACGGCCTTGAGGAAGGTGTTGTTGCCCGTATTGGCAGCAGCGGCAGAGCTTTGTCCGGCCATGATCGCCTCCTTGAATTTTGAGTGCGGGTGAGGGCGCGCCGGAGGTGGCGCTGCGCCTCAAATGAGGGGTCGGTGACGCGTCGGTATTGCGTCGGTAAGACGACAGTGTGGATTTCGGGGCGGCGCGGGCCGCCCCGAGGCCGCGATCATTCGACCGCGAGTGCCTTGTCGAGCAGGTCCTGACCGTCGGCCACCTCTTCGAGGAAGGCCTTGTAGGAGGTCTCTTTGGCCAGCTCGCGCCAGGCGTCGAAATCCTCGGAGGTCATTTCGGCAATCTCGACACCGGCTTCGCGGAACACGTCGACCGAGGCCGCGTCTTCTTTCTTGGCCTCTTCGAGGTAGAAGGCCTCGGCCTTTTCAGAGGCGGCGAGAAGCGCCTGCTGCTGGGCTTCGGTCAGACCGTCGAAGGTCGATTTGTTCATCAGCAGGGGCTGATACATGAACCAGAGCGCCACGTCGCCCGCGGGCGTATAGCATTTGACCTGTTCGTAGATGCGGTAGCTCACGAAGGACGAGGACGAGGTGTTGGCCGCGTCGAGCACGCCGGTCTGCATGGCGTTGTAGATTTCCGACGAGGCCATCGAAGCGATGGAGGCGCCAGCGCCTGCGAGCATCTGTTCAAAGGCCTTGCCGGCGGCGCGGGTTTGCAGCCCTTCGACATCGGCGGGTTTGGTGATGCATTTGTCCTTGCCGGCGAAACCGCCCGCGAGATAGCCGTGCACCAGAACCATCACGTCATCTTCGGCCATCTTGGCCTCGAGCGCCTCCATGAAGGGCGATGCGCTCAGCCGGGCGGCGTGATCGTGGTTCTTCACGAGGCCGGGCATCAGGGTGAGGTTATAGGCGGGTTGCTGACCGCCGGCATAGCTCAGCGGCAGCACGGTCATGTCGAGCTGACCCCGGCTCAGCGGTTTGTATTGCTCGCGCGGTTTGAAGAGCGATTTCGAGCCGAAGATCTTGATCTCGAGATCGACATCAGCGGCGGCGACCTCGTCGGCGACGATCTGCGCGACCTTGTGACGGATGTCTTCGTTGGACCACTGATGCGACAGGCGCAGTTCGGTGGCGTGGGCAAAGCTCGCCGAGACGGCGAGCGAGGCGGCGGCCAAGGTGGCCTTCCAGGTGACTGACATTGTTTTCCTCCCTTATCGAACGACAGGCATCTGCCCGGCGCGTGCCGTAGGGTAAGAGCATAATGTTTTTCAAGTCAACTTTTTTGTATACAAAACTATACAGATTGCTTTTCAGTTCCGGGGATCGTAAACTCAATGCCATGGAACAGCGTCGCGCCGACAATATTGCAGAAGCTCTGGAAGAGCGCATCTTTAACGGGACCTATCCCAATGGGGAGCGGCTCGACGAGGTGCGATTGGCCGAGCAGTTCGGCGTCTCGCGCACGCCGCTGCGTGAGGCATTTCAACGGCTTGCCCTGTCGGGGCTGGTCGAGCTCATCCCGCGTCGCGGGGCGTTCGTGCGCCAGCCCGGGCCGATCGAGCTCATGGAGATGTTCGAGGTCATGTCCGAGCTCGAAGCGATCTGTGGACGGCTCGCGGCGCGGCGGATCACAGAAGAGGCGCTGGCCGAGCTGCGCGATGCCAACAGCAAGTGCAAGGCCGCCGTGGCGGCGAATGACACGGATCGCTACTACACCGAGAACGAGCGATTCCATCGGGTGATCTATCGCCAGTCGGGCAATGGGTTTCTCGAACAGGAGGCGGCCAAGCTGCACAAGCGGCTCAAACCGTTTCGGCGGCAGCAGCTGCGGTTCCGCGGTCGGATGGGACAGTCGATGGCCGAGCATGAGGCGATTGTCGCGGCGCTGTCGGCGGGGGATTCGGACCGCGCGGGGCAGGTGCTTCGCGACCATGTGGCGGTGCAGGGCGAGAAGTTCCATCACCTCATGGCGAGCCTGAAGAGCGCCGCCGAGTAGCGGGCGCGCCATTCAACATCACATCAGAGGTTAGCCGCGCCGCGTCACCGGTGCCACCGAGGCGCGTTCGACGATCGCCCCATCGAGGCGCACCGGGCCGAGCGGCGTGCCATTGTCGAGGTGATCCATCAATTGCGTGCCGACCTCGGCCCCCATGCGGGTGGCAGGCAGGTTGATCGTGGTCAGCGCCGGTGCGGTTTCCCCGGACCAGTCGAGATTGTCGAACCCCATGACCGAGACATCCTCGGGCACGCGCAGCCCGGCCTCGGAGAGGGCAAAGAGCGCGCCGAGCGCCAGAACGTCGGAAAAGCAGAAGATCGCGCTCGGCCGGTCGGCGGAGTGCAGCAGGGCGCGGGTGGCGGATTTGCCCCCGGCCACGTCGAGCGAGGTTTCGTGGAAATCGAGTGTCAGCCCGTCGCGCTGGGCGGCCTTTGCCCCGGCTTGACGGTCGCGGGTTCGGTCGCTGTCGGCCAGGGGGCCGTGCAGCACAGCGATATGGTGGTGGCCGTGACCGGTGAGATAGTCCATCGCGGCGCGGGCGAGGGCGGTGTTGTCATAGCCGATAGAGGGGGCGGCGGAGGCGGGCTGCCAGATCGAGCTATAGACATGGGGCACGCCGCGCTGGGTGAAGAGATCGAGCAGATCGGGGTGATGATCGGCGCCGCTCAGGATGAAGGCCTCGGCCCCCATGCCGAGCAGTTTCTGCGCGGCGGCGAGTTCTTCGTCGAGATCGCCATGGGAGATGGCGATGACCAGGGAATAGCCGCGCTGGGCGAGGCTATGTTCGATGCTCGCGATATATTTCGCAAAGATCGAGTGTTCGATGGTCGGGATGATTGCCGCCACGGTTTTCGAGCGGCTGGTCGAGAGCGCGCGGGCCGCCGGGTTGGGCAGGTAGTTCAGCTGTTTGCAGGCGGCGAGCACCTTGTCGCGGGTGTTGGGCGAGACGTTCTTGCCACCATTCATGACGCGCGACACCGTGGCGATGGACAGGCCCGTTGCCTTGGCCACATCGCGGATCTTTCCCACTGGTCTCGTCATCACTGCCTCATCCCTCGTACAGGCCCTTGATACCGCGCTGAAAACCCGATGTGCAAGGCCGATGGTTTTTATCATAGCTATGTCTGACGCTTATGTAACCGGTTAGAATTATCTTGACGGATGAAATTGTAACCGGTTACAAAAATCGGAATCGGCGCCGGAAAGCAGAGCGTCACGGAGGTATGAGAATGATTGGCACAGAGTTGTCAGACCCGCTGGCGCGCCGGCGGTACCAGGGGCTTAAATCCTCGCGCCCGATGGCGGTGGATGTGCGCTGGGGCGAGGCGGGGCGGATGTCGGTGCGCGCCGGATCGATCCTGTCGATCACCAATGTCGACGGCGGCGGGGTGGCCTGGGTCACGACGCTCGGGCCGGAAGCGCGGCAGTTTTCGGCGGCGGCGCTCGATCTTGGGGCGGCGGCTGAGGTGAGCCTCGATCCCGAGAGCTTTGACGCGCGGGAGATGGCGGGGCTGGCGGCGTCGCGGGACAGCAGTCTCGAGGGCGCGACGGGCTGCAAGATTTTCGATGCCGAGACCGAGGCGGGCGAGCTCTTCGTGACCAAGGTTCTCGAGGATACGACGCTCTTTGTGATCGCGCCGGTGAGCCGGGAGTTTCTCAGCGCAGGCGGCGGCGGTCGCTTCGCGGTTCGGGTGCAGCCGCCGGCGGGGGGCAGCAGTGATGTGATCCTGCCCGATCCGCTGGGCAAGGTGGTGGATGAATGGCGGGTGAGCCGGGGCACGGCGCTCGCCTATGAGCTCAAGCGTGGGCAGTTCGTGCAGGTCATCGATGTCGAGGGCCAGCAATGTTCGGATTTCATGGCGATGCGGGCCTCGTCGATCGATGCGGGGGTCGAGCGGTTCATCGACAGCACCGTGTCGCGGACCATGGCGCGCAACGCCTATCCGTCGCCCGGTCTGCATGACAAATTCTTTGATCAGGACATTCGCCCGCTGTTGTCGGTGCGCCAGGACACGGTGGGGCGGCATGACACGTTTGCGCTCGCCTGTACGGCGCGGGGCTATGAGGAGCGGGGCTTTCCCGGGCATCTCAACTGTTCCGACAATATCAGCGCGGCCTTTGATCCCTATGGCATTCAGGCGCGCAAGGCCTGGCCCGCGATCAATTTCTTCTTCAACTCCTGGATCGATCAGGCCGACCACCGGATCGCCAGCGACGAGGCGTGGTCGCGGCCGGGCGATCACGTGGTGATGGAGGCGCTGACCGATCTGGTCTGTGTCTCGACCGCCTGTCCCGATGACGTCGACCCGATCAACGGCTGGAACCCCACAGATATTCATGTCCGCATCTACGAGGAGGACAGTTCGATTACACATTCCGTTTCATGGCGGGCCAATCCCGAGGATGCCGAACAGCTGACCCGGCATTCGGCGTTTCACCCGCGCACCTCCAAGCTTACCACGTCGTTCCACGTGGCGCGGAGCCTTTGGATGCCGGTGCATTTCGATGCCACCGGCACGGTCGAGGAATATTGGGCCTGTAAGAAGGCCGCGACCATTCAGGACATGTCGGGGTTGCGCAAGTTCGACGTGGTCGGGCCGGACGCCGTCGAGCTCTTGCAGCATTGCATGACGCGCGACGTGGCCAAGCTGTCGCAGCATCGGGGCTTTTACGCGCTGATGTGCGATGCGCGGGGCAGTGTTCTCGATGACGGGACCTTGTTCCGGCTCGAAGATACCGCGTTCCGCTGGTGCTGTGGGTCGGACAATTCGGCGCTGCATCTGCGCGAGCAGGCCGAGGCGCTGGGCCTCGATGTGCGGGTGTTGTCGCTGGGCGACCGGGTGCAGAACCTTGCCATTCAGGGGCCGAAGTCGCGCGACATCCTGCGCGAAGTGGTGTTCACCCAGCCGTCGCGCCCGGCGCTCGACAATCTCAAATGGTTCGGCTTCACCGTGGCGCGGCTGCATGATCGCGATGGCCCGATGTTCATGCTGTGCCGCACCGGGTTCACCGGTGAGCTCGGCTACGAGATTTTCTGTGATCGCAATGATGCGGTGGAGATCTGGGACGGTCTGATGGCGGCGGGCGAAAAGCACGGGCTGACCCCGATGGGCAGTGCCGCGCTCGATCCGCTGCGGCTTGAGGCCGGGCTGATGATCGCGGGGGCCGAGTTTGGCCCGGACAGCGATGCGATGGAATCCGGTCTGGGCTTTGCGGTGGATTTCAAGAAACCCGCCTTTATCGGCCGCGAGGCGCTGGAGCGGAATGCCACGGCGCCGCGCCGCAAGCTCGTCGGGCTCAAGTTCACCGGGATGGAGGCGCCGCATCATGGCGATCCGATCTTTGTGGGCCGCGAACAGGTCGGCGTGGTGACCAGCGGGGCCATGTCGCATGAGCTGGGCCATGCGATTGCCATGGCACGGGTCGCGATTGAATGCGCCGAGACCGGCGGCACGCTGGAGGTGGGACGGCTCGACGGGCATATGAAACGGCTGCCCGCCACGGTGGTGGACCTGCCCTTTATCGATCCCAAGAGAGAGAAGGCGAGGGCATGAGCACAGAGACCAAACGGAATGTCGTCGTCACGCGCAACGTCTGGAAAATCTTTGGCCCGCGCGCCGAAGAGGCCATGGCGGCGGTGCGCCGGGACAACCTGAGCAAGGCGGAGGTTCTCGAAGAGTTTCAGGCCGTGGTCGGCGTGCGGGACGTGTCGATCGAAGTCGGCGAAGGCGAGGTGTTTTGCATCATGGGCCTGTCGGGGTCCGGCAAGTCGACGCTGGTGCGCCATATCAACCGGCTCATCGAGCCGACCGGCGGCGAGATCCTGATCAACGGGGTCGATGTGAACGGGCTCGGGGCCGAGGATCTCCGGGCAATGCGGGCCGACAAGATCGGCATGGTGTTTCAGAACATGGCGCTGTTGCCGCATCGCACGGTGCGCGACAACATCGCCTTTGCCCTCGAGCTGCGCAATGTCGATGCGTTCACCCGCGCCGAGCTGGCCGATCGGGTGATCGAGCTGGTGAGCCTGCAGGGCTATGGCGACCGGTTGCCGGGCGATCTGTCGGGCGGGATGCAGCAGCGTGTGGGGCTGGCCCGGGCGATGGCGGCCGATCCTGATATCCTGCTGATGGATGAGCCGTTTTCGGCGCTCGATCCGCTGATCCGGCGCGGGCTTCAGGATGAGTTCCTGGCGCTGTCGAAGACGATGAAAAAGACCACGCTGTTCATCACCCATGACCTTGATGAGGCCATTCGCATGGGGTCGCGGATCGCGATCATGAAGGATGGCAAGATCGTGCAGACCGGCACGCCGGAAGAGATCGTGACCCAGCCCGCCGATGATTATGTCGCGGATTTCGTGGCCGGAATTTCCAAGCTCAAGCTGATCTTTGCCCATTCGGTGATGCGCCCGGTGGAGGCCTATGAGCAGGGCGGTCGCAAGCTGCCGCCGATCGATCAATGTCCGCAGGCCGATCCCGAGGATGACCTCGATGCGCTGGTGGGCCGGGTGGTCGGTCAGGACAACCCGATCGTCATCATGAGCGACAACAAACCGGTGGGGGTGGTCACCAAGGACGCCCTTCTTCGCGGCATTCAGGGAGAGGTGTGAGACCATGAGCAGCGACACCGATATTCGCAAACCATTCCTCGATTTCGCGGGCCACAACGGCAGCTATTACGCCGATGTGTTTCTGAAGATCCAAAAGGCCACGCTTGGCCGGGGCCATGTCAATGTGACCGCCATGATCGGCAGTTTCGTCTGGGCGGCGCTGCGCGGCAATTGGGGGCTCTTCGTCATAGGCTTTGTCATCGATCTGATCACCGCGGTGAATCTTGCGCTGGTCTATAAATATTCGAATGCGGCGATTGAGAATGCCGACAAAGCCTATCTCGTGGCGCGCTATGAAGGCTGGTCGCAGACCCATCTCATCGGGGCGATTGTCACCTTTGTGCTGGGGCGCATCCTGTTCGGATGGCTGGCCGACCGGTTCTATGCCAAGCAATATGAGAAATGGCGCACCGATCACAGTGTGAACAATGGCGTCGAGATGCGGCGGCTCGTGCTCGGGCTGCTGGTGGTGGCGTTGATCGCGCCCTTGCTGCTCTATCGCACGACGCAGTTCGCGCCGGATGAGCGGACCTGCATCAAGCAGGATCGGGCGCTGGCCGAGGGCGAGGCGGTGCCGTTCAAGGATCGGTTCGACTGTTTCGTGATCGGCGAGTTTCCGACCTTTATCTGGATCGACCGGCCGGACGAGATCAGCTATCCGCGCGACGACAATGGCGAGCGGGTGATCAAGCGCACCGCGCCGAGCGCCGATGCGCCGCCCGTCAGCCTCAACACCTATGTGTCGCAGAGCATCGATGATGGGATCAGCTATCTCACGGTGTTCTACGGGTTCCTGTTCGACGGCATCACCAATGTGCTGCGCGGGATGCTCGGGGCGATCACCTCGGTCTTTGTCGGCACGCCCTGGCCGATCACCATGGCGGTGCTGCTCTTCGTGGCCTATCGGGCGGCGGGGCCGCGCACGGCGATCTTTGTCGGCGCGTCGCTCGCCTATCTCGCGCTCTTTGGGTTCTGGCAGACGGCGATGGACACGATGTCGCTTGTCGTGGCGGCCTCGATCATCTGTGTGGTCTTTGGTCTGCCGCTCGGCATCTGGGTGAGCAAATCGCGGCGCGGCAAGGCGATCATCACGCCGATCCTCGATGTGATGCAGACGATCCCGAGCTTTGTCTATCTGTTGCCGGCGATTGCGTTCTTCTCCATCGGCAAGCCGCCCGGCATTCTCGCCACGGTGATCTTTGCGATGCCGCCGATGGTGCGTCTCACGGCGCTGGGCATCCTGCAGGTGCCGGAGAACACCAAGGAGGCGGCGCTCGCCTTTGGGGCCAACCCGCGGCAATTGCTGACCAAGGTGGAGCTGCCGCTGGCGATGCCGTCGATCATGACCGGGATCAACCAGGTGGTGATGATGAGCCTCTCGATGGTCGTGGTGGCGGCGCTGATCGGCGCGGGCGGCATGGGCTATATCGTGACCGAGGCGCTGGAGAATACCGAGACCGGGCGCGGTGTGCTGGCGGGGATCGGGATCGCCTTGCTGGCGATGATGATCGACCGGGTGGTGCAGAAGGCCAATACGCAAAACCAATAACACCCAAACGTGCCGTCCCGGAGGGGGGCGGCACAACCAACAGGAAAGGGAAAACACCAATGAAAAAGATGACACATATGCTGGCGGGCGCGATGCTCTTGTCCTCGGGGGCAAGCGTGATGGCGGCCGAGGATGCCACGGTCGCGATTGGCGATCTCACCTGGACCGGGGCGCAGGCCATCGGCCATGTGATCCAGGCGGTGATCGAAGGGCCGCTCGGCTCCGAGGCGAAGATCGTGGCCGGTCTGTCGGACGGGTCGATCATCGCGGCGGGGATGGACAAGGGCGATGGCTCGGCCGATGTCTATACCGACCTGTGGATGCCGAACCGGCAGGCGCTCTGGGATGAGTTCATCGACGGCGCGCAGACGGTGGGCCACAATTCGCCCTATCTCGGCACGCAGAAGATGTATGTGCCCTCCTATATGTCCGATCGGATCACCTCGATGGAGGATCTGAAGGACCCCGAGATTGCCGCGATGTTCGACAAGGACGGCAATGGCAAGGGCGAGTATTGGGCCGGGGATGCGGGCTGGAAATCGACGCGCATGTGGCAGGTCAAGTTCAAGAGCTATGGTCTGTCCGAGCTCTGGGAGCCCGAGGTTCTGCCGGATGCGACCTTCAAGGCGCAGCTCAAGACCGCGGTGCAGCGCGAACAGCCGATCATGTTCTACTACTGGACGCCGGAATGGGTGCATGCTGCCTATGACCTGACCGCGATCGAGGAACCGGCGCGGACCGAGGGCTGTGAGGATGTCGATCTCGACAAGGAAGATTGGCTCGAGGCGTCAAGCTTTGCCTGTGCCAGCAAGGATGCCGAGATTTTCGTGGCCTATTCCAAGTCGCTTGAGACCCGCAACCCGCCGGTGGCCAAGTTCCTGAGCCAGGTGCAGCTCGACCCGGCAGTGGTCAATGGCTGGATCCTCAAGATCGGCCGTGACAAGCTCGACCCGCGTGACGTGGCCGAGGAATGGGTGGCCGAGAACATGGATGTGGTCAACGAGTGGATCAAGTAAGCTGAACCAGCCCTGATCCAACGCACATCAAGACGCCCCGCCGGGATCGACCCCCGGCGGGGCGTTGTCATGTCTGGGG
>TARA_R100000789_G_scaffold5061_3_pt1 | contig 14247 bp, 12 predicted proteins | sample TARA_R100000789 | Tara Oceans TARA_R100000789 (sample SAMEA2623403) | marine metagenome | biome: marine biome (ENVO:00000447); feature: mesopelagic zone (ENVO:00000213); material: "saline water (ENVO:00002010), including plankton (ENVO:xxxxxxxx)" | depth 450 m
TAACTGGCTCCCAGCCAGCAGGCGAGCAGATACCACAGGAAGAAACCGATCCGGCTGTTGAGCAAAAACGTCTCTTTCGTTTCGCCCATCAAAATATAATTGATGCCGAACAGAATCACTGTCGCGAAAAATAATCCATTGATTGCAAAAACAAGATATTCTTTTCTTAAGCTTGTGAACGTGAGGTTTCGCAGCCGTTCAAACTGATGCTCCCAGTTCGACTGTAGTTTCTGCAGCATTTCCATTGGAAAGAAGACGACAATCAAACCATAGACAAGAGCACTGTAACTGTAGATGCCGGGATGCGGATGAATCGACAGGAACAGGTGGAAGGCAAGAGCCGCCAGAATTCCCCACCAGCGAGTTGCAGTGATGAGCAGAAGGATGGGAATTCCCAGTTCACAAATCAGTGATCCCCAGATCGCCAGCGGATGCACGAATTCATGATCGGGGACAAACGGCAGAATCGCCGCGATTTCAGTATGCAGATGGACGGCTGAGCTGACTTGCGGATTGAAATAATCCCAGTTCATTTTCTGGATGGCCGCCCAGAAGTACATAATCGCCATTTCCCAACGGAGAATCGGAGCAAAACTTTCATACAGTTTTTGACGCGAATCCGTTGAGGTCTCTTCGCCCAATTTTGCAAAGTGGAACCAGATCAATATCAATCCAGTCGCGGAGCCACAGACGTATTCATTTTCATAGGTCTGCATGAGGGCGACGTAACCGGCAAAAGCTGCCAGTTCCAGAGAGCGTTTACTGATCAACTTGCTGAGTTCACCCCACAACATCGCAAGAGTTGTCACCCGCAAAACCGACCAGCTGATGGCGATCAGAATGGTCAGGTTGACCATCCCTTCAAACAGTACATGATTCGGCACAAAGGGCATCGCTCGAAATAAATTCAGCAATGATGCAATGAGGAAGACCGTGAATCGCGAAAGGGATCGCGGCTGCAGCAGAACCAGCCCGAACATTAATACGACCAGCCAGCCTTGCCATGTTCGTGCCCAGAAAGGGAACGAGAGCAGGTGAATGATTGTCGCTAACGCCCAGACAACCGCAAAGATCATCAGCGGATGGAAATTGAGCCGTGAACCGGAGGGTGTACGTGATGAAGAATTGGAAGTCATCATCAAAGTTTCCTCAAACGGAACTCCTGAAACTGGAAGCCGAGACCATTTCACCAGGCTTCGGCGATCACATGGACATTGAATTTAGAACGGCACTCTCTCTTTCTATCTTCGGCGGAATTGTTCCGAATACCAGTTCGGAAATTTGTGAAAAAGGAGATCGGGAAGGATTGAAATCTCAATGAAATGGAGCATTCCGGGCAGTATGGAGAACGAATAATTTGGGAATAGTCCGAGTAATCGTTACAGGTGTCGAGAGGAGGATATGTGTAGCACTGTAGATGGAGTCTACCGTTACTTATTGTTGGCGATACGAATCTGATCAATCAAGAGTTGAACAAACTGATGATACTGAGCTTGTTCAGGCCCGGCTTTTGCAACATCGAGCATTGGAATACCAGCTTTAGATTGGAATTGTGTAAACTCGATTTTGCGGAATGTTTTCAGAATGATAACGCTCCCAACGAACACGAGTGGCACTCCCCACGCCAGCAAATTCGATAATTCTGAATTTTCGTTTTCATGATATGCAAAAAAGAGTCCGATCACTCCCAGGAATACCATGCCTGTTCCCATCGAGCAGGCCCAGTGACGTCTCCAGAGCTTATTGGTTTCCGGCCTGAGATCAGTCAACTTAATCGAGCTTTCGAACGAAGTTCGTGCAGCGCTTCCGGTGATGAAAATGTGATCTTCAAAAAGTTCAAAACGCCGTCTGCCATCTGATCGGACTTCGTTGTAAATTGCCAGCGATTGCGTCATCTAATTTCCTCTTGTGGCTGCGCCACCCAGAGAACTCTTCGAGATTCTCTGGGCGACCCCGGTTCAATCAATAACTTCCATTAAACCATTGCGTCCAGGGATATCATCTCCGTAATCAACAACGTAAATATTCAAGACTTTCCCATCTTCGGTTTTACATTGTAGAAGACGTGGTCCGTAACGAGCACTCTCATCGTGATAGGCAAACACCAAGACATTGATCTCATAATCGAGAACGAGAATTCCTAAGCGTGAAGCATCTTTACTTCGAATAAATCTGACGCCATGTTCGGGCAATGTCAGAGGCCAGTTAGGTTTAATGTCAAAGCGAGTATAAGCCGTTTGGGGGTCATGATAGCTTGAAATGATGTATACAGGTCCTGGATAGCCACGTTCCACGCTTCGAGGTGGCCAGTCAGATAACAAATCATCAACAAAAGGCAAAAGACTCCTCGCAACCGCACAAGCTTGGATTCGTTCGCCATAATAGATTGCTATAGGGATCGAAAAAAACATCAATAGACCAATTGCAGACGTTGCAATATCCAACCAGCAATGCCTTAAAAGTGGTTGAGTATTTTCAGTATGTGAGAATGTTTCAACAGTCAGCTCATGTCGTACAACTTTTTGTTTTTTAATTAAATTTCGCAGAGAATTAATTGTTAAATAGAGGATAAAACCATTGAGAATAATTAAAGAAGCAAATCTGTAACACCAGGATCGATCAGAAAAAATCCCTTTGAGAACGCCAATCAAAGTATCATCTCTGTTTTGATAGAAAGGTTTAAATTGATAAATCTCAGAAGGAATTCCATCATAAAAATGAAGAAAGCCTTTGGCGAATATCAAAGAATAGAAGTCAAATACAATCAGTGAAATGACCATCAAGGTGGCTATCAATTGAAAATACAATTTCGCCTTACCATATTTGATTTTCATTACTCAGCTTCCTTGAGTGATTGAAATTCAAGGCTACTCGCATCCAGAAATTACTCTTGCGACTTCAAAGCATCTATTTTTTTCAACAACGCATTCAAATCCAGTTTCACATACGGCCGCTCTGCGGCTGGGTGTTTGTGGTCGGCGTTGGCGACGTAGAGGAGGCCTTGTTTGGGGATGAAGAGAGTGTTGTGGAGGTTGGATTGCATGGCGACGGGTCTGCTCATGAGCCAGAGTGCGGTTTCGGTGTCAATCTGGCCGTGCTTTTCCTGGATGCGGCTGCGTAAGGTTTGCAGGCGTTGACCGGCAGAGAGGGCGAGGACATCAGTAATGCCTTCGCCGAGCAGTTCGTGAAACTCGCCCGGCTCGACAAATTGAATTTTCTCGGGAGTTGCCGCGACGCCGACCGCTGAATTCGTTTTGCCATCGGCGAACACATAATAATATTCGCAGGTCCGCGGACTGGTGGCCCACAAGGTTTTGACTTCTTCGAGTGTCTGACAGTTTTCGAGAGCGATCCGCATCAAGGTCGCCATCGGCACGCCATCCCATTGACCTTCGCCGCGTCCGCCCATCTCGCCGAGCGAGATGCCAGCCTGATTCATGCCCGTCACACAGCCGGTGAATCCGCCATAACCGACGTTAGCGAAGGGGATTTTGCCTTGCGGTGCGACGATGAACGTGACCGACGAATATTGCAAGCCGATGGTGGTCATGTAATCGAGGACGCGTCCGTGATAAAGCGTGCCATCTTTGGTGGCACTGTCGAAGACGGCGAAGCCGGAGCAGTGGAAGAGTTCCGGAAAGACATTGAGCACATTAGCCAGATTCGGATCCCAACCCATTTCCTCGGCCAGGGCAGTCAACTCGCGCTTGTGGTCTTCAGGAATGTGTGGCGAGAGTCGGGCATAGGCATCTTCAAGATCGTGTTGAAACCAGCGGCCGGTGCGGATGGTTTGGACTGTGCCGAAAGTGTAAAGGACGGAATCCATACAGCGGGTCGCCTGTCGGGCAAGCAGCTGAGCGTGAGCCTTGCCGATTTCCTCGGGGGTGCCCCACAGGAGGGCAACACGTTGGCCATCGATCCACTGCAGTTGACCATACTCGACGCTCCGGCTTTTTTGTGTGGGATCGGTCAATCGTTTTGAGGGGGAGAGAATCGCAATGGCTCGTTTCACGCCTCGGCATAATTGACGTTCGAGAATGTTTCTGTCGAGTGTTTCCACCGTGAAATCATCAGTGATCGGGGGAATGGTCAGGCTCTTCGGAGCGGTTGTGATGATGAGTTCACAAGACCAGTCGTCGGACTTGCACGAAGCTTGCCATGGTTCTGCGGCTGTCTTTCCTTCCTGGACTTGAACGCGGGTTTTATTATCAATGGTCCAGAGTTGCTGTTGTTCATCGAGCTGGAAATCGACAAATTGATTCAGAAGCAAGCCCAGGGAAGAGGGCGGGGTTTGCAGCATCGGCAAATAGGTGACGATTGAAGAATCGGCATCGATGAGGCGTGTGAGTATTCCTTGAGCGGCCAGGTGATCTTTCGTTTCGAGATCACCGCTGGAGACAAAGCGTTTCTGATGATGAGGCAGTTCGAAAATCGTTTGATCGGATCGGCGGAAAATTTGAAAAGAGTAGTCGGAATGATGAGCCGAGAGGTCGAAGGCTTCGTTATCGTAGCGGATCAAGTGGAGTTTGATCGATTGGGGTTTGCCATCGATTTTGACATTGAGATCAGCCGTCAGTTGAAAAGATTCCCGCTGACCGGAGAGACATTCCTGCAAGGGAGAAACCTGTTGGCAGAATTGAACAGCCGGACTGTCTGCGGCCAGCAGGTATGTCGTTCCTGTCAGGAAAATGAGAACGAGAAACAAGCGACGAAAATTTCGGAGCGAATGGGACATTGTGTGAATTCACTTTTATTCTGAAGTTCAGGAAGTCATTGATCTTAGAAGGTGATACTGCATTTGAACCAATTCCGTTTCAGAAATCGTTATGAGATTGATAAGGTATCAAAAGATCGTACTGGATGACGAGTTGAATTGTCATTGATGAAAATAAATAATGAGCCAGGACTCCGCACAGGAAAGGCCTGAAATGCAATCGCATGAAATTGACTATGAAATCTTTGGCGACGACATGCAGATCGTCGAAATCGAACTCGATCCGAATGAGACCGTCATCGCTGAAGCAGGCATGATGAATTACATGGAAGAGGGGATTGAATTCGAAGCCAAAATGGGCGACGGATCGCAGGCCTCGCAAGGGTTTTTCAGCAAGATTATGAGTGCGGGGGCCAGAGCGCTGACGGGCGAGTCGATTTTCATCACGCATTTTACGAATCATGGACAGGGGAAACGCCGGGTTGCCTTCGCGGCTCCCTACCCTGGGAAAATTGTCGCACTCGATCTGCAGAAAATTGGTGGTTCGGTCGTCTGTCAGAAAGATGCGTTTCTCTGTGCGGCTAAGGGGACAAAACTTTCCATCGCGTTTCAGAAAAAACTGGGAGCCGGTTTCTTTGGTGGAGAAGGATTCATTCTGGAAAAACTGACCGGCGATGGGAAAGCCTTCGTGCATGCTGGCGGGACGGTCATCAAAAAGAAGCTGCAGGGAGAAACGCTACGGGTCGATACCGGTTGCCTGGTCGCCTTCACGGAGGGGATTGAATACGACATTGCCAGAGCCGGAAATTTGAAGTCAATGTTCTTCGGTGGTGAAGGACTGTTTCTGGCGACACTTCGCGGTCATGGCACCGTTTTGTTACAAAGTCTGCCATTTTCCCGGCTGGCAGATCGTGTTATTCAGCACGCTCCCTCCATGGGTGGCAGCGATCGTGGAGAAGGTTCCGTCCTCGGTGGACTGGGGAATATGTTTGGGGATTGAAGAGCAAGCTGAAAAATCTCGATCAGTATCGAATCTTCTCTCTGGAAATTGTGTGAGAGGTCGCTAAGGTAAATATCGCGAAAACTTTACCTATTAACTACAGGCAGTTGAAAGTAAATCGGGACAGGTTTTGTCTCACCCGGAGTTCCTGTGTCGATTGAAATACGAAAATACGATGGATCGGCGGAAGAGCTGAGCGAGTTTATCGTCGGCAACTGGCTCAAGTCCTATGCTGGGAAAATGGCGGTCCCGGACTGGAGCCCGGCTTATTTTGACTGGCAAATGACTGGCCCGGAAATCACGGATCGCGAGTACCTGATTTCCGCCTGGAAGGACGGTAAACTGGTCGGAACACTTCTGGCGATGCCGTTCCCGATGTGGTATCTCGGCAAGGAGGTCATCGGAGCCCAGGGAAGCTGGCTGACGGTTGATCCCGAAGTTCGTCGGGAAGGAGCCGCTAAAATGATGGCGCTCGAAATCGCGAAGCGTCAACGGGACCAGAATTGCCTGGCGCGAGTTGGCTATGCATTTGGGACCGGAAAAACATCTCTCGGACCGCGTTTCTGGAAGACCGCTAAAGAGAATACGAGCTTCGTTAAGCCGGTCCGACTGTGGGCGCGTTTGCTTGATTCCAAAACCTTCATCGACTGGACGAACAATATGTTCGAACGGACGATGATGCAGATCCTCCCGAATGCCGTCTGCAATGTCGATCCCGTCTCGTCTGATGTGGCCATTCGCGATTATGTTCCGGAAGATTTGCAGAGTTGTCAGGAGTTGATTAACTGCCAGGCGAAGACGTCAGACCTTGCCATTTTATGGCCAGCAGATCGTTTACAGCGACAATTGCAGCACAGCGATTTCGTGAACACGATGCTCGTGACACGCGATGAAAATATTGTAGGCTTCCTGAATTATCATAAGATCGGTATTCACCTGCGGGGTGTCATCCCGGCTGCCATAGTCGATATTCTGGCGTGTCAGGAGATGACAAAAAAAGAAACAAACAGCCTGCTCAATGCGTTTTGTCAGCGGATGAAAGACGAGGGCGTCAAAATGATGCTGCTGAGAGAATTTGTGAATCAGCCTATACGCCTGCTGCTCAAATCGCGCTTCATTCCGCAGCCGGTCGACTCAACACTGCTGCTTTCCCGTTCGGACCCTCAGGCTGATATTACTCCGTCAAAAGTGAAGTCGATTCAGGTTTTGTGGCGGTGAATGGTTGGCGAAATATTGGCTTTTTGACATGTCTGCAATCTGGGAGCTCCGCTTCGCTCCGACCCCAGCCAGCTGTGTTTAGAATTGATCAATAAAAAACGACGCACAGATTTTTTGTGCGTCGTTTTGAGTTCAGGTGCAATGTTTAACAGCGATTACTGCCTGGCAATGACTACCAGGGCAGGTTGGTATCGCGGTTGTAACCGGCAAAGCCAGGATGATACCAGGGGCGTCGGTAGCTGTAGTAGGGGAAGCGGAAGTGTCCGTATTCTCCACTGCGGTAGTATCCGGGACCGAAGTGATAGCTCATTGGATCTCCACCGGCTCCACCACCTGCTCCTGCTCCACCACTATAGTTGGATCCGTAGTTGGATCCGTAGTTGGATCCGTAATTCGAACCGTAGGCAGAACCAGCATAGTTATTGTTGTATTGATTGTAGCCGTTGTACCCATTATTACCGGCGTATCCGTTCATGCCGTTATAATTGCCATTCATATTACCGCCACCGTAATATCCCTGCATGGCATTACCGTTCATTCCGGAATTGTTGCCGTAACCGGAAGGGCCGTTCCCTGCCAATGGTCCACGAGGTGGAGCGTTAGGCACGGAATTGAAGAAGGGCGATCCTGCACGTTGATCGTATCCGCCTGGTTGCCAGTAACCACGGTAATGCTGTAACTGATCGGCTCCTACATAGAGAGGCCGCTCGAACATGTGCGATTGCGGAAAATAATATGGCTCGGCATCTTCGTCTTCGTCGGTTCCCGGTAAATCATCGAATTCACCTTCCTGGAGGTGAGTTGGAGCATCGGCATCGGGAGCCACATTGGGAGGTAACTGCAATTCGTTAGCATTGGCATCGGAATTATCATTAAAATTTTGAGCCTCTGCCAGACCTGCAGTCGCAATGACGACAAGTGTCAGCAGGGATAGCATGCGGAAGGTCATGAAATCGCTTTCTGAGTTTCAAGTGAATTCGGTTGAGACGAGAACGAAAGGTTCTGCCGGAATCAGCCATGCAGCGTCACTACATGAGTCTCCTTGTATAAATCTACAATCAAAAATGCATCAGGCTGAGATTTTTGCAGAAAATACACACAGTTCCGAAAATCGTTTCCAAAAGATATCAGCTATGTTGAGAAAACCGTTCAGAATCGTCTTGAGGATGCGTTGCAAAATTCCGATTTGGTAAAGGGGGATGTTGTCTTTTCACAACAGCGCTCTTGCGCATGCTGTGATCAGCCATTGGGAATGGAGAGAACACCCCTGACGATCCGTCATGTGGACGCGGGTCGCCTCGTTTGCTTTTTGCAGGGACGATCTCATGTTGCTTCGAACATTACCAAAAGCGTTATTGGCATTAGCCGTAATGGTGACAGGACTTCAGGCCCAGGACCTGGAAGTTTACGATTCTCAGGGTTTTTCTGGCGGATATGCCGAGGGGTCTTACGGTCCGAATGGGTACGAGCAGTTGTATCCCTTCGATTTACAAAACCCTTGGGCACACGGCTACATCCAGTACATGCCCTTTTATGGGGCTTATCAACACTTCCGCCCCTATAACTACAAGCATGTTGGTGCACAGACACAAACGGCAGCCGGTTGGGGAATGTCTCCCGTAATGCCTTACTCGCAGCAGTTCTGGCATCGCTACCATGCTCGCGGCACAATGAGCAACGGCGCGTCCAACGCTCAAGAAGCACTGCTTGAGTATCCGCAGCCGAAAGCATTCGAGCGGCGTGTCGAAAAGAACCGGGCACCACAGGATCCGAATCCGTTAAATGTGTACCCGAACTATCCACCACACCAGTATCAACCTGAAGTGACTCCAATGCCTCAGGGACCTTCGACACAGTATCCGAATATGTATCAGCCACAGTACGGACAGCCACAATACAATCAACAGCAATTCAACGGACCGGGAATGGGAAATCCTTACTCAGGTGTTTCTTATCAGAACGGCCCCGTTAACGAATACCCACAACAACAGCCGATTCTGATGGTTCCTTAATTCTCTTTCAGATCTGAGTCCACAAAATTAAAAAGTCGGGCGATTTTGTCGTCCGGCTTTTTTGTGCGCCTGAAGAATCTTTTCTCCTCAATTTGATAAGACTATTATGACCATATCAGGACATCGTCTTTACCGGAGCGAGGCAAAGTCTCTATGCACTCATATCTCTCACTGCAGATCTTATTATTCCTCTCACTGTTTCTAGTCGATCCCCTGCTCGCCGATGATCCTTCTGAAGGAAGACTTCTGACTCAGAAACAGTTGAAACCCGTCTTTGAAGAGGACTGGTCCAGCGGCAAAATCGATGAGAAGAAGTGGTACCGATTGCAGAAAAAATGGGGCACTGGAAATTATGGCGTTGTCCCTGAAAATGTCTATCTTGACGAAGATATCGTGAAAGGCCAAAAGCAGAACGTCCTGATTTGTGAAGCACATGGAGATCGATATTCGGGCAAGATTACTGGTTGGAAAAAGAAACGATCACGGGTCGGGGGTGTGATTGTCTCCAAACCGTTTTTCGCTTCGGGAAAATTTGAAGTCGTGATGAAAATCGGGGACACTCGGTCTTATGAAGGTGGTCCTGAAAATCCTGCTCATCCCTGCGGATCGATTCCCGCCATTTGGACCTACTCCTATCGCTGGGTTGAAGGCAATGCTTCTCATCCTCAGAAATTTTCATCGAGCAATCCGCTTTATAATCCACATATTCCCGCTTATGGAATGGCTGCCAATGAATATTGGTCGGAATTGGATTTTCCAGAAATCGGCAAACAGGGGGACTTCTCAAAAGGTTTGTATAATACATTCTGTCAGAACCGACACGATTCTCAGTTGTTTGATGTCTCCCCGGCTACCGATGGGGAGTACCATGTTTTTACAACAGAATGGAAAACCCAACTGCGACCGTTTGAGGACGTGAAAGATCATCAGGTTGTGAAACATCTTGGGTATTGGTGGATTCAGGATGAATCGATTCCCTTCGATAAGTATTTGGGTAATCCCCTGAAAAAACTGGGGCCTGATCAGTACGCCCTTTATTCAGGCGATGTCGTCACTCATTGGATTGATGGGGAAATTGTGGGCACAAATCGAAAATATGTTCCCGTCATGGCCGCTCAGTTGAACCTTGGAATCTGGCTGCCGGAATGGGCAGGACCTGCTCCCTGGCAGACTTCACAAGTTTCGATCGCATCCGTCAAAGTCTGGCAATATGACAACCCAGGAGATGTTCACGGCGTTCTGGTGGATGATATTACCAATAACTTCGGTCCTGACGGCCAGATAATTCCTTAAGCCATTTTCAAATGGTTTCTGCATTCGCATGAACACAAAATAACCTAAAAACGCTGTATTTGCTCCTGCCAAACGCTGCAGGTAAATATTGAATATACTCTGGGGTATTCATCGATGGCCAGGCAGGAACAGGATCGGGAAGATCTCTTCGCAGAGGCGACGGCCTACTCAATTCGTGGCGAATTGATTTCATCGGATCGCAATGAACCTGTGTTTGTCGGCTTGAAAGTGAGTGGTCTATTTTCGTTTTACTTTGGAGCCGATCCCGTCTATCACTTCACAGAGACAGGCCAGATCCGCCGGGCTTTTGTCGATGGCGATCTCTATCGAACTCAGGGGCAAACACTCGCTCGCTTGCAGCGACAGAGAACGGAGGAATCCAGCCTTCTGCTCCGAAATGATTTAGCAGAAAATGAGCTGGAATTATTCTGTGCAAATATGCTGAATTCCATCTCCAGTCTGAGCGCGGATATTGATCAGATGAAAGTCGGTGTCAGCCGGGCGACCATTTCTGAGTTGGAATTTCAGAAATGCGTGAAGGAATTGTGTGACAAGGTTTTGATTCAACAGAAGCCGTTGGCACCGAGAATTCGAGGAAAACGTTGACCAGTCGACTTATGGCGCTTTCACACCCGCCAGCCGATGCACCGCTTCCCACTCCTCTTGAGTAACTGGTTGAACCGATAAACGGGAACCCCGGGCGAGAACCATCATATTTGCCGTGACGGGATCCTCTTTCAGCATGGCCCGGGTGACGGGCTGAGGGAATTTCTTGACGAATTTGATGTCGACCATGTACCAGGTTGGTTCATCGGGATTGCTTTTGGGATCGTAATGCTTTTCGATCGGATCGAAGGCTGTGTGGTCCGCGTACCCCGCTTTGACGACACGAGCGGTCCCGGCAATGGCGAGGGGATCGGTATTGCTGTGATAAAAGAAAACGAGATCACCCTTCTGGACATCATCCCGTAACATGTTGCGAGCCTGATAGTTACGGATGCCATCCCAGAATGTGGTTTTATTCGACTCCGCTGCGAGATGATCGATGGAATAGCAACTTTCTTCCGATTTAAATAACCAGAAGCGTTTCTCTGAGGATTTAGCCGATTGTGTTTTCTCAGTCTTGGAAGAAGTCGATTTTTTGGCGGGCATGTTGATATATTTCCTGGCACTGAATAATCCGAAGATGTTCTCTATTCAGACGTTATAGCAGTCCGATCCGGGGAATAAAATTGCTCTGGAACCCGATTTTCTGAAAATAGAGACTCGCCCCCGGACATCAGGATTGGTAGGATAAAGTCGTGAAGATATGAAGTCCCACCGATTTGAAAGTGGATTGTGGCAGACGCACCCATTCATTTTCCCCCGATTTCGTCCGTTTAGCGAAAGCCCAGAGTGATTCGTTTGATGGACAATTAGCTGGTATTTCTGCAGAATATCCGCTCACATCCAATATAAATTCAACAGCTCTGTAAAGTGATGAGGAGAAACCATGAGAAGTTTACTTGCGTTTAGCATGTTGGTCACAGGATGTCTGGTTGATCAGACTTGCCTGGCTCAAGGCTGGGGCACGATTAAAGGGAAAGTGGTTGTCGATGGCACTGCTCCCAATTTGCCACCGAAAGTGACCAAAGGCGATCAAACCGTCAAAGATGCCAACGTTTGTGCCGTAAATGGAATTCCGGATAAATCGATCACAGTGAATGACAAAGGCGAGCTGGCCAACTGCTTTGTGTATCTCTACCTGCGTCGTGGAACTCCCGATATTCATCCGGATCTGAAAAAACCGGCCAGTGATGTTGTTGAATTTGACCAGAAAGGCTGCGAGTTCCTGCCACACGCTTTGGTTGTCCGCACCGATCAAAAAGTAAAAGCGATTTCCAATGATGCCTGTGGACATAATGTGCATACCTATCCTCTCAAGAATGAAGCTTACAATCTGTTGATTGGTGCCAACGATAAAACCGGAGCATTGCTGGAACATTCCGAAGCCGAACCGCTACCGATGCAGGTGACCTGCGATATTCACCCCTGGATGCGTGCTTACTGGTTTGTTGTCGATCATCCTTATGCGGTCGTGACCGATGCCGAAGGCAATTTCACGATTGAAAATCTGCCTGAAGGCGAACACGATTTCCGCATCTGGCACGAACGGGTCGGCTATATCGAACGTGGCCTCGAAATCGAAGTTAAAGACGGCAAAGTGACCGATGTTGGCACAATCAAAGTGGACGCCAAAGATCTCGAAGAAGAGTAATCGACTGCTCAGTCTTTGCTCAACATGAATCAAAAGGCCATGCACTCCACTGGAGTGGGTGGCCTTTTTTCGTGAAGGCGATCAGGAAATGATATGAACCGCGGATGAACGCAGATAGACGCAGATGAATTTTAAACCGCCCCAGGAGATGAAGAGAATGATTCAAAAAATCGTTGCCGTCATGATGTTGAGTCTGTTTCCTCATTCTATTTATTCCGCTGAGTGGGGAACGGTAGAGGGCAGAGTGAAAGTTGTGGGTGAAGTGCAGCCGCCTCCGGAGTTGAAAACAATTGGAGATCATACGATCCCCGATTCTTCCATCTTAATCGGGAAGGAAGGAGGATTGGCGAATTGTTTCGTGTATTTGTATCAACGAAAAGGTCAACCCGAGATCCATCCAGACTTGCAGGAACCAGATCCCAAGATCGTCAAATTTGAGATGCAGGATATCGCATTTGAACCGCGTTGTTTGATCCTGAGAACTGATCAGAAACTTCATGTCTATTCAAAAGGAGTACGCCCCCATGGATTGCATACGTTCTTTTTAAGAAATCAGCATTATTCAAGTTTGATTGGTCAGAATGATGCAGTCGGGGAGATTCATGAATACCCGATAGCTGAACCACTTCCAACAATGGTTACAGATGAAATTAATCCCTGGCTAAGAGGTTATTGGATGATGACGGATCACCCCTATGCCACTGTGACTGATACAAAGGGTAAGTTCAGTATCGAAAAGGTTCCCGCTGGCATACACACGTTTCGCATCTGGCACGAACGAGTCGGTTACATCGAACGAACACTCGAAGTTGAAATTGAAAATAACAAGGTTACAGATTTAGGAACCATCATGGTTCAAGCCGACGATCTTAAAAAGTAGCCTTCAATGAGGCACTCCAAATGTACCAATGTTGGCTTGGCTAGCAGAGCTTCCGACAGTGTGAATCTCAATTTCAGAAGACACATAGCGATTATAGGACCACTACAGCAATCCTACCGTTTTCATTTGCCCCACATTGAATCCCAATCACGCTTTTTCTAAGCTCTCAGGAACTAAGCGACTCTTTCCCTCACTCTCCTGGTGTTCTGGCGGCATACTGTATTCCGTTCGGTTCCCGCAAGGTTCATGGCATGTCTGTACAATATCCGCTGTTCGTCAAACGGGACATTGACGGCTTTTTCGGATTGTTTATCGATAACGTCGTCCAACTCCTGCTCATTCTCGGATTGTGCAGCGGACTGTGTGGAATGACGGGCGAAAACGCCTCTTTGCTCTTTCGCTACATCTTTCCGGGAGCGGCAGTCAGTATTCTTTTAGGCAACCTGTTTTATGCCTGGCAGGCACATCGACTGGCGGCCAAGGAAAACCGCAGTGATGTCACTGCCTTACCTTATGGCATCAATACCCCTTCGTTGCTGGTGTTCGTCTTCTTTGTGATGCTACCCGTCTATCTCGATACAAAAAGTGCGGTCGATGCCTGGAAAATGGGACTGATTGCCTGCCTGGGCAGTGGCATCATCGAGCTGCTGGGAGCCTTGTTTGCCGGGACCATCCGCAAGCATACACCGCGGGCTGCTCTATTATCGACGTTAGCCGGCATTGCGATCGGCTTCATCGCGATGACATTCACACTGCAAATCTTCCATAAGCCACTGATCGCCATGGCTCCGCTCGGCTTGATCCTGATCGCACTGTTTGCCCCCACTCGATTTCCTCTGGGGTTACCCGGCGGATTGGTCGCCGTTCTCGTCG
>TARA_R100000789_G_scaffold91543_2_pt1 | contig 14173 bp, 12 predicted proteins | sample TARA_R100000789 | Tara Oceans TARA_R100000789 (sample SAMEA2623403) | marine metagenome | biome: marine biome (ENVO:00000447); feature: mesopelagic zone (ENVO:00000213); material: "saline water (ENVO:00002010), including plankton (ENVO:xxxxxxxx)" | depth 450 m
ATCACCGCAACACCACCAGCACTGCGGCACAACTGTGCCCCGCGACCCGGCTGCATTTCAATGGCATGAATTTCTGAACCTGCAGGAATATTTGCCAGTGGCAGACAGTTCCCCATTTTAGGATCAGCTTTAGGACCGTTTTCCAGCTTGTCGCCAGCTTTGAGGCCAACAGGAGCCAGGATGTATGTCTTTTCTCCACCCTCATACTGCAATAACGCAATACGGCAGGTACGGTTCGGATCGTACTCGATCGAAATCACTTCTGCAGTCACGCCATCATTGCGGCGCTTGAAGTCGATCATGCGGTACATTTTACGATGCCCGCCACCACGATGACGAACAGTAATTTTGCCTTGATTGTTTCGGCCCGAGTGCTTCTTCAGCCGCTTGAGCAGAGACTTCTCTGGCTTCTTCTTTTTGTCTGTAATATCCGCAAAGTCGCTGACAGACGCATTTCTGCGGCCTGGACTTGTCGGTTTATATTGTCGAATACCCATGATCGACTTTCTGAATTCAATATCTCGTCACACTGCTGAACAAACAAAACGCAAGGTTTACTTAGAAGAAAGAAATACGGTGCTCCGAATCGAGCTCAACAATTGCTTTCTTCCAGTTTTGCGTATGAACCATCCCCGATTTTGTGCGACGAGGCTTGCCCTTACGATTTTGAGTCCGGACCTTAGTCACTTTAACATCCCAAAGCGACTCAACCGCTTTGCGGATTTGAGTTTTATTGGACTGTGCATGAACCTTGAAAGAATAGACATTGTCTCGCTCTGCAAAGTGCGTGCTTTTTTCCGTTACCAACGGCTTGAGAACAATCTGATAGGGCTCGAGATTCAAGCCCGAACCTGATTCCACAGACATACCCAACCCCTTAAACTCACAAACAATCTAAAACTCGATAAAAACGATGAAAGGACTGAACCTGACACGTTAACTATTTTCTGATTCAACATTTCGCAAGGAATCCAATGCCGACTTTGTCACCACCAGCATTCGCTGATGCAGCAAGTCATAGGCATTCAACCCCGCAGCCGGACTGACACGCAAACCAGCAATATTCCGAGCCGACTTCCAGAAATTCACATTGTAGTCCTGAGTCGCCACAAGTGTCTTCGAAGGATCCAGCCCTAACCCGGAGAGCATCGTTACGACTGATTTCGTCTTTGGAGAATCAAACTGAATATCATCAACCAGACGAACTTGTTCGTCTTCAAATTTGCTCAACAGAGCCATCCGAGTCGCCAGGCGAATCGCCTTTTTAGGAAGACGATAGCTCCAGTCGCGAGTTGTTTTGGCAAAAGTATGCCCACCACCACGCCGTATTGGAGACCGTTTACTACCCGCACGGGCATTACCCGTTCCCTTCTGGCGATACATCTTCTTTGTCGAGCCACTGACCATTCCGCGAGACTTTGTTGCGGAAGTTCCGACACGACGATTCGCTTCGTACATCACGACAACATCGTGAAGCAGCTGCTTATTCACACCGGCAGCAAGTTCTGCAGGGTCGAACTCGTAAGTCCCAACCTCTGAACCTTGCTGATTATAAATTGGTAATGAAATCATTTCCACTAACTCCGACCGCCTTCCGGCAGCACCGCTGTATTAATAACTTCTGAGTACAAAGCCCAGAATTAACCCATCTTATTCGTTGAACGGACAATCACGTAGCCACCAGTCACCCCAGGAACTGCACCTTTAACGAGCAGCAACCCCTCTTCTTCCACCACACGAATCACTTTCAGATTTCGCATCGTGATTTGACTGTTACCATACTGACCTGCCATCTTCGTTCCCTTAAGAACTCGACTTGGGTCCGCACTTTGACCAATCGAACCACCATGGCGGTGAACCTTTTTCACCCCGTGAGTTGCTCGCTGACCAGCAAAGTTGTGACGCTTCATAACACCCGCAGTTCCGCGACCTTTTGATGTCCCGATGACATCAACGTGCGAAGTTTCTGCAAACTGGGTCACCGTCAAAACCTGACCAACTTCCAATCCGTGATCTTCACCATCGGTACGGAATTCGCGAACATAACGCTGAGGCTCGCAATCCGCCTTGGCCAGCAATTCAACACCAGCCTCTGCTCGAGACCGACGACGCTTGCTGTTAATCTCCGCAACATGCCCACGCTCAGCTTTTGTCGCCAATCGACGAGGCTTATCGCCAAAGCCAAGCTGAACTGCTTCATACCCATCCCGGTCAACAGTACGAACCTGCATCACAGGACATGGACCCAACTCCAACACAGTCACCGGCACAACAATGCCAGCCTCTATATAGACCTGAGTCATTCCGATTTTTCGTCCGAGCAGCCCTACTGGCATGTCTCATCTTCCCCGAATCAGTACGCTCGAAAAACGAGCGCGAACCGAAATCACAATAATTACCAACAAATATTTCGATGACCTGCACGGCCATTGCGAGCCAATAGAAGCCAACGAAAACACATTCGTTAGCTCTACTTTTCCCGGGCAACACAACCCGAAAGGGCCCTTGCCACTAGGCAGTCGCTTTAATTTTGATATCCACGCCAGCTGGCAATGACAGCTTGTTTAAAGCGTCAATTGTTTTGCCTGTCGGCTGCACGATATCAATCACTCGCTTGTGAGTTCGAATCTCGAACTGCTCGCGAGACTTTTTATCGATGTGCGGGCTACGCAAGACCGTATACCGCTCAATTCGCGTTGGCAATGGAATTGGACCGTGAACGATCGCCCCTGTACGCTTGGCTGTATCGACGATATCAGATGCGGATTGATCCAGCACTGAATGATCGTAAGCCTCCATCCGAATACGGATTTTTTCCTGAGATCCTGCGGACACTCCGCCACCCCTTTTTTGCCATGAACGCGAATGTAAAAAATCATATCAACACACAGGCAACCAGATGCCGTGCGGAGGGAACGCTACCGCTGCTCACCGAAAATTCGATCAACTTAAGCAGTTTCCCACGTCTTCCCGAATGGGGAAGCGGGGATAGTACAAGTCTCGTTAAAACTTGTCAACGAAACAGGCCTGTTTTTTCTTAAACAAATCTTAGATCAAACTTCAAAATCAGATTTCGACGTTTTTGATCCAGACCGTTAATCAATTCAAAGCGGTTTTGAAGGTCGAGTACAGAACACTATCAGCTGTGGGACCCTCAAATATTTAGCGGAACACTTCCCAGAATGTATGTTTAACAGACGAACGCCTCACAATCCAGTCAGGCAGGCGATTAAATTTTTCTGCCAATTCATCATTCACGGAAATGTCAACCAGACCGGCATGTCCAAACAACAGGTATCGCAATCGTAATGGCTTTTCCTGAGAAGTAAGTAACGATTGCTCGCGACAGGCAGAAGGTCCCATCCAGCCATCTTCGCGCACATGCCAGCCTGGGGGAGAATTGGGATTGGCCTGATGGTTAAAACAGGTGATTCCCTCCTGAATTTCCCGACGGTTATCACCGTTACCTACCAAAACGCCACCGGAATAGTCCACCCAGTCAGCTTTTTGATCAAATATCGCTGGCTCACCTGATCGCCCCTGATTATCTGTAATTACCCCATTTCCAAAGTAGGCTGAGATCGTTTTTGCCATTCTGACGGCCAGAAACCCGAAGTTTGTCTGCTCAAGTTCCAATTCTTTTGAAGTCGGGGTGAAAGTCGACTGTAACTCGAGAATCGTCCCACCCGACTTATGCATTCGAAATCCTGCGACCAGTTCCTGAGTCATCAGCGGTTGAGGATTATGACCGTCGTGCCAGTCGAGATTCACCGCCATGACGGCTTCATCCGCCCCATCGCGGTAGCAAAGCCACTCTTTCTGACGAATATGAGCGGTGCCGTTATTCGACCAGAAGTCAATTCCCTGAACTTTATGATGGGCAAACCAGATTGATTGATGATGATCATGATTCGGAGCCCCCGGATGCCCCATTCTCGTTAACGGCTCATTTGACGGCCCGCAGAACGGATAAAAGAAAGGTCGACGCAACTCCGTTCCGAAGTTCCAGCGGATTTTCTCAATCCCATCCACACGAAACGAAACCTGGGATTGCGGCTGCGGAAGTGCCTGGAATTTAGAAGATTGCAATATCGAGTCCATCGGCCACCTGATTTCGTTGTAAGACTTGCAGTGAGACGCGTGTAAAAAGAATTTTTGACACCAACCTGAGGTTTTCGCTATACAGACAATAAGGACAAATTCTCACGCCTGATTGATTCCTCGCGCCAGCCTCCAATCCTCTTCTAAATTAAAAGTCGTAACGATATGTATCGATTATTTCTGCTGACATTAGTCTGCCTGACAACTGGCTGCACTTCAACCAAGACAACCAACACGCCTCGTTCCGCCAAGGAGCAGATGCTGGTTTCGAATGCGGTCGATCAATCACTCGATAAAGTCGATTTCAGGCCCTTTGCCAATCGCGATGTCTTTCTGAATGATAAATATATTGACTGCGTGGATAAAAGTTACGTCATTTCCTCGATTCGGCACCGATTATTGCGTGGGGGAGCCCGGTTGGTCTCTAAAGAAGAAGAGGCCGATCTGGTCGTAGAAGCCCGAGCCGGAGCCGTCGGCACTCATTCTCAGGAAGCCTATGTCGGGATTCCAGAAATCGTCTTACCCGGAATGGTCAGCCTGCCTGAAATGCGGCTCATGGAACGCAATAATCAGAAGGGAATCGCCAAAATTGGTCTCGTCGCCTACGACGCCAAAACACGAGTCCCACTGGGTGCAGGCGGAATGTCACTGGCAGAATCTGATGACAGTAATTACTTCCTGCTCGGCGTCGGCCCTTACCAGGGAGGTTCGATCAATAAGGAACTCAAAGAAGGGAAGAAGGTCAAAGGCGCGACCAATATCCAGAAAATCCCGCAATCCGTGGCTTTCAACGCTCCTGCGAGCAGTCCAATCGCCGATCCCTCTGGCGCTCTCCACCTGGCTTCCGGTCAGGAAGAAGTCAAGCCAAAGCCGGATGAAAAGAAATCTGCTGAAGTCTCGGACGCGCCAGTCTGGGCGAAATAGACTATTTTCAAATAGTTACTGCAGTCGCTTGGACGCCAGGTGACCTAAAACGCTGTGTTTGCTCCTGCCGAACGCTGCAGTTAATTTTTGAATATGCTCTAGAAGCAGCATAAATACCGCACCACTAATAGCATTCAGGTTGAACTGCTTCAATTCGGCCAAGTGGAGTTGGCTGCGGGGCGAATCGTGAAAACCGACTCACAATCGATTAATTTGAAATTTCATTTCTGGTTTTTCAGCATTCCTAAGTGTTTCAGGCGGGAATTCTGGACGTAAATCCAGTAATGTGGTCTGAAGTTTGGCATTCACTCCCCCGTGAGCTTCCAGCCAGACTGCGCCCCTCGGTTGCATCAAAGTTGATTCAGTAGAATTACTGAATCAAGCTGAAATTCATGAAAAAGTCTCGATGAACAATGATTTCCGCGCGTAGATAATTCACAGAAAACGTCTTATGATGGCTGCAGTTTGAGTTGTACAAGACTCCGGGAACGTGACTGCCGTTGGACACAAAAATTGCAAACCAGAATGTGTCCTCAATGTTTCCCGAAATCCTTCCCTAAATAGACCCAATTATTCGATTGTCTGCACTTGCCGCGATCGGATTGCCAATAAATAGACAGGTGACGTTCTTATGCTTTTAGGAATTATCCGAGCAGTATTTATCTGCATCGCGGCTGGTGCCTTCGCGACTTTTGTCAGTCAGACGGATGGGTTACCGGATGTCATTCAAAATCATCGCTTCCCCACATTCTTCGGCTTGATGGCCATTGCAGTCGGCGTGATTGTGGTTGATGTACTGATTCGTCGAAAACGGATTGAAGATCTTTCCGCACTCTACTTTGGTCTGCTGATCGGCGTTTTACTCAGCTACCTGTTGATTCAGGCCGTCGAGCCGATGTTCGAGCAGGCTTTCGAAGCCCAGGGGCGTGGCTATTACAATATGTTTACAATGGTTGTTATCCTCACACTCCCCTACTTCTGCATCTCATTCCTGATGCAGACTAAAGACGATTTCCGTTTCATCATTCCGTATGTCGAATTCTCTCGCGAACTCAAAGGGGGACGACCGCTGGTGGTCGACAGTCATGCTCTGATTGATGGCCGTATTGCAGAACTCGTGGAAACCCATGTGATTGATTCCCAGTTGCTTGTGCCCGATTTCGTCCTCGAAGACTTACAGCGAATTGCAGACAGTGGCGATAAAGTCCGCCGCGGTCGCGGACGCCGCGGGCTCGATGTACTCAGTCGCATCCAACAGCATCCTCATGCCGAGATCCGTATTCATAATACGAGTACGACACGCGGCAAAACAAAGTCTTCTTCTCACGATCAATTGCTGATCGATGTCGCGCTGGCCGTCAGCGGCCGGATTGTGACGAACGATGTTAATATCAATAAAATTGCCAGTGTGCAGAATGTCGATGTCGTCAACTTGAATGATGTTTCCAATGCCCTGAAACCGAAATACATTCCCGGCGAACACGTGCGGATTCAACTCATTAAAGAAGGCGAATCATACGGACAGGGTGTCGGTTATCTCGACGACGGCACGATGGTCGTTTGCGAACAGGGCAAAGATTATGTCGGGAAAGAGGTCGATGTTGAAGTAACCAGCGTGCTGCAAAACAGTGCAGGCCGCATGATCTTCGGCAAACCCAGCGGCTCGGAAGGTCCGACTCCCAGCCGGATTCCCCGCTCGTCAAAATCATCGGATTAGTTTTGTGACCTCGGTCATCATAACCCAAAGCGTCAGCGAGGGGCCAGCATGATTTCAATGTTGACATCGTCTGCTTCCCTCTCTGACATGCGTTTTGTATGACATGACTGAAACGATTTTTTAAAGTTTAGCCGCATTTTTGATTGCTCATCGTCCCCTCGCTGACGCATCGGGTTAAGATGTGTGGTGAAAAATACGGTAGCACTTCCGAGTGAATATTACCGCTGTATAGATCCCAGATGAATTTCTTTTGATGAATGACCCCTTGATGGCAATCACAAACCTCACCACCAGTCCTGAACATCAGCCCAACAATTCTCACGCAAATTTGAATTGGGCCACAAATCTGCGATGGGAAAAGTCGATTCGCTCTCATGTCGAGAAGCTGATCAAAAAGCAGAAGAGTGACGAACTGGCTGAATTGCTGGCTTTTCACGGATGTCGCGGCAAAGGCTCTGTGATCAAAGCCGAGAGAATTTCTTTTCTCCAGAGTCTGAAAAATTTGTTGACAATTCACGGCAATGAGCAGCACCGGTGCTTTCCAGTTCTGGAAATCCTGCTGTCAAAACCAGAAGATATAATTAAGTCGAACCAGCAGCTATCATTGTCGGAATTGATTGAAGATTTACTGGTCATCCCGGTGACTTCCTGGCTGGATTTAAAGATAGCAGACACCGTTGTGGAAGCGGGGTTGTTTTTGTGCTGCAGCAGAGAGCTTTCTTCGGAGCAGTGCCTGGCGTTTTATCAACGTTTAGTGGCTTATCACACGCTCATTGAACAAACTGACGGGATGATCGAAAGTGATCGTCTTTCCTCTCTGGATTCACTATTGCTCAAAGCGGAATCACGGTACTTACTGGGAATCGCTCTGGAACACCTGGCAGGAACCCGCTCACTCAGACGCAATGGACTGTCCAGTTATGCTGAGGAACTCGATGCATTGACCGATAATGATGGCACACCTCATGCAACTCTGCTGAGTGAACTGCCGCTGTGGATGGCTTCCTTTCAGCGAGGGAATCTCGCAGGTCAGTGGGCGGAAAAAAACTGGCTGAATAGAAAAACTCAGGATCGCTGGCAAGATCTCCTGCAACGCACAGCCAGTCTGACTTCCAGTCAGGGACAACTGGCACTCGCCAACGGGACGGCTCAATTCTGGCCTGGCACTCTGGCAGACTCCCTGCTGAAGTTGAATGAAAAAAAACGCCCCAACTGGATGCGGCAGACGTTACAGTCGATTGGTTCAACATCGACAACTTCGTCGAAATCAAAACGCTCAAAAGCGAATGAAGATTTGACTGCAGCGACTCAATCCGACTGGGGAAAACTGGCTTCTCTTCGCTGTAATTGGTATCCCGGATCAGATCATCTCACGATCGCCTACGGTTCGAGTATTCCGCAAATCGAGTTTTCCACATTGGGATTGCCTCTACTGAATGGTCTTTGGAATACCGAACTTAAAATTGAGGGCCAAATTTGCGAGTTGCAGTCGGAATGGAATTCTCTCTGCTGGTACAACGATGAAGCAGGTGATTATATCGAGCTTCGAAATGAAACCGAGCATGCGATTATCGATCGGCAAATCTTTCTGTCGCGGAATGATCAGGTTGCTTTGCTGAGTGATTCTGTCACGACAAAAACAGATGCGACTGTTCAGATTTCCTGGAAATTGCCGCTCGAAAAAGCCTGGAAAGGGAAGCAGGATACTCAGACTCGCAGCTGGAAACTTCGTCAGCAGAAACGGGATGTCAGACTGATGCCACTCGCCATTCCGGAAGATATCGTTCATCGCGCCGATGGCAAATTGGAGTGCACGGATGAGGCGATCACTCTTGAGCATACCGGACGGCAGAATGTCTGCATGCCACTCTGGCTCGACTGGTCACCGACTCGCCGGGGAAAAGCCTGCGACTGGTCGCAACTGACGATTACCGAAGCTCGTGAAGTGCTCCCCTCCCCAGTCGCCTTTGCGGCTCGCTGCCGGGTTGCGAACAGCCAATGGCTCTTTCTACGAAACCTCGAATTCAACGGCACGCCACGAGCCGTCATGGGCTTGAATACCGATGCCGAAACTGTGATAGCCGAGGTCAATTCCCTGGCGCAAGCAGAAAAACTGGTGGAAGTACAGTACGAAGAGGAAGAGTAACTCCTCTTCCTGAATCTGATTCCTATCGACCGTTACTCCTTTTCCGCCTTCGGCTTGCGTTTACGGAACATCGACTGGAATAGTGGATAGAGTGCAAATCGACCTCCGCCAGTGAAAATTAATGTGGTGAAGATCACCAGATAAATGGCTGCTTTTTCCTTCACTTCCCAGGCATCCGCACTATGAATGACAAATAATGCGATGAACATCGTAAACGCCAGCGGGATGGCTGCGACTGGTGTGAAGAGGCCGAGAATGACCAGACCAGAACAGAATACCTCTGCCCCAACTGCTCCTGAAAGACTCAGGAAGCTACCAATACCCAGCGGATCGGGAAATGTTTTTGCTTTCTCCGCGAAGGTTAGAAGTTTTGGGATGCCGTGAGTGAGCATCATGCCCCCTGCTCCGACACGCAGGATTAACAGTCCGATCGAGGTGAGTAAGTCCTGTTTTGCAGCCATGATGAATTTTCTTTGCGAGAGATTAATTAGTGAATCAGGATGGCACGAGTTTCGATACAAGCGATACTTGAATCATCGTAGGTCAGGCTGTGCCTGACAACATTCGAGGTGGAAAACAAATTCCGTCAGGCACAGCCTGACCTGGTTGTTACGAATTCAGTATCAGGGATTCCCGAGGCCCAATCGCAACCGTTGTCGTATGTCCGAGCGGATAAGCTTTCAAAAGAGCATCAATATCATCAAGTGTTAATGACTGCAGTGTATTCAGGTCATCTTCTACCGAGCGATATTCTTTGCGATAGACCCAGTTGCTGCCCAGTGAGGAGAGCCGTCCCATCGGACGTTCGCTGCGTAAAACAATCCGCGATGCGACTTTGTTTTTAGCCTGTTCGAGTTCTTCGCTCGTCACTCCATTCTTGTTGACTTCTTCAAAAATCCGAGCCATCACCGCCATATTTTTCTCGACGTCATCCGGATGGCAGGTTAGAAAAGTCATATAGGCTCCTGAGCCATCATATTCGTTGTAACTTAGCTCAGCTGCTTCGGCATGGCCGGGTTCAATCAATTCCCAGTACAACCGACTGTTCGCATCATCACCGACAATGACGGAAAGAATATCCGCTGCAAATCGCATGTCACTTTGCGATGTCGGAGCCGGTGTCATCTGGGCCACATGCTCCTGAATTGAGCTCCCTTTCGTCAGGACCGCTAATCCGCCAGCAGGGATCGCTTCCTGAGTCGGTCGATCCGTCATGCCTGAGGGCCAATGAGCACAATGTTTTTCTGCCAGTTCGACTACAGTGGACCAATCGATATTCCCTGCGATTGCCAGCGTAATATTACCAGAGAGATAGTTGGACTTGTGATAGTCTCGCATCTGATCAGCGGTCAGAGCCGTTATGCTTTCGACTGTTCCCAGAATACTGCGGGAGAGTGGATGACCGGCAAAGTGCGTCTGCATCAGCTTTTCGTAAGCAGAAAACGCAGGCATGTCCTCATACATGCCGATTTCTTCAAGAATGACGTTCTTCTCCATATCGAAGTCGTCGGTTCGCAATGACGGATAGAGAATTGAGGAGACCAGCTCAAATGTTTGAGGCAGGTATTCAGGCAGAACCGCAGCATAGAACAGAGTCACTTCCTCGCTGGTCGAGGCGTTGTACTTAGCCCCGACTTCATCGAAGATGCGATTCACGTCCATCGGCGTATAATTTTCGGTCCCCTTGAACACCATATGTTCGAGGAAGTGACTCACTCCGCTGACTTCATCAGTTTCATCCCGGGAGCCAACTCGGACAAAAAAGCCAAAGGCGACACTTTGCACATTCGGATTGATCTCGCCGACAATCGACAATCCATTCGGCAGGGTCATCTGTTCAAATTTCAACGGTCAGGCCTTGTGTTACTGGTTGAGTGTTGAGAGTTTAAGGTTGAATGTTAGCAGAGTACATGTCCAAGGTGATAAGGAATTCAATCCAAATGAAACCTTCAACTTTCAACCCTCAACATTCAACCCTCTTACTCTAACAATATCACCGCGCAAAAAAAATCGCCGCCGACTTCGGAAGTCCGATGTCGGCGGCGAGGGATCTCAAATTTTTCGTTCAGCGTTCGCTGAAGCTATCAGGACTAGAAGGTCAGGATAGCGTCAACACCGAAGACCCAAGTGTCCAACAGGTGGTTGCCAGTGCTGGCTGTTCCGCCTGTGTTGAGGGCAGTTGCGGCTCCGTCGCTACCGAAGTAGTAACGTACTTCTGGACGAATGACGATGTTGTCAGTCGGGCGGAAGTTAGCACCAGTTGTCAGTGAGTAGACATCCTGGCTGTTAGCACGCCACCATTCGAAACGGCTACCAACAGCAACTTTTTCAGTCATGCTGTAGGTCAGGTACTGATTCAAACCGTAAGTTTCAGTCACGCCGAGTCCGAGTGGATTGTAGTTTGTTGCGTCGATGTAATCAGTTTGAGCAACATAGTTCCACTTGTCACAGCAGCCGAAGGTATGATCGAATACGAGGCTGTGCGAGTATCCGGTTCCGTTTCCGTTACCGTATCGTGCACCTGGTCCACCCAAATCACCGAAAGTGGTGATGTAGGTTAAGGAGGTATTGTCGCTCAGGGCGATACTTGATCCACCCAGGAAGTTTCCACCACCTGCATTACGATCGAAGCCTGTATCCCAACCGAATGTGTAACCGTAGTAGTTGGTTACGTTGTCACTGGCCTGATGAGTGGCCAGAACACCGGTGTGGGTAAACGCTTCTGAACGGTACATCGTGAAAGCGTGGCTGTAGAAGAAGTTATCAGGAGCAGTCACAACTTCATAACCCAGCAGGGTGTAGAAGTGACCAGCGATAATCGACCAGTCGCCGTAAGCAGCTTCGGCATAAGCTTGTGGCAATGCCCAGCCGTAACCGTTGGTGATGTTTGCTCCGTTATCGAAGTCCCAGCGTGCGCGTCCGTTTCCGAAAGCTTGAGTATCGTTGGCATCGGTACCGTACATAATATCGAACCGTCCACCGAAGTCCCAGCCGCAAGAACCATCAGCAACTTTTTCGACATACAACCAGTTTTGTTGTGCGTTGATGCGGTCCTGATTGTTGTTGAACTGGCCGTTGTCACGGGTGTGGTACCCAACTTGAGCCCAGCCACCAACAGTCCAACCACTTCCTTCGTCACAGCAGCCTGTGCAACCATCGTCGATGCAGCAGCTGTCGTCGATGCAATCATCGATGCAGCAATCATCAACGCAGCTGTCGCCGCAGCTCCACAAACCACACATAGATTTTAATCGTCCGCAAAGACGATCGCCAGCTGAGTCGAAGACACAGTCTGGTTCACAGCAAGAATCGTAACAGCAGTCGCCTGCTTGTGCTGAGCTGGTTGTGCCAAAAGACATTCCAGCTGCGATGAGGAAGGCGCTTAGAACCTTCCAGCTCTTGGGGGTCAGTAACATCATGTCTCTCCTTGTTCTCCCTTGGGAATGTTTGTGGCAGACGAGGGCAGGTATACACTCCTGCAACACAGATCCCCGCCTGCGAGGATCTGATCTCATGCAGGAGGATCTGCCACAAAACGACTGAACCAGGAATAATTCCTGTGACGAGCGCGAATGGGGCAACTCTTTCAGTTAGATTTATCGGCCACGCCCCTGAAAAAGGATGATGTCAATTGATCGGCAATCCCCTCAAAATGGTTTCCACAGAAAAATCTCTGCAATATCGAATTAATCGTTACATCTTAACAATGTTAAATATACCAATGTCCACTAAAATGGCCAGTTATGCGGAATTTACTGCCCCTGAAATCGGACAGACCCGGAAGAGTGATATCCCATTACTGAACGGAAATATCAGAATCGGAGCCTTGTCAAGAAAAATTCCTCTTCTTTTTCAAGAGATGGTCTTGTCGAGAGGCATTGAATCGACAGCGAGAGTTCTTATCGCTGGATCTGTTTCAGCGATTTTGCAGCAGGATTTTCAGCAAGCTGTCCAAAAACGTTCCAGAAAAATACAATCACGAAGCGCAAGCGAGTGTATCGCCCGGATGGACTCACTCGCTTGCGCTTCGTGATTGTAAACTTGAAAACGGCCTCTCATGAAGGGAATCCGGTTTCCATCGGGAAATGTTCAGGTGCTGTGACCAGCAACCTCTTCCACATCTTCAGATGGCACACCAAAAGGTGCAAATGAATCCCACTCGCGGGATTCATAATAATGATTGAGCGCCCAATGATTCGACAAAAACGCCAGGTTATCCCAAGGGATTTCTTCCCAGGCGAACAAACGCACATCATGGCTTTCCGGCCCGGCTGCGAATTCGGGTTTGTCCATGATGGCCCGATAAATCAAATGCACCTGACCAGCTCGGGGAATCGAATAGACACCCAGTAACGCATTGATTTCCACCTGCACCCGTGCTTCTTCCCACGCTTCCCGCTTCGCCCCCGCTTCTGCGGTTTCTTTGAGCTCCATAAACCCAGCAGGAATCGTCCAGTACCCTTGCCGTGGGTCAATGGCTCGATTGCAGAGCAGAATTTTGTCCTTATAAATGGGAACAAGTCCGACAATGATTTTCGGATTCTCATAATGCACCCATTCGCACTGATTGCAGACCAGCCGGGTACGATCATCCCCAGCGGGAATCTTCTTTTCAAAATGCTTGGGGGGATGATAGGAAACCATGTCAGTTCGCAGTTTGAGTTTTAGTCGTGGCACGGCTCTATGAGCCATGTTATTAATTGCAGGATAGCCCCGAAAGATTCTTTCGGGGCGGCGCAGCCGCAAGAAGCCTTGAGGGAAATTCAATAATTATTCTGTAGACCTCTTGTGGACTTCGTCCACCTTTCTAATAGAGAATCAAAATCAGCAAAGGGTGACGTTTTCCTTAAAGTTCCAACCCCCCGGCTTTCCGCTTTCCGCCCTCCGCTTTCAATCCTCTGGGGGCTGCGCTTCGCTCCGACCCCAGCCACCCGGTTACACACTTCTTATTCCTCTTCAGTGGGCGGAGGTGTTTGTCGTTTTCGAAATTGATCAAACGAATGCGAGAGCGAGTTCAACAGCGGCTTGACTTGCGGGATTGCCATGAAGACGCGGGCATTGACAGTGGATCGCGGAAAAATGTTGGCGACAAAATCGAAACAGAATTCCGTTGGCGAATGACGAATCAAAACGGCATTCGCATAAGTCCCACCATTGAGATGATCATCCAGTTTCAAATCGTCGTAAATCTCTTCGATGGGAGGAGCTTTCCGATTGATCGCCCCCCCTGCCAGCGAATTCGAATGCACCGCTCCCTCAGGTCCAATCGAGCCGACAAATCCCCC
>TARA_R100000789_G_scaffold23368_6_pt1 | contig 14128 bp, 8 predicted proteins | sample TARA_R100000789 | Tara Oceans TARA_R100000789 (sample SAMEA2623403) | marine metagenome | biome: marine biome (ENVO:00000447); feature: mesopelagic zone (ENVO:00000213); material: "saline water (ENVO:00002010), including plankton (ENVO:xxxxxxxx)" | depth 450 m
AACTGGCCGCGGTAGACGAGTTTGCGGTTTTTGTCGAACAGGAAGAAGTCAGGTGTGCAAGCCGCTTTGTAGGCTTTGGCGACATCCTGGGTTTCATCGTACAGATACGGGAAATTCCAGCCGCTTTTCTCGGCCATCGCTTTCATCTTGTCGGGGCCATCTTCCGGATGAGTATTCACATCGTTCGAACTGATGCCGACAACAGTTAATTTTTTGGCCTGATACTCGTTCGTAAAATTGGCCAGATCTTTCTGAAGATGTATGACAAACGGACAGTGATTGCAGATGAACATGACCAGAATCGGCTGATCTTTCGGCAGGCCAGAGAGTGAAACCGTTTTGCCATCGATGTTCGGGAGCGAAAAGTCGGGAGCCTGAGAGCCGAGGGGCAACATTGTGGAGGCGGTCATCACCATAGGGGAATCTCCTTCAGTCTTTCATTTTGATATTCAGATCAAGACCGACTCATCATCGAACGGGAGCCGGCGGATGTTGGAGTTTGTTTTCCAGTCCATTTGATCTTACCAATTCCCGGTTCGATAACACCACCGGCAGAGAAAATTGAACAGGGGATTCCTGAAAATCGATGGGAAAGAGTGGCTTTGTTTTTTTGAACCACGGATGGACACGGATTTTCACGGATGTGATCGAAGAGAATTGTTGGACGGGTTGGGAGAATCCATCACTCAAACCCGGGTTGTGCTTTCGGGGGCTTCCGCTATGAGCGGAGCGCCCCCCATATTTTTTAGTTCAATTGAACGATAATGTCTGTTCATTATCAAAAAGAGAATTCCAGCCGTAGGTCAGGCATTGCCTGACGAAATGTATGTGCCACCTCGTTTGTCGTCAGGCACAGCCTGACCTACGGCTTTGTGAATCATCCGTGAAAATCCGTGTCCATCCGTGGTTCAAAAATCTTTACCAAGCTTGATCAATGAGCCACTGGAATTTGCTTCCGATTTCACTCATTAATCTCAGAAATCCTGGGGATTCTGTAAATTCTCTCTCAAGTTTCTAGAATGCTGATTGATCAGGGGAAAATTCAGACCATTCTTTACAATCCCGAAAACAGATGGGGACAGTGAGGGATTTATCAAAATGGAAATGGCGTAACTGGTTGTATGTCAACAGATAGCAGAAAAACCGAAGGACTTGTGATTCGGCAGGTCGACTTCAGTGAAACCAGTCGCGTGGTCACGATGTTCACTCGGGACTTCGGGAAAATTTCCGTGCTTGCCAAGGGAGCCAAGCGGCTCAAGAGTTCGTTTGAGGCTGCTATTGACCTTTTGACACGTTGTGAGATAGTTTTCCTGCATAAACCTACCTCCAGTCTTGATATTCTGACCGAAGCCAGGCTCCTCGAGCGGTTCCGTGCGTCTGCACATGATGTGAATGTGTATTACGCCGGGCTGTATGTGGCGGAACTGCTTGGGTCCTGTTCTGAGGAGTTCGATCCTTATCCCCGCTGGTACGATGCGGCAGTTACGACGTTAAGTCGATTGCAATCCGAATCCGACTTTCGGCTCATTGTGTTGCGATTTGAACTGTTTACGTTGGCGGAAATGGGGTTACTTCCGGAATTTGAAGCGTGTCAATGTGGTCGTCCTGTGATGGATAATCAGGACCGCTGGTCGTTGTGGGTTCAACAAGGAGTGTTATTGTGTTCGCAGTGTCGTCAAAGCGAAATGTCGACGCGTCCGCTCACCGGCGGCGTGATCACACTGCTGCGCCGGTTGAGTCAAACCGAGATCGCCGACGACTTCACTCCGGCTCCAACAATCCAACAGCTCAAAAGTATTCGTCATCTCATGACCGCTCTCATTTCCCAGACACTCGATCAACGTCCCAAGATGCTCGCGTACTTGAAGTATTGAAGCATATTATTTGCACCTCCCCTTCGAGCCAATCTCCCTGGCTCAGCCCTCGTTCGTTCAAGTTGGCCACCTCCCCGTGCCGAATTGGAAGAACACACCTCCTCTCCTCCCCCCATTGGTCAATTACCAATGACCTCCCTCCCCAACCCTCATATTCTCTGAGGGCAAGGTCGAATTTATGAATAATTATTTCAATCCTCAGCGGCCACTTTGGCTCTTACCAAAATCGTGTGCACTCGGTTTAATGATGTGCTGCGCGGTGGGATGTCAGACGTTTGGTGGCAGCGGAAAAGGTTTGTCGAGCTTAAATCCGTTCGGCAGCCCGAGCGATGCCACGGCGAGTATCGATGATATTAAAGGACCGATGGAACGGACCATTCTGGCGTCCAATTCCCAGTCTATCGTCTCAACGGCTTCGTTGGCCAATACACCCGAATTCCAGGAATATCAGGCTGCCAAAGCGTTATATGACGCTGGCAATTTCGCAGCTGCGGAAAAGGCCTTCGATAAAATTGCCGAAGATTATGCCTTGGATGATACCGGTCAGTATCGTCGACGCACACTGGGCAATTTCTATAAAGCCCCTTCAGAGCGAAAAGCGAAATACTCCGATGGACCACTGCGGGAAGATGCCTTGTTCATGCTGGCCGAAAGTCGGTATAAGCAGGAGAAATATCCGGGAGCAGAAGATGTTTATCTCGGCTTGCTGAAAGATTATCCGAATACTCGCCATCTCGAAGCTTCGTCAAAGCGGTTATATGATATCGCCCTGACCTGGATGGACTTCAAACAGACAACCAACGGCGAAGTTCAAATGGCCGGATACGAAGAAAACGGACGTTCCGGCAGGCCGAAAATTGTTGCTAATGAAGAATACAATCGTCCCGGCTTCTTCAACTTCTTTGATAAGAAAAGACCAACCACAGATACCGAAGGGCGTGCACTGGAGGCGTTGAAGGCCATCTGGTTGAACGATCCGACCGGTCCGCTGGCTGACGATGCCTTGATGCTGACCGCCAGTCATTATCTGCGGATTGGTAGTCATGCTGAAGCAGCTGAGACTTATCAGTTATTGCGAGAGGAATTTCCCGACAGCCCGCATGCTAAAGATGCATACATTCTCGGTTCCTATGTAACACAGGCTTCTTATCAGGGAGCGGCTTACGATGAAAAAAATCTGGAGCAATCCCGCCAACTCAAATCGATCGCACTGGCTTCGTTCCAGGATTTGACACCTGAAGAACGTGAACGGCTGGAAACGGAATTAAAAGAAGTCGAAGAAACGAAAATCGCACGAGAATTTGAGAATGCCCTCTTCTGGTTGGGTAAAGGGAACTTCACTGCGGTCGAAATGGTGTGCCATCAAATCATTAATACGCACCCAAGTTCGTTCTATGCTGGCAAGGCTCGAGGCCTCCTGTCGAAATTGCCAGAATACCAGAAACGAAACACACTGATGCTGGCCATGGAAGGCGTGACAGTCGCAGACATTCCTTCGATCGATGCAACTCAAACGGCGATGGTTCCCGAGTATCAACCCAACCCTGCTCCAGCAAAAACTGAATCTCCTACATCAGAACCTGAAGTTGAAGAAGAAAAGAAACCACGCTTCTTCCCATCCTGGGGGATGCCAAAGTTGAGGCCTGTCCCCAAAGATCCGGAAGAAGATGAAGGCTCGAACGCTCCTCCATTTATCCCGAATCCGGGATATGATGAAGCTCAGCCGGGCAAAGCCACTCTGACACTGGGGCAGGAACCAGCAACGACGAGGTAAATGTTGTTTCACAGATTAACAGACAACTTGAGATGCTGGGGACGAGTACAACTTGCCCCCGGCATTACTGATTTCGGGAGATCGCAAGATACGATCTCCGTTGGTCGATGCTGTCTGTTGATCGCTTTACTGATTATGCCCGTTTTATCTTTGATATCCGGCTGTGGATATCACGTCGGTGCGCCTTATAATCCTGAAATCCGTTCGGTGCACGTGCCGATTTTCACATCGGATTTGTTTCGACGAGATATCAATATCGAACTGACCGAAGCTGTCCAGAAAGAAATTCGGGCACGAACTCCCTTCCAGCTCTCTTCAGCTGATCGCGCGGACACTCGATTGATCGGGCATGTGGTCGAAGTGAATAAATCCGTCCTGGGAGAAACGAGCTTCGACGACCCGCGTCAATTGCAACTGGGCATTGGAGTGGAAGTCCTCTGGGAAGAAACGTCCGGCGGACAATTGCTCGCCCGGCAAACATTGCCGATCGACCCGCAAACCCGACAATTGCTGACGCAGGCAAACTTCGCTCCTGAGATCGGGCAATCTTACGCAACCGCCAAGCATGAGGCGATCTCTCGTTTAGCACGTCGAATTGTCGACATGATGGAATCGCCCTGGTAAGTTGAAACCGCTGATAATATCGGCTTGTTCAACTTTTCATCTTTTCCACTTCCAACCGTCGATTCACCGAGGCGTCAAAGCATTTCTGCATCACTTCGAGTAAGCCATCAGGTTCCATGCCCGACATCGATGGTAATGAAATATGAAAGCCGCTGGCAGACTTCATGTAATTGGGAACCCGTTCCGGCCCCGGATATTTAGCATTCAGGTCGACGCCGATTCTGCGAATGATGCCCACTTCAAAGATGCCGATGCGTTCGACCTGATCCCAGCGATAAACCTTGCGGCGGAAACTCGATGAGATGGTTATCTCTTCCGGATCGATTTCGACAAAGCAGGCACCCGGGAGAATAACACTCAAGCAGGCCACAATCGCCAGACTGAATAAAACAACCAGCAGCAGTCCCTCAAGCACGCCGTCTTTGACCAGTTCAATTCCGATCGCCAGAAACAGGACAGAAAAGACCAGCACCGCTATGGAACGGGTCAGGTCAGGTGTGAACCGGAGTGTGGGCAGTTCAGGGAGGTCTTCGGTTGTATTTTCAATACCAGCAACAGACACAGAATTTCCTTTCACTGTAGGTCAGGCATTGCCTGATGAGATCAACTTTTTTAGGTACTTCACAGTCAGTAGGGTCCGCTGTGCGGACCAGATTGCGGGATCGATGATTCTTATACATTGAATACACAAGGCAATGGTCCGCACAGCGGACCCTACGGTTGAAACCGTAACTCAACACTGCTGGGCAAGTCAGCAGTGGCACCCGATTTTTTGTCATTCCGACATCGCAAAAACAGGGTCATGGAACACTCGTTCCATAACCCTATTGTATCTGATTAGAACTCGTCCTCAAGGACAATTTCTGAGCACTTACAGTCCTGCAGGAACAATCAGTAACTGTCCAGCGTTCTCTTCACTGCCTTCTTCGGCTGACCCGAAGACAGTAATGTAGAGTCGACCACGTTTGTCGAATGCCAGTGCCGTCGGTTTATCAAGTGACATGACTTTCTTAACGGTCACTTCTTTGCCGTCGGTAATCAGCTCAAACAGTCCGCCATCTTCTGGTTTGGCCCAGGAGAAGTCAGCTGCATAGAGTTTTCCAGTCTTTGGCGAAAATGCCAGGCCAGCAATATCACTTAAACCAGTTTCATAGCTGCTGAGCAGTTCGCCCGATTTCGCATTGTAGACAGTCAGCAAGCTGTCGCCGGGAACATTCATTTCGCCCATCTGGCCCACGACGATTTCGCCGTTTTCACCATTTGTGATTGCAACCGGGGCGTCTACTCCGGTGGCCACTTTGGTCGCGATGGCTGCTTTCAGTTCTTGCGGTTTACCGTTCTTGACTTCTGCTTTCAGAATCCAGCCTTTGGTGTCGTCTCCGTTGGCAGTAATGAAGATACCAGCTTTGTTGACAGCGACTCCGTAAAAGTTCCCTTCGCCTTTGGCAGAATCTTCACCTTGTTCGATGGGACCTAACGTGAACTCAGCGGAATCTTCACCGACGGGCTGTGTCGCAGGATCGGCTGAGATTTTGTATACGCGAACAAGTTCTTCACCATCTGGTCGGCTACCATCACCGACGACCAGATGGTCGTTTCCAAGAAAGCCTACGCCCAAAGGTCCAATATTGTATTTGGGGCCTTTGCCGTAAACATCAGTCGGATAACTTGTGATTTCAGGATAGACTTTTCCGGTTTTACCGGGGACTAATCGGTGAACTCCATCTCGAGACGCGAAGAACACATGGCCTGTTTTCGGACGAACGGCTACTCCGGAAGGGTTGTCGAGTTGATCGGCAACAACTCGTGATTTCATCGATTTTTCTTTTGCATCGGCTGCCTCAACGCTTTGACTCGGCATTAATAAAGTCAAGCCGAAGAGTGCGGCTGCCGCGAGTGTGATTGTCTTGAGTTCGGTCATGTTCATAGTTCCTCATTCGTTGGTGGTTTTAAAAATTCCTCTCAGAGTTCACGTGAAATTTTCCTTGAGGAAATTCCGTAAACTCTGAACGGGAATGGGATTCAAATTTATTCCGGTAATTCAGGGGCTTCTACAAGGGGATAGGATTCGCTCGATAATCCTTCCTTGAGGAAAGTGACCAGATCATTCATTTCCTGTTCAGTCAGATTCATCTCAAAAATTTCCTCATCGAGATATTCATTGGCAATGCCTCCTTTGTTGTAATGCTCGACAACTTCCTTCAATGTTTTGAGGCTGCCGTCGTGCATGTAGGGAGCAGTGCGGGCAATTTCTCTCAGTGTTGGAGTCTTGAATGCACCAGTGTCGCCTCCAAGTTTACTGATGGCGAATCGACCCTCATCAGGCTTTTCCTGATCCATCCCGATGCCGATGTTGTGAAAACTGTTGTCGGTGAAATTCCCTCCACTATGGCAAGCCGAGCAGTTGGCCTTGCCGAAGAAGAGGTCTTTTCCTCGTTGAGCAGCTTCGGACAACGCGGTTTTATCCCCTGCCTCAAATCGATCATAAGGGGCATCACCTGAGAGTAAAGTCCTTTCGAAGGCTGCCAGCGCTTTTGCCAGAGTTTCATCCGAAGCGGGTTCTCCGAATTCTTCTTCAAAACGTTTGCGATATTCGGGAATCCCGTTGATGCGTTCGAGAGCCAGATCCATCTTCATATTCATCTCGATCGGATTCTGAATCGGTCCCAGTGCCTGTTCTTCGAGCGTCGCGGCCCGGCCATCCCAGAATTGAAAGTTGTGAAAAGCGCTGTTGATGACGGTCGGGGAATTCCGCCCTCCTTTTTGATTATCGACACCTGTGGCAAACTGTTCTCCGTTGCTATAACCTTTGGCAGGATCGTGGCAGGAGGCACAGGAGATTGTATTGTCTGTCGAAAGCCGTTTATCGAAAAACAGCATTTTTCCGAGCTCGATTTTTCCAGGAGTCGAAGGATTCTCTTTCGATTCTTTTAACTCAGGCAGCCCGAGTGGGACCTGGGCATGTAGAGTTTTTACACTGATGAAACTCAGAGCCATTGAGAATGAGATGATCATGACCAACGGCGACTTTCCCGTTGAGATCCCATTCGAACCCTTGCCTGGAGTCAAATTGAAATGCTGAAGACTTACTGATTTCATTGGTAACCTCGCGTTCTTTTCGTCAGTTCATCACAGGATTGATAAACACATACTCTCAAGTGGATGGAAAGTTTGGTAGGGATTTCTCTTCAATCTTGCCGCAATGCACTTTGCAGGATTGCTCTTAAGACGGTACAACTCTCTAAAAGGATGATCACCCAGTGAAATAGGAGAGTATATTTCTATACTCCAATGTCTGAGTTTTCCTGCAATTTATCATAAGGTGACTACTCTCATTTTTACAGTGGATGCAGGTGAAATCCGATTGGAAACCAGTTTCCGATCAGAATCCCAGTTCCAAAATCCAACTATCTCCACGATATCCCTTCTGAACAGACAACACAGGTGGCACAGATTTTGAATTCTCCTCTGATCTATCTGACAGGCTTATTTGTTCTGGGTATTACTGCTCAATGGCTGGCATGGCGATTGAGATTGCCTGCCATTTTACTGCTGTTGATGTTTGGATTCGCAGCCAATACCGTAGTCGACCCCACGCGGATTATCGACGATACACTCCTGTTCCCGCTCGTTTCTCTTTCCGTAGCCGTCATTCTATTTGATGGTGGCCTGAGTCTGCGTCTGAGTGAATTGAAAACGACATCGGGCTCGGTTACGCGTCTTGTGACTGTCGGCTGCGTGATTACGTGGATACTTGGAACTTGTGCAGCCAGATTGATCTTTTACAGCTGGTGGATTGCCTCGTTAGCTGGTGCGATCTTTGTTGTGACGGGTCCGACGGTGATTGGCCCGTTATTGAGGCACGTCCGACCGAATCCCACGGTCAGTTCGATTGCGAAATGGGAAGGGATTGTCATTGATCCAATCGGGGCTTTGCTGGCCGTGCTCGTTTCCACCGCGATTGCATCGGGAAGTGTCACTGAAGCAACCGTCGATATCATCATCAGTCTCGGGGCAGCGGTGGCGATCAGTACGGTGATCGGGTTCATCACCGCTTACATTCTGATCGTGATGTTCCGCAAGCACTTGATTCCCGACTACCTGCAAAGTCCGGTCATGCTGATGAGCGTCCTTGCATCTTATACGCTTTCCAATCTGCTGATGGCTGAGTCAGGCCTGGCAACCGTCACTGTCCTGGGAATTCTTATGGCGAACCAGAAGAGTGTTTCGATCACTCACTTGATTGAGTTCAAGGAAAATCTGGGGGTTCTGCTGATTTCTGTCTTGTTCATCCTGCTTTCTTCCCGTTACCAATTCACCGAACTTATGCAACTCGGTTGGCCAGCCGTGGGGTTTTTGATTTTGATGATCGGCATTGTCCGACCGCTTGCCGTCTTCGCTTCGACCTACGGCACGAAACTGAAATGGCAGGAAAAAGTGTTTCTGTCATTCCTGGCTCCCCGGGGAATTGTAGCGGCTGCAGTCGCCAGTGTGTTCGCCCTCGAATTGACGCATCTTGCCGGGGAAGAACATTCTGTTATCTCGCCGATGATGCTTGCGGACTTGAACAAATTTGTCCCACTGACATTTGTCGTCATTGTGGGAACCGTCGCTTTTTATGGACTGACCGCCGCGCCCCTGGCACGTTATCTGGGAATTTCAGAACGGAATCCTCAAGGCATTCTGTTTGCAGGAGCCGACCGATTGGTCCGTTCGATCGCTACGATTGTTCATAAAGAAGGATTTCAGGTTCTTCTGGTCGATACCAATCATGAAAACATCAGTGCCGCGCGCATGCTGAGCCTGCCTGCGACGAATGCGAGCATCCTTTCGGAATACGCCCGCGAGGAACTCAACCTGGGTGGACTGGGCCGCTTCGTTGCCATGACTCCGAACGACCAGGTGAACATGCTGGCTGCTCTGGAATTTCGGGAAATATTTGACCGCGCCGACCTGTTCCAACTCAAGCCAAATGTCTCCGATAAGCATCGACAAGCCTTGTCGCATCAGTCCAAACGGGCTCGCTACATTTTTTCAGGCGGGACAACCTATCGCATGTTGATCGATTTGATGAACGATGGCTTCGTCGTCAAAGCCTCCAAGCTGACGGAAGAATATCCCTACTCTTCGTTCCGCGAAAAATATGGGCCGCAGGCGCTGCCATTATTTGTCATTACAGAATCCCGGAAGCTCATCATTCTGACAGATGAAGAACGCTCCGAACCCCAAGCCGGAGAAACCCTCATCGCCTTTGTCCCAGACATGACCTACGCCAAAGTCGAAGAGCATCAGAAGAAGGCGAATGAAAAATTAGCTGCGAAGGAACTGAAAAATTCTGACGAAACCTAATACCAGATACCGTTGATGATTTAATAATTGTCGTTGCCGGGTGCCATGCTCAAGCTTGCTTGAGCATGCAATGAGCGGGTGAATTCAAGGATTAAGGTTTGCTGCAAGGGAGTTTGTTGTGCAAGCGGATGTCACCAGTTAATGAGCACAAGACCTAACTGTCTTTCTCGGTTGGATGCTGAAAGCACAAGTTGTTTCACCGTTCGCCCATAATGCCTGTAGAACTGAAAAGTCACTATCTTCCACTTTCAAAGACTTCGGATAGTATCTCTAGCCAAGAACTATCAATTACCCAACTTATGCTTCTTAAGCTTACTATAAAACGTACTCCGCGGCATTCCCAGCAGGCGGGCGGCTTCGGCTTTGTTGCCGTCGCTGGTTTTGAGGGCGCTTGCCAGTTGTTCGTATTCCTGTTGTCGGGATAGTTTCCGTTTGGTCCTGGCGTTGTCGGCTGTCGGTATTGCCGTTGGGGGCGTAATGAGCTTCGGTGTCGATCGGCTGGCGGCTTCGTAGATCGAAAGAGGTTTGTCGGAGACCGCTTCGCGAACTTCCAATGGCAGATTTTCCAAAAGCAGACAATCGGTTTCGGCCAGCACGACCGCTCGCTGGATTGCGTTATGCAACTCGCGAATATTGCCCGGCCAGTCGTAGTTGAGTAAGGCTCGGAAGGCAAGATCATCGATATCCCGCATCTTCTTGTTCGCCTTGTCAGCGGCTTCCTTGAGGAACTCCAGGCTCAGTTCGAACAGATCTTCTTTCCGTTCCCGAAGTGGAGGCAGGATGAGCGTGATGACATTCAAGCGATAATAAAGATCCTGTCTGAACAAACCATTTTTGATCCGCTCCTCGAGATTCTGATGAGTCGCTGCGATCAGGCGGACATCGACGGAAATCGACTCGCGACTTCCAACCGGCTCGAACTTTTGTTCCTGCAGCACCCGCAGTAGTTTGACCTGCACATCAGCTGGCAGATCGCCAATTTCATCGAGAAAGAGAGTACCTTTATCAGCCATTTGAAATCGGCCGACAGTATCTTTGTAAGCTCCCGTGAATGCTCCCTTCACATGGCCAAACAGTTCACTTTCCAGCAGAGAAGGGGAGAGGGCGGCACAGTTGACACTGACCATTTCCTGAGCTTTGCGACGGCTGTTGGCATGAATCGCCTGGGCGAGCAGTTCTTTGCCAGTTCCGCTTTCCCCGCGAATCATGACAGACGTATCGCTCTCGGCCACCTTCCGAGCTGAGTCAAGCACGCGAATCATTTCGGGACTTGAACCACGTATGTTTCCTCGCTGGAAAGATTTTTTTTGGAGTTTGGGTGTCGACTCGACAGGCTCTTCCTGAACATTGCTGGCGAGTTGTTGTTTCAGAATGGCGATCTGACGTTCCTGGGATTCGACCTTGCGAACTTTTTCCTGCAACATGTTATCGAGCCGGGAGACATTTTGCTGAACCCGCACACATTGCAGAGCAACACCGGTCATCTGACCAATCGCAGAAACGAACGTCGTATCTTCAGCTGTGTAAGGAGTCGAGGACGCTTTTGGACCAAGTATGACCAGTCCAGTTAAGCGACCATCGACTTCGAATCCGTGGATCAATTGAGAATTCAATTCCCGATGGAGTTGCTGAAGCCTGGGCATCTCTGAACGAGAGCTTCCGCTAACTCGCTGGCAGGAACCTTCTCTTTCCAGAATGAGATCGGTTTCTTCATCGAGAGAAATCCGTGAAGGTAACTGGGGACCATTCACTGCGGAAATGAGATTGAATTCGTGTGTCTTCCCTTCTCGCAAATATAAAGCATTGAAACGCACCTGTAGCACTTCCCGGCTCGATCGCAGCATGTGCTCGGCCAGCGAACGTACGTCGGCGACTTTGGTCACAACGGTATTCATCTGCTGCATCGCTCGATCAAGCCGATACTTCTCTCGGAAGAATCGACGATCCAGCGCTTCCTGCACGCGATCTCGCATCCACCCTAATGCGAGGATGCCGAGAGTTAAAATGATGGTCAACGGAAAAACCTGTTCGGGCACGGAAATTCCCCGGTAGACCGTCAGAACACTTCCCATCGCGATCAACAGGCTATAGCAGACAGTGAGCAGTTGACTCAAAATCAAATAAAGCACACGACGACTGAGAATTTGATCGATGAGCATCAATCGATATCGCAAAATACCAATTGCATAAGCGGTCAGGAACAGCAGGCTGACAATGACCATCGGAATACGACCGCGACCAAGCGACATCCCGACGCGATCGGCATAGGCCAGATAGACCGTATAGACCACCAGCGGCAAAGCCAGGCAAGCCGCCCCGAGAATCCACTGCATCTGCTTTTGCTCGGCTGGCTGCTGAGAGGCGCGGTAATTGATGAACATCACCACCATACTCAAGCCGTAATAAACAGCAGCTATGGGAATGTAGGTATCGATCGCAAATCGGAGCCAGGAGATGATTGACTGAGTACCGGGCGTGGGTGAGGAAGGGTCGTAAGCAAGATAAGCGACTGCCAGTAAAAATGTGGTCGTCGCCAGCATTAAAGCCGGGGCTGCATATAGAGCAGTTAATAATGAGGTCGTGTACTTCTCAAGAAATCGACTGCGTGATGGATAATTCAGAAAAAAGTGCAGAGTCGTGACGGGGATGAGAATGGCACTGATGACAAATGGGAATGTCAGCAGGGGACTCGAAGCAATCACCCACCAGTGATATCCCCCGACAAACGCAGGCAGCGTCAAAAAGCAAAGCAGAAAGAACATCCGACCTGCATGATCACTCGGGCGGGTATAAAAAGAAAGAGCCGCCAGTGTGAACACGCTGAACTCAAGCAGACACCAGATGATCGACAAAACGACTTCGAGCGTCGGCAGAGCACGAAGCATCAGAAAACTTTTCTCAACGATCCCGGTCTCCGTGTCTAAATATTTAATACGGACATATTTAGCTTGATGGATCCGGCTTTCCGCTCCGGAAAATTCAGGAACAGAATCGGAAGTTGAAGGGCTTTGTGCATATCTCTTTGATGCATAAACAATAACAGAAGGAAGTTCACCATAGCGGTCATGATCCAGAGGATTTACCTCTTCAAGTCGACTACCGTACTCCCCTTCCTGGCTAAGTGAACGGCCTAAACTGGCGGTTGCCCGAGAAAACGAGGCAAAAGAGTGGATGGGAAATCCGTTGATTTCAAGAATTCGATCACCTGCAGATGGGGCGTTTCCAAAATAAGCAGGCAGACGATTTCGAACACCTTCCGAAGCTGGCAGAAACTGCCGAATTTCAATCCCACTCTGAGTTTCACTCTCACTGTTCACCAGACAGCGAATTCCCAAGTCCCCACTTGTGGCGACAAAAAATAAAACAGCCGCACAGTACAGAGCCAGGAATAAAGTCGAGGCTCCGGCAACCCAACGATAATAGATAGATTCAGAATTCGACATCTCATTTTCTCATCAAAGAGAAAGCGTCAGGAAAAGCAAACAGAGGCAAATAACCTCATTGATCATGCCAGGAATTCGGCGCCGAAGCAATAATTCAGCACCAGAATTCACGAAAAATTCGGCGCTTATTATTTTTCGGCGCCGAAAAATGGAAAGCGTTTTGACTAATAACATGTTGAAATTGGCTGGATTGAGTCGAGTATATCGATAATACAAGCAGATCGTGATAAATCTGCTCACCATCATGGAGAAATATGAGGAGATATGTTTAATTTCCCCAAATATTAAGTGATTGGCATTCGAATTGCATATAATTTATAACATGATCAAATCTTATGGTCATGTGAAACCAGCCAAAAACCCTTGAACGAGCCGTGTTTCTGTAACAATTGGTCCCCTGAATCGCAGCCTGACCCACTCTGCACTCAGTTTTATTCTGTTACAGCACGAAAATGGAGTTGCTCGTCGAGGGTTTTTTCATGCGCCGATTTAATGTCATTCTTCCCATCTGAGTTGGAATTGATTGCAGATTCCATTATTGCAGTCTTGCTTATCTAATCCCTGCGTGTGATGATTGTCATAGTCACTTCTTGGAGAAAGTCTGCTGGTAAAATTCGCCAGGAGCTGAAGCTGGAATGAAGCAAGCAGGATGAAATTACCTATTTTACAGGATACTTTTGGAAGAGCGCATACGAATCTGCGTGTCAGTGTGACAGATCGTTGTAATTTGCGTTGTTTCTATTGTATGCCTGCGGAGAATGTCCAGTTTCTTCCCCGGCCCGAATTGCTGACATTTGAGGAAATCAGTCGCTTTGTTGAGTTGATGGTTCGCCGATGTGGCGTCAACAAAGTTCGTTTGACGGGGGGAGAACCGCTCGTTCGTCAGTCGATTCACGAACTGATTGAACAACTTGTCGACATTCCCGGATTGAACGATCTGGCACTGACAACCAATGGAATCCTGCTGCCGGCTCAAGCGGAAAATCTCTATAAGGCGGGTCTGCGACGACTCAATATCAGTCTTGATACTCTCGACCGCGAACGGTTCAAAGAAATGACCCGCC
>TARA_R100000789_G_scaffold20106_1_pt1 | contig 14123 bp, 13 predicted proteins | sample TARA_R100000789 | Tara Oceans TARA_R100000789 (sample SAMEA2623403) | marine metagenome | biome: marine biome (ENVO:00000447); feature: mesopelagic zone (ENVO:00000213); material: "saline water (ENVO:00002010), including plankton (ENVO:xxxxxxxx)" | depth 450 m
TTTACTTGCTACCTTATATTGGTCACCTCGAATTGCACAAAGCGTTTCATCTCGACGAGTCCTGGGATAGTGAACATAACAAGAAGCTCATATCCGAAATGCCGAAAATCTTTGGAGACAATCCTGACGGCAAAACACAGGTTCATCTTCTAACGGGGGAAGGTGCCCCATTCAAATTTGGTGAGGGACTTAATTTTCGTGACATTACCGATGGCGCATCCAATACGATTCTGGCCATTGAAGCCAGCGAAGAGACGGCAGAAATCTGGACGAAGCCTGGTGGGCTGGAGTTCGATTCGAAAGAGCCGTTGAAGTGTCTTGGAAAGCTCGATCCGAATCACGACGGAATTCTAGTACTATATATGGATGGGTTAGTCAGAACTCTATCGAAGACAATCAATCCAGAAGTTTTTCGCCGAATGGTTCAGTATGCAGATGGAGAGCCGGTCGATTTTTAAGACTCTTATCGAAGAACAGGAACATCCATCGGTAATCGAACTTCCACATCATGAGTCGGAATAGGAACGACTCGGGACTTTTTCGGGTCGTCTGCAATCCGCAGGACATCTCTGCAGTATTCATGACAATTGATGCAGGTTGTCAGAGAGTTCATGTAGACAAATGCCGCCCCTTCGAGATTTTTTTGACGGGCCATCTGTTCGAGTTTTTCGGCCTGTTTCTGCATCTCAATCCGATGGTGGGCATAAATTTGATCTTTATGAGAGGCCCATTCCGTTGCGACACAAATTCTGACAAGCTCATTCGCTCCCTGGGAAATTTCCTCGAAGTCTTTTGTCACGAGGCCATTCGTAATTTTCTGGGAACTGGCCAGTTTTGCCAGCATCATGGACGATTGATGATCTTCGAGTTCCGCAGCCGTCATGCGGAGTTTTTCAGCCGCAAAGGACGCTCCCGCTACGACGAACAATCCAGTCACAATTAATGGGAAGTGGCGAAGCATAATCACGAATTCCTGCATAAGAAAAGTTTGCAGCGGGCGATCCGTCATGGGATCCTACAACTGCTACATCAGGAATTATCGGAAGTATGTACCTGCTATCTGTATCGATTCATGCAGATTTATGTTGATTCCGTTATGTTTTCGGGGACTTGCAACGGGACGAGATCCGATTGTGAGCTTGGAAAAGAGGCAGGTTGGCACGAGATTTTGGTGGAGGCTACCAGCATCGGGAGTGGTGCAGACGTTGACTTTGTACCCAAAAGTGTCAATTTTGCAGTTTTCCAGAAACCTTGCCACGTTGTAAATGTCTGCTGAACGGCAGTTGCTTCATAGCCGGAGTGGACCATGCAGTTTGTGCATTTGGGATTGCCGCTGGCTCGTCCGTAATTGGACCAGTCGGTCAGGTCCATCAGTTCCTGAAAACTGCTGACGTGGCCTTCATCGACCAGGTAGCAGGGTTTTTGCCAGCCGAACAGGTTGTAGGTGGGATTCCCCCAGGGCGTGCATTCGAGATCCCAGCGGCCTTTCAGGAATTCAAGAAAAAGCGGGCTTTGATTGAACCGCCATGCTTTGCCCGCTTTGGAAAAGACTTGCTGAAAGAGAGAGACGGTTTGTTCGCGGGGGAGGAAGTTGTTTTGATCGGGCGCCTTCTCATATTCGTAGCCAGGGGAAACCATCATGCCTTCCACACCGAGAGCAGTCAGTTCGTCGAACATCTCCTGCACATGAGCGGGGTCGGCATTGCGGAAGAAGGTGCTGTTGGTCGTGACTCGAAATCCAGCATTGAGAGCGGCTTTAATTCCCTGAATAGCCGTCTCGTAAACTCCTTTGCGGCAAACAGCCTGATCGTGAATATCGCCGACGCCATCGATATGCACTGAAAATGACAAATAAGGACTCGGCTCGAATTTGCACAGATGCTTTTCGAGCAGCAAGCCGTTGGTGCAGAGATAGATGTACTTCTTGCGTTTGATCAAGCCGGCAACAATTTCATCGATACGAGAATGCAGCAGCGGTTCGCCGCCGGGGATGGAAACGATGGGAGCCCCGCATTCCTCCACGGCTGCAAAACATTGCTCGGGCGTCAGTTCTTTACGCAGGATATCGACCGGATGCTGAATCTTGCCACAACCGGCGCAGGCGAGATTGCAGCGGAACAACGGTTCGAGCATCAACACGAGTGGATAGCGTTTGCGACCAAGCAATCGCTGCGTGAGCACATAGCGGGAAACCGTCCACATTTGGGAAACTGGAACACCCATCATCACATCCTTGCTGGGGCTGGCGAACAAGATTATTTGATTCCGAAACCCGTAGGCAAAAACCCTGACCGCGATTTTTCAAACTCTGACTTGTGAAATTTCGTATGAAGTTAATGGAATTCTATCAAGAATGAAATTCACGCGTAAGTAGAACTACGAATCCCATTTTGAGTTTCCGCTCCCACCCCTTGGTAACGTATCCCCTTAACTGGCAAGGTGTTGAGGAGATGTCCTGAAATCTGTGCGAATTGAAATGTGGAATTTGGGGTTTTGCAGTGACCTTTCCGGTGGGCACTGGTGTTGGTGGATTAACGGGAAGATTCGCTACAGGTGGACAGGAATCGAGCCTCTGAGCATTTCTGTAAAAGATTCCTCAACAATTTGGTCGTCATGCAGTTTATGTTTAAGCATAAGAGTCAGCGGACGGACGGGTGAACGAACTCGCTGCCCGAATTGGCTACAGATCTCATCTCTGGAGAGTGGATCTGTCAGGAAACAATGGACCGTTATTTAAAAGGATGGCCGACGTAATCGTCGGTGCATTTCGGGGATGTGAAATGCTGGTACTCAGTAGAAAACAGGACGAGAAAATTATCATTGGCGACAACATCTCTCTGATGGTGATTTCCATTCAGGGCGACAAAGTCCGAATTGGCATCGAAGCTCCTAAAAATGTGAGCATCCATCGTCAGGAAGTTTACGAAGCGATCAAACGTAAAGAGTGTGAGACCGAAGAGGGGTCGACTACAGACGTTTAACTGTTGCGATTTGAAAGAGATCTGCAGAATCAACTTAAGTGGATTTCAAAGGACGAGATCCCCCAAGTTACTATCTTTAAAACACGTTCTGCAGGAGCAAGCCAAGCGAACTTTATCAACTGTCGTCCATGCGACTGCCAATGGTCAAACAGAATGCTTGTGGGACTTCACCCCGGAGTCTTTTCTTTCAAAAAATGTCCGCTGCGACCTCCCTGTTTTTCGATCAGTTGCACCTGACTGATCATCATTTCCCGATCGACGGATTTGCACATATCGTAAATAGTTAAGGCAGCCACTGTCACCGCAGTGAGCGCTTCCATTTCCACGCCTGTTTTGGCAGTCACAGCAACACGGGCTTCAATCCGAACACGATCCGGCTCGATTGCCTGAATGTCTACTGATGTGGACTCAAGCGGCAATGTGTGACAAAGCGGAATGAGATCGGCCGTTCTTTTGGTCCCCATGATCCCTGCAAGTCTGGCGACTTCGAAGACATCACCCTTACCGAATCCCCGCTCCAGGATTCGCTGTAAAGTCGCCGGCTGCATTTGCACATAACCTTCCGCTCGCGCGATTCGCTGAGTGACCGCTTTCGCACTCACATCGACCATGCGACTGGCTCCGGTGTCGTCGAAATGTGTGAAGTCGTTCATGGTGGATTCTTTTTTAGTTAATAGTGAATAGTCGCTAGTTAATAGTGGATTTTGAAATGCTATTAACTATTCACTAGCGACTATTCACTAAATACAGAGCCGCGATGCGGGTGCCTTTGAGGATGCCCAGTCCTCCGACGTCAATTGTAACGACTGCTTCCCGCGAGTTATCCCGAAATTCAGCGGGTATGTCAGCGTAGCGGGAAAATACGATGAGGTATTCGGGATTGGTTTCGGTTTCGTCGGTGGACCACGGTTTTAAATTCCATTGTTGTTTGCGGATGATTGGAATCTGTTTTTTCAGGTCGTCCAACTGGAATTGATGCAGGACGGGCATCACATGGATGGTGGCTCCTGCGGGGATTTTTTCTGCACAGTCTTCCCAGAATGAGCGAGTTAAGCTGTCCTGCCAGTAGGTCGCTTCAAAGCCCAGATGTCTGGCATTGGCGGTGCCTCCAGCCAGCAGGTTATAGTAACTCAATTGATTTGGGTGTGTGCTGAGGATCCCGATTGCCTGCAACGATAGGAAAACTGCGGTAACGATGGCAGCTCGTTGGAAGGAGAATCGAACTCGCATGCACTGCCAGACAAGTTGTCCGCCCCAGCCTATGAATATGGCCCAGAGGGGATATGCCATCAAAAACAAGCGACTGCCATCGTACACTGCGGTGGAAGTTGAAAAGAGTAGTAATGGAAAGAGCAGACAGATCAGTACGAGCGAGAGTCTGGCATCGCTGCCTCTTTCTCTCAGAAACTGGATCAGCCCGATTCCTCCGAGCAGATGGAGTCCAACAGGCACGGTGACCAGAAAGATCACCCAGGGATAATGCCAGGGGACTTCGGTGTCCTGAAAGACTTGTCCCAGATACCAGACATTGAGGTGAACGCGGTCTGTGGCAGAGCCGAGGAATTTGCTGAGGTTGCCCAGAGGATCGAGCCATAGCCAGGGCCAGCCGAGAAAGAAGACAAGGTTTGCAACGATGCCCCAGCTCAACAGGGGCAGAATCGACTGCTTTCGTCCATACCAGAGAGCCCAGCCGATGATGCAGGGAATGATCAGAAATCCCTGAATTTTGGTCAGCATGGCCAGGCCGAGGTAGAGACCGGGAATTAAGCCTGCTTTCCAGGACAACTGTAGTGGACGCACGTCTGCATCAGGACGAAAACATTTCGACCAGCTATGGGCGGTGCACAACACGGCGAGCGCTACAAACAGATTCACACTCGATTCCAAAGAAGCCAGATGAGCATGTGCAAAGAGACGAGGCATCAACAAGAGAGACAGGGGAGCAATCCAACCGGCAGCGGGACCAAACCATGTTCCTGCAGTTGCTCCGACAAGAAAAACAGTCAATGTAAACATGACGGCGGAACCGACTCGGGCGGCAGCGGTCACATCAATTGAACCGGGATCATTAGGAGGAAACAGATTCCACCAGAGATGGTGCGTGATTCCGAGAACCCAGCGGCCCAACGGCGGATGATCGGGCAGATACGGGATTTTTCCAGGATCGCCGTAAATGTCCTGTGAGTTCGTCGGATCGAACATGAACAGTCCATATTGACGAAAAACTTCGACCAGCAGAATTCCCTGCTGAACGTTGAACGATTCATCAATCGTAATTCCCGGACCTTCGGCTAAGCGAGGGTAACTCCCGCCGGGATCGATCGTCAGGATGACAATCAGCCCGGCCAGTAAGCCGAGAATAATTCCTCCTGACCAGTTGGATCCCAAAAGAAAGATCCATCGAGATGTTGAGGATTCTGCTGTCATGTCAAAAATTACAAGTAAAAGTAAGTTGTTACTTCAAAGAAAAAATCCGATACGAACTATTCACAAAAATCGGATCGACCGAAACCGTACCTGTGTCCGTAGCAATCAAGTACTCCGCCTGTGTTTCCTGAGCCAGTCTCGCTAAATCCTGTTCATCGATGATTTCGTCGGTATAACTTTCCACGCTCCAGTTGTACTTGTAGGTGAGCCTGCGGTTCCATTCGAGTATCCCCGCGGATTCCTGTGGGCAATCTTTATAGCTGACGTATTCCGCTCGTTGAGCAAACCACTTGAATGCCCAGGAATGTCGAGGGGTGACGATGAGCGCGTCTTCCGCTGTGTTCTGTTCGATCCAGTGACAGGCCGCCAGCCAGTCCTGACGCATTTGAGTCGGCATTCGTGAAGAATTGCGATCACCAAATGGGAGAGTGATGCCCACAACGAAAAGACTGATTGTGAGAGAAAAATTGAGATAGGATTGTCGTTTCAAATTGAGCGAATCCTGCTCCGAATTTGTTAACCAGACGATGAGAACTCGCGTCAAAACGATTGCAAGAACGGCGGGGAGAATTAAATCGTACAATCGAAACGGATAGAACTTCAGGAGTTTCACGCGCCAAGTCAGTCCGAGCATTTGAGCCGGTTCGACGAATCGTAATCCGACAAGCACGCCGACAAAGGCAAACAGTAAAGCTGCCAGGGAAATCCCAACGAGCAATCGCAGAGCAGTTCGAGACTCTAGGGATTCGTTCTGGTTTCTGATGCTGAGAAATCGATAACTGAGCAGCAAGGCGACCGTCATGACAGCATAGGCTGCGTATCGCCACCACTCGAATTCCATGGGATCGAGATGGTGTTTGAGTCGCTGGTAAACCTGAAGGTAATCGCCCGCGAATTTTGTCGCGGCGGGGGCATCATCAAGAATCACCATCAGTGCTGGCCATAATCCCGGCAGACTGGTAATGAATAAACAGATCGCAGGCAGGATGGAATGGCGAGCCAGTGGAATTAACTTCGAGTGTTGAAATCGATTGGCAAATAAAGCGTAAAAGATCAATCCCAATACGAGCCACAATCCGACTAAGGGATGATAGGCGATCGAAAGTCCGAGCAGAATTCCCGCCCATACGGGCTGCTTTCTGAGCAGAGATCCGATTCCCCAGAAGCCAAATCCATAGGAAAAGACTTTGGATTCAATGCCGCCGATGACCCACTCTCCGGAAAAATTGACACTGGCCTGAAGGAGTAAAAACAACGCCATCGCAAGATGCGCAGCGGCAAAACCCGGCACGAGTGAGCGAGCCAGCTTGCTCCAGCCGATTGCAAAGATCAACAGTCCAAACAAGCGGCTGATCAGAGTCGCCATGTGCAACGAACAGAAGTTCGTCAACCAGCCGACGGTCACATAGTAGAACAGATGCGGATTTGAGGAACTCAGAAAAAAGTCTCGATCGCACCATTCTGGATTCCAGAAGTGCCTGGCTTTCGTCATGTAGTGCGGCTCATTCACGGCCGGGATGGGAGTCCGTACAAATGACCAGACGAGCAGCATCAGCCAGAGGGCGAGAATACCGACCAGCCAACCGGGTAGTCGAGAGGTGTGATCGTTCGCAACCGGAATCGAGGCTGTATTCAAGGATACAGGAAGTGTTTGCGACATTATTAATGGCCTGCTCAGCAGTCGAGGAACTCAACGACAATTTGCACAGGCTATCAAATTTAATGGGATCACAAAATGGACCACAGCAATTGTCGAAAGACTAAGCCTTTTTCTTAGAAGTCTTCTTTTTTGTGGCGGTCTTCTTTTTGGCAGCCTTCTTAACGGCTTTCGGTTTTGAAGTCGCTGACTTGATTGGTTTTGATTTTTTATCGGAAAAGATCCGATCCCAGCCTTCGGAAAATTCCGGGGTTGCACCTGTTCTGACAATCGGGCCACTCATACAATCAATCCTGTTCGTATTTCGTTATTCATTTTGTGCCGTGATACGGCGATTCGTGTCATTTCTTATGATGAGAAGAACTATTTCAACGTGTGGGCGATTTGTCAACCTTGTGAGCGCGGGGCTGATTCTGCACAATGGAATAATCTATTGTAAATTTATTTCATAGAATGTCGTAGGTCAGGCTGTGCCTGACGAAATTTGACGACCAATTTTGTTGTCGTATTCAGAACTGTTCAAGGCCCTCCAGGGGCATCGGCTAGCGTGACTATGGATTTTCATAATTTTGATGATGAGATGTCTATGAAACGAGTCTGGAATTCCGTTCGCATCGCGCGTTCTGTTCCTTATTCGTTATTCACCTTCGGGGTTTCCGATCTGGAGTATTATCTTGTGTTGAAGCCGCAAGCTGAGAATGCACAGGTAAAAATCCGTAAGGGCGAAATTAAAATCACGAAGCCATTGATCGTGAGGCCGGGCGATGCGTCTCTCGAATTTCAGGATTTTTATGAATCCGAAGAAAACGATTCTCTGGTTCAATTTCTGATGTCCCGAACAGCGGCTTTCTCCAATTTGAAGTTGACCAATCATGCCGGGAAGGAAGAGATTGTCAGCGATCAGGTTGAGGAAGTGGTCGATCGACTGAATCAAAAACTGGATCGGGAAGACGAGGATCGTATCGCAATTTTGGTCGCACCCGAACCATTGGCAGGAGTTGCCCTGATCCGCTATGCAGCCGAACGAATTATCTCAAGTGCGCCAGAAAACCTGACCGAACTCCGCGAGAAAGGGTTTCTCCCTTAAATGGTCCTGGGGCCAAGTGGTAGGACAGGCAGGATGCCTGTCCTACGGTTTTTTTGAAAATTCATATTCCGTCCGCGCATGAAAAAACCCGGACAACAGATGTTATCCGGGCGGATGTGTGTTGATGGGGTCTAAAACCGCAGGCCCGCTAAAATAACCGAAAAACACACGGGTATGAATTAAGTAAGTAGATTATCATCGATAAAATACTGATCGTCAATGCTTCTTGCGACTAAGTTCGCAGATTTGCATAATTTAATTTTCACATCTGCACCTGTTATTCTTTTCACTGCTCTGAAAGCGTAATCTTATGGCTGATTCAATCCGTTACATTATGGTCGGAGGTTTTCTGGGAGCCGGAAAAACGACAACCCTGGCTCGACTGGCGGGAATGTATCGCGAGCAGGGATTGAATGTCGGTATTGTGACGAACGATCAGGCAGACGATCTGGTTGATACCGGTCTGCTTCGCAGTCTGGGCTTTAACGTCGAAGAGGTAGCCGGGGCCTGCTTTTGCTGCAGTTTCAACGAACTGATGGACCAAATGCAAACTCTGAGTGCCGACAAACGGCCGGATGTCATCCTGGCTGAACCGGTCGGAAGTTGTACCGATCTGGTTGCGACTGTCATCCAACCCCTTAAGCATCTGTTCGAGCGGGAATTTGAGATCGCTCCTTATGCCGTGATTTTGAAACCGAGCCACGGTAAGAAAATTCTCTCCGCCAAATCGACCACCGGATTCTCCCCGAAAGCTGAGTACATCCTGAAAAAGCAGTTGGAGGAAGCTGACCTGATTCTCATCAATCGCTGTGATGAACTGAGCACACCCGAAGCCGATGAACTCGAACAACTCCTCGCCACCAACTTTCCGGGCACACCTGTTCTGCGGGGATCTGCAACGGAAGGGACTGGCTTTGAAGCGATAGCCGAGTTTCTCGATCAGCGGGGCGAGTTTGGCCGAAAAATTCTGGATATCGATTACGATGTGTATGCCGAGGGTGAAGCCGAGTTGGGCTGGCTCAACTGCAGTGTAAGACTGAGTGCCGAAGCCGAGTTTGATCTCGACAAATTTCTAGTCGACATTGTCGAGGAAATCCGTCAGGAATTGTTGACGAATGGAGCCGAGCCTGCTCATCTGAAAACGATTGGCTTGTGGGAAGGGTTCTTTGGCGTCGCGAATCTGATCAGCAGCGATACCGACGTTCGGCTCTCGCTCCCTTCCCATCAAAAGGCTAAAGTAGCCGACATCGTCGTCAATGCCCGTGTCGCCTGCGATCCGGAATTACTTGAACAGATTGTAAAAAAAGTGCTCGAACATCAAGCCCGACAAATCGATGCGGCTCTGGAGTATCGGCAACTGCAAAGCTTCCGACCAGGCCGACCGGTGCCAACGCATCGGTATGTGACTGCTAAAAACTCATGATCGAATGATGCAATTCAAAGACTGATTTTCCCTAAGAGATAAGCTGACGAATAGACGAGTATTATGAAGCGTCGCGAGCGATATCATTTTGATGCCAGGCACGATCCTTTTCTGGGGGGCCGAACCCTTTCTCCGATTCAGCATAAGCTGAACGAGATTATTTTTGGTGTCGATACCTTTGCCGGACGTCTTTTCGATATCGTGCTGCTGATCGCGATCATGATTTCAGTGCTGACCGTCATGTTGGAAAGCGTGCACGACTTACAAGTACGATACGGTCAGATTTTCTTCATCATCGAATGGGTGCTAACCATTCTGTTCACGATAGAGTATCTCCTGAGGCTCAGTTGTGTTGCCAAACCGTTGCGATATGCCACCAGTTTTTTCGGCATGGTCGATTTGCTTTCCATTTTGCCGACATTTGTTGCTTTAGCAATTCCCGGTTCTCAATCGTTACTCGTGATTCGAGCATTGCGATTGTTGCGTGTCTTTCGTGTTCTCAAAATCGCTCATTGCATGAAGGAGGCCAATTATTTATGGATTGCCTTCCGAGCGACTCAAAGCAAAATCCTGGTATTCCTCGTCGTCGTCATGACAATCATTCTGCTAATGGGCTCGGCCATGTATTTGATTGAAGGCCCGACGAATGGATTTACAAGTATTCCGAAGAGCGTCTATTGGTCAATCGTTACCATGACGACCGTTGGATATGGAGACATTGCTCCGCAAACAGTTCTCGGACAGTCGCTCGCTGCAGTCGCGATGATTCTCGGTTACGGCATTATCATCGTGCCCACCGGTGTGTTCTCTGTGGAAATTGTCGCCGCCAGCAGAGCCGGCAAGCACCTCGATATGCCCTGTACCAATTGCGACCTCCATCAGCATGAAACCGATGCCATCTACTGCAAACATTGCGGGGAAAAACTGCCACGAGCCGCCCGCAAGTTCGAATTGAGTCGGCAAGACGAAGCGTAAGACTTCGTGCTTGTATTGTCGGATCAATGAAATCACTCTGAAACGTGAATGGACTTTCCCGTCAGAGTACTACCGATCCGAATCTGCAAGAACCAGAATGTATTTGGTTGCAATTCTCCCTCCAGATTCGGGATAAGAATCTGCTCGGGATTGCGATAGCCGAGTTGCATCGCGAATTCGGCGGTCCGCCATTCATCCGGGAGAACGAGTTCTGCGTACGTTTTGAGGATTTCCTGCCAGAGTTCGGTCAGCGAATATCCCGCCTTACAAAGTTCCGTCGCCTGTTTCAGGATCACCTGGGCTTGTTCGCGACTCTGAAGTATTGAGGAATCAGCCTGTTCAAAATCAATGGTCTCAGTTGCGGCATAATGCAGTCCAGCCTGTGACGCCACCACATGCACAGCACAGCGAGATTGAATCGGTGTGTGGTCGTAATCCCAGTGCGGATACTGATAATGGTGCTCATCTGAATAAACCTGCAGGCGTTGCGGCTGAAATTGATGGGCAATCAATTCTGCTGAGATTTTACTTGCGACTTCGATCTCGGTTTGTCCGGGTAGGATCGAAGTTGCAATCCCTTGAATCAGTTCAGTCAACTTCTGTTGAGTCGCCTGGTACTTTTGAGTAATGTAGGCTGAGGGCTGCTGACGGATGGGGTCAATTCGATTTGAAAAATTGCGTGTGCGACCAAAGCCGGAATCGCTGATGACCGCGCGTCCTCGACAAATTTCATCGGCCAGTTCTTCGAGACCTTCTGTCCAGAGTCGCTCCTTGAGTTGAAAGCCGAGTGCTTTGATTTCGCGATCAAAGAGCAATGGAGCAATTGAATCAACTGCTAATATCACTCGACCCGTTTTATTGATGAAGAGAGCCGTTTCTGAGGTTCCGCTGGCGTGCTGAAAATGAACCTGACCACCTCCTGTGAACCACGCGATATTCTCCGGAAGAGTCAGCAGAAGACCATCGTAGCGGGTTTCTTCCAGCAACTTCAGCACGATTTGTTGATTTCGCTCCACTTCGACATATCGCTCTCGATCCAGTTGATGAATGTCGAGCAAGTCTCCGAATTGTTCAGGAGTGATATCCACGATTACCTTTCGATCACAACAGAAGTTCGTCTGCAGATGTGCCTCCGCTTCCGGTTTGCGCGGCTGCATTGTAATTTACAGTTTTGGAGATGAGTTGTCAGAGCTATTTGTAAAAAAGTGGATGAAGTTCAATGGGTGTCGAGATATTACAGCCGGGAAGTTCCCAGGGAGAGATTATCATTCTCGGGTCAGGGACGAGTCATGGCGTGCCTCTGGTTGGGTGTCGTTGTCCGGTTTGTCAGTCCGAGAATCCTCGGAACAACCGCACTCGCAGCAGTATTCTTGTGCAGGCTCCGGAAGGAAATTTCCTGGTCGATACGACACCTGAAATGCGAATCCAGCTCATCCGGGAAAAAGTCCGCCTCGTCCATGCAGCCGTATTCACGCACTGCCATGCGGATCACATTTTCGGTCTGGATGATTTACGTCAGTTCGGACATTTACTCGATCGGGACATTCCTTTGTATTGCGAACAAATGGTCGAACAGCAACTCAAGCAGGCGTATTCTTACGCCTTTACACCTTTGCCTCCGAATGGACGTCGCGGAGCAGTGCCCCGATTTGAAATCCACCGGGCAACAACAGAACCCTTTGATTTACTCGGCATTCGAGTTCAACCTCTGCGGTTGATGCATGGTCGTCTGCCAATTCTCGGCTATCGCTTCGGGAATGTCGCTTATTGTACCGATGTCAGCGAAATCCCGGCTGAGACGTGGCCGCTGCTGGAAAATCTGGACGTACTGATCATCGATGCGTTACGATTTCGCCAGCATCCCACCCACTTCAATCTAACGCAGGCAACTCAGGTGAGCGAGCGACTCCGTCCCCGGCAGACATATTTCACACACATCGCACATGATATCGAGCATGAATATGTTTCGGGGAAATTGCCAAAGGGAATCGACCTGGCATATGATGGGTTACGAATTCCGGTTACCTTTTGAGATTTCAAATTGTTGTGTATGGGTTTCACTTGGGTTAAGAATATTTCTTTCAAACCTCAAAAGTTTGTCCTCGAATGGGAATGATCGGATCTTCATCCGTGAAATCTCTCAGCACTTCGGCTAGCGCAGTTGCGGAATCGGGTTCGCCGTGGACGAGAAATGCCTGACCGATTCCCCCCGCTTGAGCGGCCTGTTCGAACCACCAGCGAAAGTCCGTTACATCGGCATGGGCAGAGAGTCCATCCAGCTTTTCGACATGAGCTTTGAGTGGAAAATCGCGATCGAAAAACTTGACGTACTTTTGCCGCTCGGCAATCCGGCGGCCCGTCGTGTGCTCTGCCTGAAAGCCAATTAAGGCGACCGTGTTGCGCGGATCGGAAATCGCATGCGCCAGATGATGCACGACTCGCCCACTTTCGCACATTCCCGAGGCAGAAATAATGAGCATCGTTCCTTCGCGATCATTTAACTCTTTACTTTCATGTGAAGACCGCACATATCTCAGCCAGGGAAATCCGAAAGGATCATCGTCATCTCGCAGCAACAGTTGAATTTCTTCATCCATAATCTCCAGATGATCGCGATAAACTTTCGTGAGTCGTGTCGCCAGTGGACTATCGACGAACACCGGAATTGGGGGCAGCAGATTTTCGTTGAAGAGTTCGTTCAGAAAATAAACCAGTTGCTGCGTTCGCCCGAGTGCAAAAGCTGGCACAATCACCCGGCCTCCGACCGCAATCGCTTCCTTCAGAATCCGCAGCAGTTCCATCTTGATATCCCGTGAAGGGGGATGCACGCGATTCCCGTAAGTCGATTCGCAGATCAGCACATCGCAGCGTTCAATCGTGCTTGGATCGGGCAATAATGGCAAGTCGCGTCGACCTAAATCTCCCGTGAACACGATTCGTTTCCAGACTCCGTCTTCCTCAAGATCGACTTCGGTAATCGCTGAGCCAAGAATGTGCCCTGAGTTGAGGAAGCGAAGTCGAAACCCACTGGCAATTTCGTGACGCTTCTCAAAGTCGAGCGGTTCGAATAGCGCCATCAATCCGTCAACATCATCCTGATCATACAACGGCTCGACCGAGGGATGACCCGGCTTCAAATGTCGCGACAGATAGCGGGAATCTTCCTGCTGAATTTTGGCGGCATCTTTGAGCATGATCTCGACAAAGTCAGCAGTGGCATGTGTGCAGAAGACGCGACCACGAAACCCCATCCGAAACAAACGGGGCAGGTTTCCACTATGATCGATATGCGCGTGAGACAGGATGACGACATCGATCTCGCGAGGGTCGTAGGCGAACTCCTCATTTTTACGTCGCGATTCCGCGCGACGTCCCTGAAAGAGTCCACAATCAAAGAGGATTTTACGACCGTCAGACTCCAGCAAATGCTGACTCCCGGTCACTTCCCCCGCTGCTCCGTGAAATGTGATTTTCATAATTGATTCCGTTTTCTTGCCGATATCAAGTGAAGTCTGTGATTAAAGCCGCTAACGAGCCTGACTTAATCAAATCAATCTGGGGTGGCGGGGGCGC
>TARA_R100000789_G_scaffold96596_2_pt1 | contig 14096 bp, 19 predicted proteins | sample TARA_R100000789 | Tara Oceans TARA_R100000789 (sample SAMEA2623403) | marine metagenome | biome: marine biome (ENVO:00000447); feature: mesopelagic zone (ENVO:00000213); material: "saline water (ENVO:00002010), including plankton (ENVO:xxxxxxxx)" | depth 450 m
GCTGGCAGAGGGCGCGTGACTCCCTTGATCGAGGCGCTGCTGTTGCAGGCCGGTTACAACGCGGCGCTGGCCGCGGTTGGGGCCACGCTCTTGGGCTTTGCTGCCGGTGCGGCGGGGACGTTCCTGTTTTTGCGCAAACGCGCTCTGGTCTCTGACGCAGTGGCACATGCCACGCTGCCCGGTGTCGGGTTGGCCTTTATTTTAATGGTGTCGTTTGGCGGCGATGGCCGGAACCTGCTGGGCTTGTTGCTGGGATCGGCGATTACAGCCGGAATCGGTCTGCTTGCGGTCGAGTGGGTGGCGCGACGGACGCGTCTATCAGAGGATGCGGCCATCGGTGCGGTGCTGTCGGTGTTCTTTGGCTTTGGCATCGTAATCCTGACAGTGATCCAGACCATGGGGTCAGGGCGTCAGGCGGGGTTGGAGTCCTTTTTACTGGGGTCGACGGCCGGAATGCTGTTTCAGGACGCAGTGGTGATTGCCGTGGGCGGGTCGATGGCGGTGCTGGCGACATGGATCATGCGGCGACCGATGACGCTGGTGGCCTTCGATGCGGAATATGCGGCGGCCAACGGGGTCAACGTGCCAGCGGTTGACCGTTTGATGATGGGTCTTGTCATGGCGGTGACGGTGATCGGGCTAAAGATTGTTGGGCTGATCCTGATCGTTGCCCTGCTGATCATCCCGCCAGTGACTGCGCGCTTCTGGACCGAGCGCAGCAATATCGTGATCTGGTACGCGGGCGCGCTGGGCGGTCTGTCGGGATATTTGGGCGCTGCACTGTCGGCCTCTGCCCCCGATCTGCCGACGGGGCCGATCATCGTGCTGGTTTCTGCGGCGCTGTTTGTGGTGTCGCTGTTGTTTGCCCCGGTGCGAGGTTTGGCTGCTGCGCTGTTGCGGCATCGCAGGTTTCAGCGCCGTGTGCATCGGCGGCAAGGGTTGCTGGCATTGTCGCGGTCCGAACCAATCCACGACGAACTGACCCTACGCGTCCTGCGGGCCGAGGCGTTGATCCGTGCCGACGGAGTCGCAACCGAAACGGGACGCGCCCAGGCGGCCAAGATTGCGCGCGATGAGCGGCGCTGGGACGTCGCGCGGGAGATCCATCAGGACACCGGGCTGACCGGGCGCTATGACGGGCTGACACCGATCGAACAGGTCTTCGCCCCGGATGAAATCGCAGAATTCGACCGGCGGATCGGCGGGCCCCGGTCCGTGGCGGGGGGCGTGTGATGGGAAGTGAGTTTGTCATGTTCTCGTTGACGCCGATGTTGATCGGGATTCTGGCCTCTGTCGCCTGCGCCTTGCCGGGCAATTTCCTGATCCTGCGGCGGCAGGCGCTAATCGGTGATGCCATCAGCCATGTTGTGCTGCCGGGGATCGTTGTCGCCTTTCTGCTGACCGGCGTCGTCGCGGCACTGCCGATGCTGCTGGGCGCGGCGGGTGCGGCGGTTCTGGCGGTGATCCTGATCGAGGCGATCAAGCGTTTGGGTCGGATTGAACCGGGCGCCGCGATGGGCGTGACCTTTACCACGCTATTTGCCGGAGGCGTGCTGCTATTGGAACAAAGTGACACCTCCAGCGTGCATCTGGACGTGGAACACGCATTGATGGGGAACCTTGAATCGCTGGTCTGGCTGCGGGCGACGGATTGGTCTTCGCTCATGGACCCGTGGGCGTTGTCAGGGGTGCCAGAAGAGTTGCCGCGCATCGCGGTGGTTTGTTTCGCGGTGATCGTGATGACGCTGGTGTTCTGGCGCTGGCTGAAGATATCGACCTTTGATGAGGGGTTTGCCCAGGCCCTGGGCCTGCCGGTCGGCATGATCGGTATGGGGCTGGTGATCACAGCAGCGATTGCGGCGGTCGCGGCCTTCGACGCGGTTGGTTCGATCATTGTGATTGCAATGTTTATCTGCCCGCCTGCTGCTGCCCGGCTAATGACCAACGGGCTGGAACGACAAGTCCTGTGGTCGGTGCTGTTTGCCGTCGTTTCAGCGGTGGGGGGGTATGTGCTAGCGGGCTATGGGCCACTCTGGCTGGGTGCGGACGATGCGGTCAGCGCAGCGGGCATGATCGCCACCGTGTCCGGCGTCATTCTTGCGTTGGCGTGCCTGTTTGGTCCGCACCGGTCGCGTGTGGGCGCGCGCGCCGAGACGTGACGGATGAAGGGCGGATTGCTGCCTTTCAAAAAAACAAGCGCCGTATCGCAAGGGCGATACGGCGCTGGATAACAAAATCGAATTGACCTGCGGCGCGACAGGATCTCTGGTCAGGCTGCCGGGCGCGCCCCGACAACACCGACGGTCACCGCATCGGTGATTTCCAGCGTTTCATTTTCTGACAGATGCATCAGTTCGGCCAACCGTGCGCGGGCGCGCCCAACTCGGCTCTTGATTGTACCTACGGCCACGCCGCAGACCTCTGCCGCCTCATCATAGGCGAGGCCTTGCGCGCCGACCAAAACCAGCGCCTCACGCTGGGTGTCAGGCAGCTGATCAAAAGCTACCTTGAAGTCACGCAAATTCAGGCGGCCATCGTGGTCCGGTTTGGTCGCAAGGCTTTCACCCATCGTGCCATCCGCGTCTTCGACCTCACGCTTGCGCTTGCGACGTAGCGAATAAAAGGTGTTACGCAGGATGGTGAACAGCCAGGCGCGCATGTTTGTGCCGGTCTCGAATTTTTCGATGTTGGTCCATGCCTTGACGAGTGTCTCTTGCACCAGATCATCGGCGGTGGCCGAATTTCGGGTCAGGCTGAGCGCAAAGGCACGCAACGACCCAATATGGTCGGTCAGTTCCTCTCTGGGATCAGGCATCCTTTTCGCCCCCGCCCTTGCGCGTGGACTCGGCGGATTTGAGTTGGGCAAGAAGTTCGGTGAAGCGGTCAGGGACAGGTTGTTCTGCCATATCATCAAAAGCCTGCCGCAGGTTGCGGTCGATTTCTTCGGCAATCCTTGAATTGATCTTTTTCCGCGTCATCTGTTCTGTCATCTTTTTGCCTCGCAGCGCCTTGGTACGGAACCAAAACGCTACAACCCGCGTTAGGTTCCATACTAACGTCAAAAAATGGAGCGACAAGCATGACTGGCCCGTCTTCCCCGGATATGACATCCGCAATCGGTGGCAACCTTCCGTATCTGCGCCGCTACGCGCGGGCCCTGACCGGGCAGCAGGACAGCGGGGACCGTTACGCGGCGGCCGCGCTAGAAGCTATTCTGAACGATCCAGAGCTGTACGATGCCAGCTTGTCCGACAAGGTGGCACTGTTCCGTGTGTTCCACGCGATCTGGAGTTCGTCCGGCATGCCGGTCGCGGACGGCGGTGAGGTGGGTCTTGCCGCCCGCGCGCAACTGCATCTGTCGCGCTTGACGGAAAACACGCGTGAGGCGCTGCTCCTGCATACGATCGAGGAATTCACCATCGATGAGGTGGCGACGATCATGCAGGTCGACAGCGACGAAGCCGGCCAATACGTCGAGACCGCGTTCCTTGAGATGCGCGACGCGATTTCCGGTAAGATCATGATCATCGAGGACGAGGCCGTGATTGCCATGGATCTCGAAGGTATCGTGATGGACATGGGACATCGGGTCACCGGCGTGGCCCGCACCGAAGGCGATGCGCTTGATCTGGCGGCGAAGGAACGGCCGGATCTGATCCTTTCGGATATCCAACTTGCCGACGATTCCAGCGGTATCGATGCGGTCAACCAGATCATCGCGCGCGACGGCGATCTGCCGGTGATTTTCATTACAGCCTTCCCAGAGCGGCTGTTGACCGGCGAGGGGCCGGAACCGGCCTTCCTGATCTCCAAGCCGTATACCGAAAATCAGGTTCGGTCTGCCGTCAGTCAGGCGTTGTTCTTTGCGTCGACAGAGACTCTGATCCGCTGAGGATCATCACACCGACTATGAAAAGGCCCGCCGGATCGGCGGGCCTCTTTTTTTTTGCTGATTGTGCCGCTCAAGTCTTGGACAATGCGCGCAACATCCACGCTGCCTTTTCATGGAAGGCGCTGCGCGCTGTTGCCAGATCTTCGGTTACCGGATCCTTGCGGCTGCCGGACATCTCGATCAGGGCATGCAAGCGATGTGCCAGCTTTTCGTGGTCGGCCGCCAGTTGTTCGATCATGTCTGCGGTGTTGAGGCCATCGGTCACGTCTTCGACGCGCGAACGTTTGATAATGTCATCCAAACGCGACGGCGCAAGGTGACCCAGCGCGCGGATGCGCTCTGCCAAGACATCGGCAGCGGCGAACAGATCCTGGTATTGTGCCTCGGTCAGGTGATGCACCGAAAAGAACAGCGGACCTTCGACGTTCCAATGTATGGCGTGGGTCTTGAAGACCAGACGATAGGTGTCTGCCAGTACGTCGGACAGGCCGCTGGCCAGGGGTTCGGTGTCGCGTACACCGGTTGAGACGGAATCAGTGCTGGGGACGACTTTGAGAGAGTCGGTCATAGAAAATTCTCCTGATTGCTTGTTCACACAGACAACGGATGGCCAGTAGAATCGTTCCTGTAAAATCGCCGGGACCGGGCCATGCCCGTTGCCGACAAATCAAGGGAAGCAGATACGGAAACGCCCGCGCAGTTCTGCGCGGGCGTTCCGTCAGGTTGTGTCTTTTGCGGGGCCGTCAGGCCAAGCGACGGTCAGAGCGGGGACCGGCAATCAGCCAGACAATGAAGCCCAAGAGCGGCAAGAACAGCACGAACAGTGTCCAGATCACCTTGCCGCCTGTGCTGGCGTTGGAGTTGACGATGTTGATGATGGCCCAGATGGCGAGGCCAAGAAGGATCAGTCCGCCTATGCCTGCAAATTCAATTCCCATTGTGATGTCTCCTCTTGAAAGGTGGATGGACTGGATCGGAAAAGGTGCCGGTCACAAAACGCCGGATTTTTCAGTCCCATAACCATGTCTTAGATGGACCAGTTCTCCGGCCGCACGACTGTGGTAGATGGACAGCGTTCGTTCCCTTTCCAGTATGTTCGATCTGGGGAGTGAACGCAGGTGGACCGCAAGGGGTTCCATGCAATCGCTGCGCTTTGGGCAAATTTGCATGGGAACCCGGGAAGGGGGCAGCGCGTTTGAAACGCATGAATCATTTGGATGACGTCCGCGGTTTCCGCGTTTTGCCCCGCCCCGAAACCTGCGCAGGCCAGCCTCGGCGCTGCGGGATCGAAATCGAATTTTCCGGAATGGACGAGAAGTTTGCCGCGCAGATCATTGCGCGCACACTGGGGGGACAGGTTTCCCGAAAGGGGCCGCATCTCCACAGTGTCGAGGAGACAGACATTGGAACGGTCAGTGTCGAACTTGACACGCGCTATGCCAAGCCGGGTCACCAATTTGTGCCTGAAAGCGTCCTGGACGCGGCGCGGGTCATTGTCCCGATCGAGATTATCACCGCGCCTTTGCCTCCTGACCAATGGGATCGTGTGATCGACCTGACAACGGCGCTGCGGAACGCCGGGGCCAAAGGCACGAATGACAGCCTGTTCGCCGGGTTCGGCATCCACTTCAACCCAGAGATCACCGGCTTTGATGATCCCTTTCTGATCCGAACGATCATCGCCTATGGCTTGATCGAAGGGTGGCTGCGCGAATGGCGTCCTCTGAATGTCTCGCGTCGGATTTTGCCCTTTGTCGATCCTTGGCCTGTGCATTTCATTGATGCGCTGATGCTGACGCCACAGCTTGATCTGACGAAGGTGGGGCGATTGGTCCGCAGCCACCTCAGCGGGCGCAACTACGGGCTGGACCTGTTGCCGATCCTGCATGCGCATGATCCCGAGGGGTTTGCCGTGATGTTCGGGACGGAGGCCAGCGGTGCCCGCCCGGCCTTTCATGTGCGCCTGCCGGATTGTCGGCTGGATGAGCTGGATTGGAGCATAGCCGACGAGTGGGACCGTTGGTGGTTGGTAGAGGCGCTGGCGGCCGATGAGGCGCGATTTGATGCTCTCTGCATGGCCTGGCGTAACGGGGCCGGTCACGGCGCGGGCTGGACCCATGTGGTGTCTCGGCATATTGGCACCCACGGAGAGGGCCTGTTCAAATGAGGCGGCCCGTGATTGGCGTGACGACATCGACCCGGTCGGGTTGGCGTATTTTTCCGCTTGTGCGGTTCAATCTCTGGCTTGCCGGGGCACGGGCTGTGCGATGGACCGCGCGGTCGGATGTCGATCTTGACCGCATGGATGGCGTGATCATCGGCGGTGGTGATGACATATCGCCCGAACTGTACGGCGGTGCGCTGGAGATGACCGCACGTTTGGACCCGGATCGGGACAGGATGGAACACGACATCGCAGTGCAGGCGCTGGCGGACGGTATTCCGGTGCTGGGCATCTGTCGGGGGGCGCAGATGCTGAACATCGCCGCAGGCGGGACACTGCATCAAGACGCTTGGTCGCTTTATCCCGATGCGCAGCCCATCAAGACGATCCTGCCCAAACGTGAGATCTGCGTCGAGCAGGGCTCGCAACTGGCGGCGCGGCTGGGGGCGAAGCCGATGAAGGTCAACGCGTTGCACACGCAGGCGGTAAACCTGCTGGGGGAAAATTTTCGCGTTGCAGCACGCGACACCAACGGGATGGTGCAGGCGATCGAGCGATGTCGCGATCCCTTTGCTTTGGGGGTCCAGTGGCACCCCGAACATCTGTTCTATGCCCGTCGCCAACGGGCGATCTTTCGTGTCCTCAGCGAGGCGTCGCAGGCCTATGCACAGGGACGTCGTCAGGTCTTTGCACCCGCCTAACCCTAGGCAATACCCCCCCCAAAAAAAAAGAGGCCCGCCAAACCGGCGGGCCTCTGGTCGTTCAAGTATTCAGGCCGTCACACCTTATCGAGAATGCTGTCCAGCGCCTCGCGGGCCTCATCCTTGGACTTGCCAAGGCGCTGTTGCAACTTGCCTTCCAGTTGCTCGCGGTTCCCGCGCGCCTCTTCCAGCTCGTCGTCGGTCAGCGTGCCATAGGCCTCGCGCAAGCGGCCTTTGATTTCGGTCCATTTGCCTTCGATACGGTCGTTGTCCATTGGTCTTCTCCCGGTTCTCTGTTTGGCTTGCGGCACTTCCGCAGCCTCTGACAAACGAACGTCTAAGCCGCGAAATCGTTCCGCGGCGGAGGGCTCAATCGGCCTCTTTCAGCGCACGTTCGATCGCGCTCTCTATCTCGTTCAAGGGGTGGTTGGTCAGCACCTTGGGCAGGTCGAGCACAAGTTTTGACACCACCTCGTCGTGCATTTCGTCACGCAACGCGCTCAGCACAGGCCGGCTGGCGGCGATCACCAGCGTGTCGAACTTGCCCTTGTGCGCGGACTTGTAGAGGTCGTCGGCGATGCTCTTGGCAAACCGGGTCTTTTCCAACTGATGCCAGTCGGTGTCATCGAGAGCTGACCGTTGCGGGCCGGGACCGTCGCTAAGGCGTCCGGGCCGGTTCGCGGCCCATTCCTGCGCTTTGGGATTGTCCTGATCGGCGCGGTCGCGAACCTGCAGGTTCAGATGCACCTCATCGCCTTCATTGACCAGATACAGCGCCTTTTCGCCGTCGGCGATCAGCACCCATGTGCCGTGGGGCACGCCCTTAGCTTTCATCATCGCCGGTCTCCTCTTCGATGGATTTGGTCACGCGTGTGGCACCTGCGGGTCGCTCGTAGGCCCGTTTCAGCTCATCCTTGCTGCCCACGCGGCGAGCCAGTCGACCGCCCTCGCGTCCGCCGTGAGGGATGGTTCCTTCTGCGCCGAGGATGTCCTTGGTTTCGCGGTGTCCGTCCTTGGATCGGTGTCGTTGCGCCATGCTGCGCCTCCTTTCCGTTCGGGCGGGGACCGCTCATGGCCCGCGCCGTCTGTAAGGATAACGCAGGCCGCAGGTTAGGCGTTCCGGGACAGGCTCAGACGATGTCTTCGGTGACGCCGGGCAGGGTTTGGGCCAGATCGGCACCCCGTTCCGGATCGAACGGCACGAGAAAGCCCTTGCGGTTCTCAGGCAGAACAACGCCGTTGCGGCGGATTTCCGCATCCCAACAGGGTTGAAGCGTTTCAGGGGCCATCGCCTCTGGCGGCAGGGATGCGTGCCACCAATGCGACAGCAGCCGTTTGCGGGCCGTTGCCACGCGGGCTGGGTCAGTTATGTCCAGTGCCAGTTCTGTATCCCAGTGCATCGAGCGCCCGTTCAGATTGGCCGACCCGATCAGGGCATAGGTGTCGTCACGGATCAGCACCTTATTGTGGACATGGATCAACGGTGATCCTGCCAGCGTCTCCGAGGTCTCTCGTGCGGCAAGAACCGGACGGACTGGCGTGGCGATGGTCAAACGCTGGCTAAAGCCGTCCCGCAGCGTAGCGACCGCGCGCTGGCGCAAACCAAGACCATATCGGGCATCAATGCTGTCGGAGGAATCAAAGGCCACGTCCTCGGGCAGGGCGGGCAAGATCAACACAGCCGTCAGTTCGCGGTTTTGCTGGGCCGCCTTGGCCAACCCTTCGGCAATCCGGCTGGAGCGGAGGAACTGGGTTTCGATATGGATCAGGTGGCGCGCCTGCTGGAACGCTTGCAAATGCGCCTCCTCGATCTCGGACACAAGGGTCCGGGGCGAAAGATAGGGCAATTGCAGCCGCCGCGGAGCGGAAAGGGTGCGTTTCAGGCCGGGGCAATCGGGCGGGGGCATGCGGCCCGAGGTGACTTCCCGCATCGTTTCCAGATGCCGCCGCGCCGCGCGCGCCTCTGGCCCGCGCACGATAACTTGCACATCAGACCATGTCTGGCGTGCAGGGCGGGCGTGGTCTGGCGTGTCATAGCGGCGTTCGTTCAAGTCAAGACCACCGATGTACAGCCAGTCGTCGTCAATCACGGCAACTTTCTGGTGGTGTGAGACTGTGTTCAGCCGGGGCAGCGCGTTTCGGTTCAGACCGACGGCCTGAAACCGGCGTTGTACGGGTGTCGTTTGGCGCAGGCCATCCCACCGTTTGCGCAGCACGGCGGGCAGGAACGCGATCCATGGCATCATCCCGGCCTGCGCAGGATGCAGGTGGGCGCGGACCTGTAACCGGTCCGGCCCTGCGCCGGTGACTTCGGACAGGGCAATACCCTGACGAACAGTGCGCCAGCATAGAGCGTGCAGACCCGTCCGCATCACCGGATCAAAATCGCTGACCGTCAGGTCAAGGTGAACGCCACGGCGCACGGCATGGGCCAGCAGGTCAAACCAGTCGTCACCCACCGCCCGGGCCTCAGCGCTGCGCAACCGTGTCGACATGTCAAAGATCCGGAACCCGGCAGTGATGCGATCCTGCGCGCGCAGAATGGCGCGTTCAAAGACGGGCCACGCTTCGTCGGCCGTGATCATCACTTCGAAATCGCTCGCCATTGTGCCCCCTGTCAGGCGCCGTAAGTGGCGCGCGGAAATCTTACCGATGTTATGTAACGTCCGCCCGCGGTCGAGGTTTCCATCGTTCCTCCCAATTGCAGCAAGAAAGCGGCGATCATCTTGCGACCCATGCCATCAAGACACTCGTCCGGCATGCTTTGTTCGTCGTCGGCAGGGGGGCTATCAATGTTCAGGCAGACATCATCATTGGTCCCGATCGACAACTCCACGCCGATCCTGTCACAGGGAATGTCGGAGCAGGCCTGAGTAATCGTGTTGTACAGCGTCTCGGCAACGAACAATGACAGCGGGATCGCCTGATCGGGATAAAGGGCGATCTCTTTCAGATCTGTATCGATCTGGGGCGCCAGCCTGACCCCTACAAGGTCCTGCACATCGCGGACCACGGCGCGCACCAGTGCGGCGGCATCCACGGTTGTGCTGGTCGGGGTATTGTACAAAGTGCGATGCAACACGGCCATGCCACGCACCCGTCGTTGCAGTTCGGCCACGACGTGTTTTGCCTCATCGGTCTCCAATTCACGCGCCTGCATGTTCATGATCGAAGCGATCAGTTGCAGGTTATTCTTGACCCTATGATGCACCTCCCGCAGTAGAACTTCCTTGTCTTTGAGATCCTGTTCGCGGCGCAATTCACCGTCGGTGATCAACAATGCCATGCGGTTAAAGGCGCGCTGCGCTTCTTCCAGCTCCGCTGGCGGGTCTTTCAGGTCCAATGAGGTTTCCGCGCGCTCCCCCAAGGCAAAGCGCCGCATCGCGGATCGCAGTTTTGCAACGTGGCGGATCACCAGTTGCTGAATACCGAACAAGGCAACCCCCACGCCTGCGATCCACATGAGGACGGGCAGGGCAATGGCGATCCAGGTTTGCAGCTGAGTGTCAGTGCCTGGCACAGATGATAGGGGCCAGCTGCCAACCAGCATGACCTTGCCTTCGATCATGGGCGTGACCGCATAATAGCGGTCTTCACCCGTGCCGCTTGGCCCGCGAAAGGTCGTGTTCCGGCTCTGAACCAGATCGGAAAGAGCGATATCGCGGGGCAGGAAATTCTCTGCCGCTTCCATCCCCAGAGAGGCGGCGATCAGGTCGCCTTCTATATCGATTGCGGCGATGCGCAGACCACTTTCCGAGTCGGGATCTTCCAGCTTTCTCAACACGGTGGCATGCGGGATCGACAGCGACACAAAGCCGATGATTTCATCGTCGTTGCGCACCGGTTGGGTGACAATGACGATACTGCGCCCCGTAATGGCTCCTTCCTGAACCAGCTGCACGCTGGATCCGCCCCGTTCCAAAGCTCTGCGAACCGTGTCGCGCCCGGACAGATCCATGGTGTCGCCGGTCGAGCTACAGGCCAGCCAGCCAGAGGAGCGAATGAAACCGGCAAAGATGTAGTTTTCATTGCCTTCGACAAAGCCGCGCAAAATGTCATCGCAATTGTCTTCGCCCAATTTCGCAATGAGAACGGCAAGCCCATTTGACGTGGCGACGGCATTTTCGATCAATTCACGCTCAGCGGCGGCTTCGGACCGGATCTGCGACATCAGCGAGGTGCGGCTTTGCTGGCGGGCGCTGTCGATGACGGCTTGTGTCTGGTACACGGCGATCAGGCCGACCGGCAACATGGCAACAGTCATAAGGACTGCGATCCGCGCGGACAGACTGCGTGTTGCACGGGACAGATTTTTCAGGCGCGTTCTCATGAAAAGTGGTCGATCCTCAAACGTGGTGGGCGTAAAAACGTCAGGATACAGAAATAAAGAGCCTGAGGTTTCACGCAACTTTCACAGCCAGAAGTACTGTTTATGAAAGCACGCGCACCCGACTGGCCGCAACGTACCAGCTTCATGCCATTTCCTCGTCCGAGACGCCCTCCTCCTCTTCGTGAACACATCAGCGGGGAAATGGTTCCCTGCCGCGCCGCGCCAATTTCGGTCAGGATTGAAGGCGTTGCAGCGGAATGTGAAGTTTGCGTTGGAAACGGTCGGGGCCGGCCTGTGTCTTGATCTGACCGGCAAGCTGGCCTTCGATAGCGATAGACAGCAGTCGCGCACCAAAGCCGGTCCGTGGCTCGGCATTGGTTTTCCTTTCAAATCCTGTTTCTTCCCAGCTTACTTCGACGATATCATCGTCGGTCTGGCGCCAGCTGATTGACAGCCGTCCACCATCGGCTGAAAGCCCGCCGTATTTCGCCGCATTGGTCGCCAGTTCGTGCAGGGCCAGTGTCAAATACACTGCCGCCTTTGCCCCGATTGGTACATGTTCCCCACTGATCGTGATGTGCGTCTCGTTTTCGGCACCATGGGGGGCCAGCAGCTTGCGGGTCAGGGCGTCCAGCGTGGTGGTTGTGCCGGTGCTGCGCCGTGCATTGACGACTGGCACAATCATCTCATGCGCGTCGCTCAGAGACTTGAGCCGCGCCCCCATGCTCTCGGCCAGTGCGTCCGCGGTGTCATGCGTTCTACGCTCCATCCGCAACATGCTGTTGATGATGGTAAAGAGGTTTCTGACGCGGTGGCTCATTTCCTGAAGAATGATGTCGCGTTCTTCCAGTGTTTCACGCAGCCGGATGTCGGATTCGATCATTGCGGCCATGTCGAGCATATGTTCGACGTCGTCCTCGCACCAATCGCGCGGCTTGCGGTCGATCACGCAGAACGATCCCAGCACATGACCGTCGGGGGACCGGATCGGCATCCCCAGATAGGCCACCACGCCCAGATTGCGCACCGCACCGTTGTTGCACACCCTTGGGTCTTTTGGGGCATCAGTGACAATCAGCGGTTCTTGGGATTTTACCACAAACTGGCACAGCGAGTGGCTAAGGCCAGAGCCGCTTTCGCGTGCGACATCGCCTTCGAGGCCGACATGAGCCGAGAAATACTGTCGGGTGTCATCGACAAAAGACACAAGGCTGACGGGAACATCCAGCAGGCGCGCAGCGATACGGGCCGCGCGTTGATGGGCACCCGGTCCAGGGCCATCCATGACCCCCGTCCGTGCCAACGCCTTTAGTCGCTCAGCATCCCCGAGTTGTCCGTCATGCATGTGGGCGTCACCCTTGAGATCAATTGCGGGAATATCTTTCATGGACACACTCACACGACAATACGTCACTTAAGGTAATTTTCTTGCCCTGCAAAAGGCGCTGGGCAAGCGGCGTGTTTTTGCTCTTGTGTGCGTTGCCCCGCAAAGTTTGCGGGAAAGGGTCGGAACCTTTGGTCATCAGCCACGTTTCCTTATCACAGCGCCACAGACGGCGCGTTAAAAAACGTTCGGAACAACATCAAGGAGACTTCCCATGCTTGGTTGGGCCCTGACTTTTTTCATTGTCGCGCTGATTGCCGCGGTACTTGGTTTTGGCGGTATTGCCGGTGCATCAGCCGGGATCGCGCAAATCCTCTTCTTCGTTTTCCTCGTACTGTTTGTGGTGTCTCTGGTGGCACGCGCTGTTCGAGGGTGACAAGCCGGGCCAATGGCCCAGGCAGACCTGACAAACGGCCCGCCCCCCGGACGTTCGGGGTCGGGCCGGGATGTTTCTGACGCCGGTTCGGGCGTCTTTACGCACCTAAACGCAGGCAGTGGCGCCATGCGCCAGCAAAGGAGTTCTGACATGAGCAACACCACAAAGGACCGCGTCGCCAATGGCGCAGCCGAAGCCGCCGAAGCCGGTGCCGAATATGCGCGCGCCGCCCGAGAGGCCGCGAGCGAACGACTGGAAGAGGCGCAAGAACACATCGACCGGGCATTCACCGAGGGACGCCACGAGTTCGAGCGCGCAGCCGCGCGGTCGTCCCAAGTAGTCCGCGACAACCCGCTGTTGGCGGTCGCCGGTGCAGTCGGCGTCGGCGTTCTGGTCGGGCTTGCCTTGCGCAACAACAGGTGATCCGGGCCACCTACCAGACTAGGGGGCGTCGCGAAAGCGACGCCCTTTATCGTTTGTCGTCAATGGATTGTATCAAGGGCCGTGCAGGTGAGGGGAACCTTTCTCCGCCTCAGGTGTTCTTGAACAGAACCGCAGACTCAAAAGGAGCGCCGCAATGACCCACAAGGCAAACCCCCGCCGTACCAATCCGGCCCTTGCCAGAGCCGGGTTGCTGCTCGCATCACACTTGGTTGTGTCACGGTTCGGAGTCGCCGTGCCGGTCGGGCTGGTGGCTCGCGGGCTGCGTTTCGCCGGACGGAACCCGGTGCTGGCCTTGGGCGCTGCGGCGTTTGCAGGATATGCGGCGCTTCGGCGGACGTCTGACACGTCAGGTGTTGAGGCGTCGCAAACGTCCGTCATGGCAGATCTGAACAAGGGACACGGCGATGCCGGGTCCTGACCTGCGCGACGCACCGCGGCTTTTGTCTGAGGTGGCGTTGCGAGTGACTTCCTTGGCGCAAAGCGAATTCCGCCTTGCCAAGGCGGAGATAGCCCAAAGCCTGTCCCACGCCAGTACCGGAATTGCCTTTTTTGGCGCGGCAGCGGTGCTGGCGATTGTCGGCCTGAACGTGTTGGCCTCTGGTGTTGTGGTCTGGCTGGCAGCGCAGGGGCTGACTGCGGTGCAGGCGGCCGGAGCTGCGGGCGGTGCTTTGCTTGTCATCGCGATTGGGCTGGTGTGGGCCGGGCGTCGTCGGGTCAGCGCGAAAAAACTGACGCCGAAACGCAGCCTCAACAACATGAAATGCGACCTTGAAACCCTACGGGAGATGCGCCGTGGCTGAGATAG
>TARA_R100000789_G_scaffold55646_1_pt1 | contig 14066 bp, 7 predicted proteins | sample TARA_R100000789 | Tara Oceans TARA_R100000789 (sample SAMEA2623403) | marine metagenome | biome: marine biome (ENVO:00000447); feature: mesopelagic zone (ENVO:00000213); material: "saline water (ENVO:00002010), including plankton (ENVO:xxxxxxxx)" | depth 450 m
AACCCAGTCACGGTAAAGGTGAGCCTGACTGGTTTGCGGCAGCCAGCTGGCGGTTCGATCGGTATACCTTGCCAGGTCCAACCACCATCGTCCCCATTTTTCTCCATACTGAGGAGAATTTAAGAGTTGATCGACCAGTCGTGCATAAGCCTCAGGCGAATCATCATCAATATAATTGTGAATCTGTTCTGGCGCGGGAGGTAAACCGATCAAATCAAAACTGAGGCGTCTTACCAGCGTAGTACGATCGGCTCTCATAGTCGGCTTGAGGCTTTTCTGCTCCATTTCCGCCAAGAGGAATGTATCGATGCGAGTCTGAGGCCAATCCGAATTTATAACATCTGGAAGTTTTTGCTGTAGCACAGGTTGAAACGACCAATGCTTACGACCTTCAGTGAAATCGATGGATCCATTAGTCTGAAGTGGCTCGTCTGTTGACGACGGAAAATAGGCTCCCTGCTCCACCCACTGCATCAAAAGTTCGATCTCATGCTCAGCCATCTTCCCCTTCGGAGGCATCTGATAATCGCCATCATAGCGGATTGATTCAATCAGCAGACTTTCCTCTGGCTTTCCTGGAACCAGCAACTTACCGCTGTCTCCACCTTCTAATATTGAACTGACACTGTCGAGACGTAAACTTCCATGGATTGTTTTGGCTTGAGACGAATGACAGGAATAGCAGTGCTCACTGAGCAGTGGGCGAACTTTTCGCTCGAAGAATTCGAGTTGATCAGCTTTCGGATTCGGCTGATCAGCTCTGGAAATATTCGTAGAACTTAATAACACAATCAGTAATGAAAGAACTTGTTTCAATTGAAGAAACTGAGAACGAGCGAGGAGAGGCATCAGTTTATTTCCTCGATATGAAGGCAGGTGAGATATTAGTATTATCTTGAATTCACTCTCGGAATGCAATGTTAGCTGGGTTTGTGGATAGCATTTGCTGAAGATTCAGTTTTACCCAAAGTGACCAGATGATGCGGCTTAAATTTCAGTATCAGAGACAGTGCGACTGATGCGTCTTAAGCAAGAACCTCGTGAATCACGTGGCCATGCACATCGGTTAAACGTCGTTCAATTCCATTGTGGTAGTAAGTTAATTTTGTATGATCGATGCGTAGCAGATGCAGAACTGTAGGGTAGAGATCGTAGCAGTAAGTGGGTGACTCGCCAGCGCGACATTGTGCTGATCAGTGAAGATTTCAAGTTCGTCAATGCAAGCCTGATCTCCGTTTGTCCCGTTAATCGTAAACCGAACAAATTTGGCTTCGCGGGGAGTAAATAACTCCACATTGTGTCTGGCTGAAACCGGGGAGAGTTGATCCTTGGGAATGAATTTTGCCAGAGACGCTTCTAACTCTGTCTGGATCAGAAAATGTTTAATCGATCGTTGTCGATCTTCGTTTTGCTTATCAGTTATTCAGTGGTACTCTATGCGGAGCCACCGAAAATCTCTTCACAGTCGGCGGGAATGGACTCTCAACGACTCGATGCGATTGAACCCATAGTGGACAGGGCTGTGGCTGATCAAGAAATGCCTGGGTGTGTTGTGTTAATCGGACGTCGAGCAGGAATTGTCTATCATCGAGCATTCGGTTACCGCCAACTGCTGCCTGAAAAACAACCTATGTTGAAAGAGACGCTTTTCGATCTTGCTTCACTCACAAAACCCCTCGCCACCGCCACCAGCATTCATCTGCTACAGAAAAAAGGACAACTTCAGTTTGATGATCCAGCCAGTCTATATCTGCCGGATTTTCATTCTCAGGGCAAAGCCAACATTACGATTAGACAGTTACTCACACACACGTCCGGCCTGCTGCCCGATAACAATTTGAAAGACTATCAAGACGGAAAACGCATCGCATACCAAAGGATTGATGAACTCGACTTGAGAGCAAAACCCGATGAAAAATTCATGTATTCGGATGTCGGCTATATTGTGCTTGGTAGAATTGTTGAACAGGTCTCGGGAAGCAACCTGGCCGAGTTCACTTCAAAGGAAATCTTTCAACCATTGCAAATGAATGAAACGGGATTCAATCCATCTGAGACATTAAGGCATAAAGCAGCCGTCACTCAGATGCGGGAAGGAAAATGGATTCAGGGCCAAGTGCACGATCCACGAGCCTGGGAACTGGAGGGTATCGCGGGCCATGCAGGTCTCTTTTCTACTGCAACCGATCTAGCTAAATATGCAACCGCAATCTTACAAGCTTCACAGAAATTATCGACTACTCCGTTTAACCAATCGTTGGTTAATATGATGTCGACACCACAACAGATTCCCGGTGGTCTTCGAACTTTGGGATGGGATTCTCAATCGGCTTATTCTTCAAATCGAGGCGATTTATTCAGCAATCATGCTTTCGGGCATGGAGGATTTACAGGGACTTCATTCTGGATCGACCCCGAACTTGATCTGTATGTCATATTCCTGAGTAATCGAGTCCATCCCGATGGAAAAGGTTCCGTCAATCGGCTGGCGGGTCGCATTGGCACAATCGCGGCGGCGGCGATTTACACCTGCCCCGATCAATAAACGTCAACAGCAACATTCCATGATTAGCGTCCTTCTCCCAGAAGGGACTTCAACCTAATCGCGAACTGATGACTGGGCTCGGATCAATCTCCGATAAACAAACTCTGTAACGGCTATGGTTATCTACTCAATGATGTTGCACTTTCTTCCGACCCACTCCCGTCTCAACGGGGGTTTTCAAGAACTTTTTCAATAAAGGCCCCCTGCCGTTTATCATAATATCGTACGTGGGATAATATTATTGAGAGTCATTCGTGACAGCCTTCTCCTTCAACGGAACTATTTGTGGAACCGCGACCGCTTTTCCTCCGCGCCTCCAGTCCGCAACGCCAACAGCTGTTCGCGTTAAGGGATCATATTCAATTCCATGAGCCGAACCCTGCAGCCAGCCTTTGGGGCGGCTGATGGTATGTCCTCGATCAATCAATGATCTTGTTAATCGAGTCAGTTGCTCCTGGTCGTCGGACTCGAATTTGATTTCATCGGGAAACCATTGATGATGAAAACGCGGCCCATCAATCGCTTCAACCAAGGGACGATCAAAAAGTAATGTCTGAACCAGAATTTGCGTGACGGTGTTGATAATCGTTCTACCGCCCGGACTGCCGATGATCAGTGCAACCTCTCCATCTTTTCTTACAATCATTGGCGACTGCGAACTTAGCATTCTTTTTCCCGGGTTCATCAAATTTGGCTTGGTTCCAATTCTTCCTTGCTGATTTGTGTATCCAGGTATCCAGTTAAAATCGCCCATCTCATTGTTCAGAACAAATCCAGTCCCTTTGGGAGCAATTCTGCAGCCGAATGTTCCTTCCAATGTGTAGGTATTACTGACAGCCATTCCATTGCGATCTATGATCGAAAAGTGAGTGGTCTCCAGGCTTTCTTCTGGAAGGTTACTGATGGGAATCTCACCAGCGACTTCGATACTGGAAGTCGCTTGATTTCGCGAGATCTTTTCAGCCTGCTTTTGAGCATATTGATTGGAGAACATAAACTCCGGGATGCTGCTGAAATCGGGATCTGCTAAGTAAGCCGCTCGATCTCTGAAAGCTCTTTTTGAGATTTCCGCTAACAGATGAACCTGATCGGCATTCCAGTAATTTTCAGGGTCCATTTCCAAGCCAACCGCTTCGGCCATCCTCATTTGCAGGAGAACCGTGATCCCTCCAGAACTTGGCGGGTAAGCACCGTATAGTGTATAACCATTGACTTGACCAGAGACCGCAGGCCGAATGTTCGCCTTGTAATTCTTTAGATCTTCAGCTGTAATCAAGCCTCCCTGCTCTTCCATTTCGGCGACTATTTTCTTTGCGATGCCACCGGTATAAAACGCATCGGCTCCTTGTTCAGCAATGATTTCCAGCGTTATGGCTAAATCCGGTTGTTTGAGCAAATCGCCTGCCTGCCAAAGTTCTCCATTCGCTTTTCCGTAGAGCCTGCGAAATTCTGCAAATCGCTTTTCATTTTTTATCGAGGAAAGCGTGAGAACTCGATTGAGCGAATAAGCCAGATATTCATCAACAACGATTCCCTCACGAGCGATGCGAATCGAAGGCTTCACGAGTTGATCCCAAGGCAGACTTCCATATTTTTTATGGGCCAGTTCCAGACCTCTTAATGTGCCCGGCACTCCTGCCATTTGTGCGTGGTGACGCTCTTGCCATTTTTCAAAACTGTGTTCATCGACACACGCAGGAGCCGTTTCTCGATATTCGACACAAACGACTTCTTCGTTCGGAGGCGCAACCATCATGAATCCGCCGCCACTGATGTTTCCGGCTTCAGGCCAGGTGACAGCCAGCGCAAAAGCAACTGCCACCGCTGCGTCGACGGCATTACCTCCCTGAGCCAGGATATCCGCTCCAATCTGTGAAGCGATGTCGGTATCTGAAACGACAATTCCTGAATGACTCTCTGCGATATCAACAGCTGCTCGTTCGGGACGCACAATATCCTCAGCAGAAGAGGGCAGCGGAATCAGTGTCACCAGCATCAAAACGCAACAGCAGAGATGGAATGAATGGAAAGCAGTTGAACTGGCCGTAAATTTATATTTTTCTATCATTTATTTCCGCGATTTCGTTGTAAGTGAAAAAGTAATCGACCACGGCTATAAGCCGTGGCTTTGACCTGCCCCTTAAACGTGGCGATTGTACCAGGCCTATTTTGAATTCAATATCAACTTTCAACGACACAATGGCAACACCAACGACATGTTACTCACTCCTCAAAGTCCTGTTCTAATTAGTCATTCGAAGCCAATGATCAATCCAAAAACGATCAACATAACCATCTACTTTTTGAATATTATTTCACTGGACCGGCTGAGCCTTTAAGAGTCGCACAGCCGCAGGCCCTGGGTTGAGTACGTATTGCGCATGGATACTACCATTTGTTATGTTTTACAACGCTATGCAAAAGAAGTGCAATGGCATAGAATGTTTCATAAAAGTGTTTAGGGCAAATTTGCTGAATGCACTCTTTCGACTAAGTGCCAGTCAGGACTGCACTTTGATTCCTTAAATTAATTCCTCTCATCCCATGAGGTTTTCGATGAATAAAATAATTGCTATCAAGCTGTTGACGATCCTTCTGACTCTCGGCATGTTTTCGAATCTGGCTTTTTCTCAAGGAACTGAAACCAAGACCGGAGCCGGTTCACCATTATTGGATCGGGAGCTCTTTTTTGGAAATCCAGAGATTTCCAGCGGTCAGCTGAGCCCGGACGGCAAGTTCATTTCTTTCATGAAGCCGTATGAGGGCATCATGAATGTGTGGGTGAAAGAATTTGCCGAGCCTTTTGAAAATGCTCGTCCGTTGACTGATAGCAAACGACCTTTGCACGGATACGCCTGGACTGAAGATGGAAAGTACATTCTGTTTGTTAAAGATTCGGATGGCGACGAAAACATCAATTTGTTTGCGGTTGATCCCAATGCGAAACCTGCGGAGAGCAAGCAGACTCCAGACTCGCGAAATTTGACGCCGCTCAAGGATGTCTCCGCTCGGATCGTTCACGCCAGTGAGAACAATCCCGATTTGCTCTGGGTGGGACTGAATGATCGAGACAAGGCCTGGCATGATCTTTACAAGCTCAATATTTCCACAGGCGAATTGACAATGGTCTATCAAAACGAGGATCGCATTACCGGATATGAATTTGACTGGGACGACAATCTTCGTTTGCTCAGCCGTACTGATCAGGCTGGTAATACGACTCTATTGCGTAAAGACGACGACGAATTGGTTCCCATCTACGAGACTTCAGTGACCGAGGATGCGAGTGTAAGTGGTTGGGATGCGAAAAATGAGAACTTCTATCTGGTCACTAATAAGGGAGATCTGGATCTTCAAACTTTATATAAGATGAATCCAAAGACCAAAGTGCTGGAATTCCTGGAAAGCGATCCGAACGAACGAGTCGATTTCGGAGGCTTGCGGATGGATCATAACACACGCAAGATTATCTCGACCTCCTACACCGATGATAAGACTCGTTACTACTGGCGGGACAAAACTTGGGAAGCGAATTACGAGTTTTTGCAGGAGAAATTTCCCGGCAGAGAGATTGCATTTCAAAGTGCGACCGAGGACTACAGCAAGTTCTTAATTGCAGTGCACGGCGACAAGTACGCTGCCGAGGCCTGGTACTTCGATGCTCAAACGCATGAGCTGATTCATCAATATACGCCCCGGCCGGAACTTAAAGAAGTCGAAGAATATTTGGCCCCGATGACGCCGATTAGCTACCGAAGCAGTGACGGTTTAGAAATCCCGGGTTACTTGACGATTCCCGTTGGGATGAAAGCGAAGAATCTGCCTGTCGTGATTCTTGTTCATGGCGGCCCCAAGGGGCCTCGTGATTCATGGGGTTATAACGCACTGGTACAATTTCTGGCCAACAGAGGCTACGCGGTTCTGCAGCCCAACTTTCGTGCGAGTGGTGGATACGGCAAAAAGTTTCTCAACGCCGGCGACCTGCAGTGGGGCAAACTGATGCAGGATGACATCACCTGGGGGGTAAAATACCTGATTGAGGAAGGCATCGCGGACAAGGATCGCGTAGCGATTATGGGGGGCAGCTATGGAGGTTATGCGACACTGGCGGGACTCGCATTCACACCCGAGCTTTATGCCTGCGGTGTCGATATCGTTGGCCCCAGCAATATCTCGACGTTACTTGATTCGATTCCTCCCTATTGGGAAGCAGGACGTGCATTCCTGCATGGAATGGTCGGAGACCCAAACACAGAAGAAGGCAGGCAGCGAATCCGGGAAGCGAGCCCACTCTTCAGTGCCGATAAAATTACGAAGCCACTGTTGATCGTGCAAGGCGCCAATGACCCGCGCGTGAAACAAGCTGAGGCCGATCAGATCGCGATTGCCTTGCGAGATCGGGGACACGAAGTCAGCTATCTGTTGGCGGACGACGAGGGGCACGGCTTTGCCAAACCGGTCAACCGCATGGCCATGTACGCCGAAATCGAAGCCTTCCTGGCAGATCAGATCGGCGGTCGCTATCAGAAAGAGATTCCCGATGAAGTTGCCAAGCGACTCGAGGAACTTCGTGTCGACGTGGACAAGGTCACTTACGAAGCGGATAAAGAATGATTATTTTCTAAAACTGTTTCTTGATAGGTTGATAAATTCTCCCGATTTCAAATAGAAAAGGATTTGAATGAAGGTAGAAAGACAATCGAATGGGGCAACAAGAGTTCTTCTAACCGTTCTGGGCACCCTTTGTGTCGCTTTGGGGATGCTTGGAATGCTCTTGCCACTCCTTCCGACAACTCCATTTTTGCTTTTGGCAGCCACTTGCTACTCTCGTAGTTCGACAAAGTTCTATAATTGGCTAACAAATAATCGCTACTGTGGCGAATACATCAGAAATTATCGAGAAGGCGCAGGAATCACTCTCAAACAAAAGTCATTGACTATACTGGTGCTTTGGTTATCAATCGGCTCGGCAGCTTTCTTATCGATTTCCCAAGTGTGGTTACCTTTGATTCTCTTTGGAATTGCCATTGGGGTTACGATTTATCTAGTCAACCTCAAGACATACAAACCTAAGCCTCCAAAAGAAACAACGCATTGATTTCGTGATTGAAAAGACGTTAGAAAGAAATAGCTGACTGAAGTTTTGCAAAACGCTAGAATTCAATACGAATGAGAAGTCAGCGTATAAATTATTGAGAGCATCTTAACCCGACGCGTCAGCGAGGGGACGGCTTTCGATTAACAATTCTGTTAAACTCTAATACCCCAGTTGGCTACTGATATTTCACGTGAAAAGCTGATCTGTGACGCATAAAAGCTGGTTGTTTATCGATTCTTTGAATCGGGTTGCCAAAGACCAAATCCAGCAGATTAACAATTCCACACAGGCCCCTCGCTGACGCGTTGGGTTATGATTTATTGGAATTTGCAAAACTTCAGTAACTAAGTTTATAGCCGTTTCCACGAATGTGAAGCGGGTGTTTGACTGGAAATAATGGAATCAAACCATCCAAGAGCCATTACAGTAATCTGCAAACTGCAGGAAAACGAAATCAGTAAAACCTATTGATTGGCACCTCTTCTACGAAATTCGTCATCGACCAGTACACACTGATCAAGTTTGACCTATAAGCCAATTTTGTTATAATGATGTTTTGAGATAAGGCTTCCAAGGCAACATCACATAAATCACCTTCCTTCGCATCCTCACTGACAACTTGCGTTTATCCCTGAGATATTCACAACATAAAATCACGCCCGAATTAAAAATTTTGCTTCCCTGACGCATCTTTTTGTAACATAACATCAGCTTATTTAACCTTAAGCAGGAATCTATGCTCATGAGAATTTCCCAGGATTCAGTTTACGGCTGCACAGATTTTCGGTCGATGCCGAGGCGACAAATGCTTCAGGCAGGTGTGCTTGGCACGCTCGGATTATCGATGGCCGATCTATTTCGCCTGCAGGCTGAGGAAACTATGCCGACTGCTGGTGCATCCGGTAAAAAAATTGAACCTCGTGCAATGAGCGTGATCCAGATCAACCTGCCCGGCGGCTTTCCGCACCACGAATCGTTTGACCCCAAACCCGAAGCACCCGTTGAATATCGCGGCTCTTTCGGCGTCGCCAAAACAAACACTGGCGATGTCTTCAGCGACAATCTGCCGGTGCTGGCTTCTATCGCCGATAAAATTACGGTCGTCCGATCTGTTGTGGGAAAAATACCTGATCACGGACTGGCGACCTATCACCTGCACACCGGCTATACACCTTCAACAGTCATCGACTATCCACAGATGGGATCGATCGTCTCGCACGAACTCGGTGCACGCGGTGAACTCCCCTGCTACATTGCTATTCCCGGGAAAAATGCTTCCAGCGGAGGAACAGGGTTCCTGCCCAGTATCCATGGTCCTTTCGAAACAGGTGGAGATCCGGCTACTCAGAAAAAGAACTTTAAAGTTCGAGATTTCTCTCTGCCAGCCAACCTCTCACTGGAAAATCTCCAGCGAAGACAAGCCGTCCGCAATATGGTCGAACAGCGGATCCGCGGACTTGAAGCGAATCCTGTGCTGCTCGATACAATGGATGAGTTCCACTATCGAGCCTACTCTCTCCTGACTTCAGCCGATGCCCAGAGCGCATTCTCGTTTGAAGGTGAAACCGACGAAACGTTCAAACTCTATGGCAGCGAAGTTACTGGCGATGTCAAAGGCCCCGATGGCAGACTTCACCCCAAAGGATTGGCAGAACGGCTGATTATTGCTCGCCGTCTCGTCGAATCGGGAGTCCGTTTCGTAACACTGGAATATGGATCCTGGGACTGCCACAGCGGAGTGGAGAAAACATGTCTCGATCAGATGCGGCCTTTCGATCATGCCATTGCCGGGCTGGTCTCTGATTTGGATCGCCGTGGTCTACTCGATACCACGATTGTCTGGGTGACGAGTGAGTTTGGACGCACACCGAAAATCAATAAGGAAAGCGGACGTGATCACTGGGCTCGCTGTTATTCCATGATGCTGGCCGGTGGCGGATTCCAGAGAGGACTCGTTCACGGAGCGAGTGATTCAACAGGAGGAGAACCTGTTCGTGATGCCGTCACGCTTGAGAACCTTATCGCCACGATCTATCACCAGATGGGAATCGACGCGAATAAAGAACTGGTGGCGTTTGGCACACGGCCTATCGAAATCATTCGAGATGCTGAAGTCGTCAAACAGTTGATCAGCTAGCTTGATCTATTAGTCGATCTGTTATTCCTACAGGAGCCATAGCAGCATGCACGCGTTCATTGGGCCAATTTTATCATTAATAATCTGCATCGTATTTTCATGTGATCTCGTCTCGGCTGATCCGTGGATTGCCGGAGTGACTCCGCGTCTTGTCGGGCGAGGAACAACAAGTGAAATCGTGATCGATCGCTGGCGGCATGAAGCAATTGACGTACTCTTCTATCCCTACAATTCAGTACGGCCGGATGAGGAAAATCCGGAGCAACCAGGAATTCGTTGCGTTGGTACCCAATTCGATTCCGAAAAGCAGCGGCTCATCTGTCAGGTCGAAGTCGCGACGAACTGCCGAGCAGGCGAGCATCCCTTCCGTGTCCTCACTGCTGTGGGACTCTCCTCAATGGGAACCATTTATGTGGGACCATTCCCAGTCATCAACGAGGAAGAAACCAAAGCCAATACGAACGACACTCCGGAAACAGCCATGCTCGTCGAACCTGACATCACTGTTCAAGGCACACTCTCTAATAGTTCCAAGGACGATATCGACTGCTTTCGTGTATCAGGCAAAGCCGGGGAAAGACTTTCAGTTGAAGTCGACATGGTCAAAATGGGGGACGACCTACGTTGGAATCCTGTCCCTGAAGGATACGACTCCGTCGTCACGATTCTCGATCCCTCAGGAAAACGGATTGCAAAAAATGATGACTCCTCGTTGAATCGCCAGGATCCACTTTTGTCGGTGCAGTTGCCGGTCGATGGGGACTACACGATTGTCCTGCAACGTTCGATGTTTATTCCGGAAGCAAGAACCTATGCCATCCACATTGGTCGCTACTTTCGCCCACTAGCTGCTTATCCTCTTGGCGGACCTGCAGGTTCCTCACTCTCTGTGGAATTGCTTGGAGACCCTCTCGGACCGAAAACACAGACGATTTCAATGCCTCAATCAAGTGGTACATTTCCACTTCTGGGAGATGCTCCCAAACCACTTACTCTGCGATCCAGCCCGTTTCCGAATGTGCTTGAAGCTTCAAACGACAAAGAAACCAAAGTCGCAGAACTTCCCGCGGCTGTTAATGGAGTTCTCACCCATCCTGATGAATATGACCGGTTTCGCATTACAGTAAAAAAAGGAGAACCCCTTCAGGTTCGCGTTTGGGCAAGAGCACTCGGATCACCTGTCGACCCTTCCATCCGCTTGCGTCCAGTTGATCCGTCTGGCGAATTGGGAGCAGTCGAACTTGAAGCCGACGATGCGACAAGACCTGACCGCGATATTTTCGGTGGGCAAGGCGATTTTCCCGACACCTTCGATCCGTCCGTCATCTGGACTCCCAAACAGGATGGCGACTACATTCTCGAAGTTTACGACCCACGCGGCGCAGGCGGCCCTACTAATGTTTACCGTGTTGAAATTGCCCCACCAGAAAATACTCTTCACATTGGTCTATCCTTTGAAGGATACAAACCTGAGCGACCACGCAAGACATCACTTTCGGTACCCCGGGGTAGTCGCTGGACGGTCAGACTATCCCTTTACCCAGCTCAGGGGAGCAACATTACCGGACCACTCGATCTCTCTGTAGAAGGGTTGCCACCCGGCATAACAATGTTGTCTTCACGAATTCCGGAACTGCAATCGGCCTGGCCAATGACACTCATTGCTGATACCGATGCTTCGTTATCAGCCTCAATCATTGAATTCAAAGCGAAACCAGCCGAAGGGGGCGAACCTTTCAAAACCGTCAATCAACAGAATCTGCAGCGGGTTTCGTATTCCCACTATCCGTGGAGAAATATTCGTGTCGATCGATTCGCTGCTGCGGTCAGTGAACCGGCTGGATTCGAAGTCATACTCGATGCACCCAATCAGCCGCTCATGAGAGGGTCTGAACTCACAATTCCTGTGCGAATTGTGCGACAACCCTGGTGTGATGAACCGCTCGAAATTCAATGTGAGTTTGCACCGCCGGGTGTGGGCACATCGCCAGCTGAAATTATTCCATCAGGAGAAAGCATATCCAACCTCATACTCTCAGCCAATGACAACGCAAAACTCGGCAGTTCGCCCCTGTATGTTATGGTCACGACGACACAGGCGCGAGGTGGTCGAGAAAACAGTTCGGTCAGAGGTGACACCGACCAGGGTTCTGAACGAGTAAGAGTTTCGTCGGATGTCATTAATATCGAAGTGGCCGAACCGTTCGTCTCACTATCGAGCGAGCCACAGAGCGTCCGCCGTGGTAACAGAATTAAGTATCGCTGGACAGTCAAGCAATTGCGACCTTTTGAAGGACAGGCAAGTGTTCGTATGCTGGGGTTGCCCGTTGGTCTGACTGCGGTCGGATCGGAACCGACAATCGATAAGACGTCAAAGGAAGTCGAGGTCGAACTTGAGGCGAATGACGATGCACTCCTGGGACTGGTTGGTGAACTCAAGTGCGAAGTGCAATTCAATATCGGCGGTGAAGAAATTCTCCTGCGGACGGGGTCCGGAAAACTGAGAATCGACCCGAGACTCGAAAAGTAATCCTACGGATACATCAGAACGCAGATAAAATAAAAGGTGAATTACTGTGAATTTGAAATCAATTCTAACTTTGGTGATTGCGGGCCTCTCACTGTTCCCAAATGTCATTCATGCCGCCGATTCACTCGGTGATAAACATGATGCCAGCCAATCAAATGTGCCTGGTTTTCGGCGTGATGTCATGCCAGTCTTCTTCCGAGCGGGATGCAACTCAGGCACCTGCCACGGTTCTGCAAGTGGGAAAGATGGCTATATGCTATCTCTTTTTGGTTACGATGCAGACGGCGACTACCGCCGGACCGTTGAAGAGATGCCGGGACGTCGAATTAATACGGCTCTACCCGATGAAAGCCTGCTCATTCTGAAAGCCATCGGTGCCGTACCGCACACTGGGGGTAAGCGATTTGAACGCGAAAGCGATCTGGCAAAAGTCCTCCTCGACTGGATCAAAGCGGGTGCTCCCGATGATGTCGGGAATGTGCCAGAGGTTGCAGGAATTGAAGTTTCAAAGCCCTCAATCGTTTTTGATAAGGCCAGTGAAATTGTCGACCTGCGAGTGACGGCAACCTATGCCGATGGCTCGACACGCGACGTTACACATCTGGCATTGTTTGGCACCAACAACTCCAGCGTAGCCGAAATCGATACTGAGGGTCGTGTCTCTTCGAAGGGACCAGGAGACACAACAGTTTTTGCTCGATTCAGTCGTTTTACAGTCGGAGCCGAAGTCATCGTTTTGCCATCCATTGAAGGTTTTGCATGGCCGAATCCGCCAGAGAACAACTTTATCGATAAGCTGGTTTTTGAGAGACTGCAAAAATTAAGAATCGCCCCCTCTGAACTCTGCGATGATGAAACATTTCTCAGACGAGTCACCCTGGATCTTGCCGCTCGACCACCTTCGGTTGAAGAATATCATGCCTTCATGTCTGACACTTCAGCTGACAAGCGCTCGCAAAAGATCGATGAACTACTCGCAAGCGAAGATTTTACCGACTACATCACTGCATTGTGGGGCGAACTGTTTCGGATAAACAGTCAGGACTACACAGGGCGGGCCGACTCTCACAAACCGGCAAATGCTTTCAATGCCTGGCTGCGTGATCAGATTGCAGCCGATCGACCATTCGACGAAGTTGTAGCCGATATGACGACAGCCGTCGGCAGCACGAACATCGATGGTCAGACGGGCCTCTACACGATGCTCATTAAAAATTATAAACTGGATCCCAAAGTCCTGGCAGCCGATTACTCTCAACTCTTTCTCGGCGTACGGATGCAATGTGCCGAGTGTCACAATCATCCCTTCGACCGCTGGACGATGGACGACTACTACGGTTTCGTGAGTTTCTTCACCTGCGTGGAACGCAAAACCGGTAGCGACAGCCGCGACAGGACAGTCATCTTCGACCCTTCAGCTCCGCCTGCGATGCATGCCCTCGATGGACGTCGTGTACCGGCTAAACTCCTCGGCGAAGTGGAACCGGTCAGTGGCGATGGCGATCCGCGGCGGGCACTTGCAGCCTGGATCAAAGATCCTGAAAACGATCTGTTTAATCGGAATATCGTCAACCGGCTATGGGCTCATCTTTTTGGTGTAGGAATTGTCGATCCGGTCGATGACTTCCGCGCCACAAATCCGCCCGCTAACGGACCTCTGCTGGAAGCACTTGCTGACCGGTTTGCCGAGCATGACCGCAAACTGCGGCCGATGGTTCGAGACATCTGCAATTCGAGGGTGTACCAACTCTCCATC
>TARA_R100000789_G_scaffold98003_2_pt1 | contig 14041 bp, 10 predicted proteins | sample TARA_R100000789 | Tara Oceans TARA_R100000789 (sample SAMEA2623403) | marine metagenome | biome: marine biome (ENVO:00000447); feature: mesopelagic zone (ENVO:00000213); material: "saline water (ENVO:00002010), including plankton (ENVO:xxxxxxxx)" | depth 450 m
TTCGTAAAAATGCCGCCTCCAACTCGCGCAAACAGCGCAATGGAACTGGCCCCCATCGCAAATCCGCTGAGAATAGGCAGGACCGTCGTATTCAGAATTGGAATCTCCATTCCAAACTTCGTAACGTATAGGAGAAACAGCCCGCTCAACCCCAGTAGACCAAGCCCCACGACAGACATCCCCATGACTGTCCCTCCTGAGAAGGCGACATGCAGGGCATCATTCAGGCTCTTTCTAGCCGCTTGAGTTGTTCGCATGTTTGCAGCGGTGGCAATTCGCATACCGACATATCCCGCCAGACCCGAACAGAACGCCCCAACAACAAACGAGAGACTGACGAGACGTTGATCGCCCTTGTAGGCCAACCCCAACAGTAAGGCGACCAGAACCACAAAGAGGGAGAGCACAAAGTATTCCCTCTTTAAGAATGCCATTGCCCCGACTCGGATCGCTGCTCCAATTTCCAGCATTCGCTCGTTTCCAGAATCCTGTTTATCGACCCACAAGGATTTCCAGAACGCGAATCCTAACGCCAGTAATCCAGCTGCGACACTGATCCAAATCAATAGTTGTTCGTCCATGGTGCGATTTCCAAAGTTTGATTTCTTAATTGCAAGACGCGTCAGTAATCTTTGATGTGTCCAGAAGTGTAGCCGTTCTGAAATAATCGAAAAGGGCAGAGCCCTGGAATCTTAAAAAACATGAGGCAATTCCCGAGAAGTGGTTTGACCAGTCAACAACTGCTGTTCGTCCTGCCATTCACTCTCTCGAAAATCCTCAAACGCATGGATTTTGATAACTCGATCCCATCAAGTAAATTGCACTTGCTGATGCCGAATTGGTTCGTCTTGTCGGTCAGTTTCGTGAATGATAAAGTTTGTCTCTAAAGAGTTGCTCTTGTTCTATATGTTACAGATGCTACGGTAGAAATAACGATTTTTCTGAATACGGAGCGAAGGCAACCTTGCCTGATCGATCACAAAAAAATGCCTGCATCCCAGGCTGGTTGTGCGAAGGTCATGGCAACACACACAGAATCTGATTATTATGAACATCGGATCAACAGTTATTCAGAATGAACGTACCCCACATACTATGACTCAATCTGTCACACGAAATTCGCATGGACACCTTGTTCTGTCCCCGGCTGATCTTGTTGCGTTATCCAGAGGAATGCACTGTAATATGTATGATTATTTAGGAGCTCACACCGGCGAACACGATGGCATCCAGGGGACTCGATTTGCTGTCTGGGCTCCCAATGCCAAACGCGTTTCGGTCATCTGCGACAAGAACAATTGGACGCCTGCCCAGAACGACCTTCACGGCAGTAATGAAGGCATCTGGTCGGGATTCGTACCCGGCGTCAAAGTAGGCGATACCTACAAATATGCCATCGAAGCTCAGGATGGCCGCGTTCTGCAAAAAGCCGACCCTTACGCTTTCTATGCAGAAGAAGCTCCGAAAACCGCTTCCATCGTTTACGAACTCGATCATTATCAATGGAATGACGGCGGCTGGATGGACTACCGTCGCAATTGCAATTGGATGTCTCAGCCAATTTCCATCTACGAAATCCATCTCGCCTCCTGGAAGCGGCCCAAAGATGGTCGAAAGTATTTCAACTATCGGGAACTGGCTGTCGATCTGCTCGAATATGTTCGCGAGATGGGTTACACGCACATCGAATTGATGCCCATCACCGAGCATCCGTTTGATGGCTCCTGGGGCTATCAGACAACAGGCTACTTTGCTCCCACCTGCCGCTTCGGAACACCGGATGATTTCCGCTTCTTTGTCGATACGTTCCATCAGGCTGGCATCGGCGTGATTGTCGACTGGGTCCCCGCTCACTTCCCGACCGATGCTCACTCCCTCGGACAATTCGACGGCACCAGCCTCTACGAGCATTCCGATCCTCGTCAGGGATTCCATCCCGACTGGAACACGTACATCTTCAACTATGGACGCAACGAAGTCCGCGACTTCCTGCTCTCCAGTGCCCGATTCTGGCTCGATAAATACCACATTGACGGAATCCGAGTCGATGCGGTCGCCTCAATGCTTTATCTCGATTATTCGCGAGATGCAGGCGAGTGGATTCCGAATGCTCACGGCGGACGGGAAAATCTGGAAGCGATTCAGTTCCTCAAAGATCTGAACGTCATGATCCACGGCGAATTCCCCGGCGCTCTTTCCTTCGCAGAAGAATCGACCGCCTGGGGTGGTGTTTCGCGGCCTGTCTACGAGGGTGGACTCGGTTTCACGATGAAATGGGACATGGGTTGGATGAACGATACCGTTCATTATATTCAGCGGGATCCTGTGCATCGCAAACATCATCAGAACGAACTTTCGTTCCGTATGATTTACGCCTTCACCGAAAACTTCGTCCTGCCTCTTTCGCACGATGAAGTTGTTCACGGCAAACGCTCGCTCCTTTCCCAGATGCCGGGCGACTTCTGGCAGCAGTTCGCCAACCTGCGCCTGCTTTACGGCTATCAATACTGTATGCCCGGTAAAAAGCTGCTCTTCATGGGCTGCGAACTGGGACAATGGCACGAGTGGAATCATGATGCCGAACTCGACTGGGCGTTAATCGGCAACACCCATCACGATGGCATCCGCAATTTCATCGGCGATTTGAACCGCGTCCTCCGCGATCATCCCGCATTGCATGAATGCGACTTCAGCGACGCCGGCTTCTCCTGGATTCACGCCGACGATGCCGCGAATAGTTCCTATGCATTCTGCCGAATCTCGAAGAATGAAACCGAAACACTCGTCTGTGCCTTCAACTTCACACCGGTCCCCCGGGATAAATATCTGATCGGAGTCCCGAAAGCGGGAACCTACACAGAAATCCTCAACAGCGACGCCCACACCTACGGCGGCACCAACGTCGGCAACGCCGGCAAAGTCAAAACCGTCAAAGAACCGATGCATGGCCGCAAACAAAGTGTGGAAGTAGTATTGCCGCCATTAGGGATGATTGTGTTGCGGCATGATGGGTAGACACAATCAAAAGCAGGGTGCGTTTAAACGCACCTTTCCAGGATTGTTATAAACAGCCCTGTATCAACTCCCGACAATTTCATAATGAATCCAGCCCATTAGGGAATCAGTTCAATAACTTCGAGGCAAAGGTGCGTCAAGAATCACCTTACGAAACTGATCACTATAATGTGTCATTAAGTTTACGCACTTCGGGGGGCCGAATACTTGCTTTGCATCTTCTCTCACTTAAAAACCGGATAGCCGTATGTTAAGCAGAGTGAAAAACAGTGCTGAAAATAAGCTGGCAAGAATGACAAAGAAGCTGTCTCGAAAAGGGCTTTACGAGTTTCTTTCAAAAGAATTTGCTAAGATATCGAGAGATTCGAGTGTCTTAACAATAGGCTCCGGTGGAGAAGTCAATGAGTTACTAAATACTTTTGCAAATAAGGAAGGATTTACGGTCTTGTCGTTTGATATAGACAGAGAACGTAGCCCCGATGTCGTTGGAGACATTTGCACCTACGACTTTAGTAATAAATGTTTTGATGTCGTAATCATGAGCGAGGTCTTAGAGCATGTGCATTCACCATATCTGGCGATTAATAACATTAATTCCATCCTGAATGAGAATGGAAAACTAATACTAACAACGCCTTTTATGTTCCCATTGCATGACAGGCCCTATGACTATTATCGATTCATGCGGTTTGGACTGGAGTTTCTTCTGAGAGATTTCAAAAATGTCCAAGTGTGTGAGCGTAACTCCTATTTTGATGCCATTGATGTGCTCTGGGTTCGTCTGTGGCAAACACAAGTCAAGTCTGCACGGATTGCCTCGTATTTTATAATACCGTTTGTCTTCTATTTAAAGAGGCCATTTACGTACCTTCTAAGCATGCTTATCGATACCGATGCAATCACAACGGGATATGTAGTCACAGCAGAGAAGTCGTCCAAATGATCATAGTCGCAATAATGTAATTGCATGCCAGTTTTCAATTCTAACAGGATTCTGGTTTGGAGGTGTGACGAAGTCACAAGTAGTTTCGTGATTCGATCAAGGAAATACCAAACAGAGTCAATTTGCAATATTCGATAATAATATTCCGTAAAGCCTGCTTCCTCCCGGGTGGCCCCGAAAGATTCTTTCGGGGCGGCGCAGCCGTAAGATCCTTCTTAAACAACTCACAATTAAGCTGAAAGCCTCTAATGGATTTCGTCCACCCAGATAGCGGAGCTATCTGGGCCACCCGAGGTCGGGCCACCCGCGTCAAGACACATAAGGCTGCCAGGAAAATCAGTTAAGTTGTGCAGATTTACAAAACAGCACAAATCTTTTAGGCAAGACTAATGACTCTCCGTATCGATCGACGACTCAGTCGGAATGGTTTTTCCCGCATCGAATTTCTCGTCGTTATTTTTCTCGTCATCACGATGTCCACACTCGCATTCGTGGCCTTGCGCAAATCTCGCACAGTAGCTCGCACCTGTTCCTGCCAGAATGTACTCCGAGATCAGGGAATCGCGTTTTACTCGTTTGCGGATATCGACCCCAATAGTGCATTCTGCACCGGGGCTTATGATTATTTACGGGATGGAGATGTCACCAAATACAGTTTTGTCGCTGATGGGCTGGACGCTGTAGGAATCTGGTCATTCAAAGGCGACAAGCTTCCACTCTGTCTGGAAAACGCAGCGGCAGGTAATGAGTCATTGAACGATCTGATTGGCCACAAAGAACAGGTCAATCACTGCCTGCTGCCAGAAGAACTGCAGAAACGGGCTCTGTCGGGACTCTGCGAGGATTTTGAACTCGACTTCAATGGCGACCAAAGGGCCGACTCCGGCTCCATTCCCGGTGCGACCCCAGAACGAATTGCGATCGTCGATGAAATCACGGCCAAAGGATATCTGACAAATTATGTGCCGAGTTGGTTCCTGGTCCGAACAGACTTCCGCATGAAAACAGATGATGCCGGGAACGAGGTCATCAATAATCCCACAGGCTTGAAACAGCTAGGGTCAACAGCAGGTCCACTGACAATTTTAAAGCTTGATAGCTCTCCTGTACTATCCAACCTGATTCCTCTCATCGCAGACGGGACCAGCATCACTCAACTCTCCCACTCACTCAAGAGCAGGAATCTGAAACAAAACTCCGCTCTGGTCGCCACCATGACGGCTGGCCCTGTCCACTACAATCCTGAGACCGATCAGTTTGTCTCGTTCCAGGATCAACAAATCATTGTTCCTGAGGACTTGACCCAGTATCAGTACCGACCATTCTGCCAGGACTTATTGCCGACAACAGACCAACCCCTCGGAAACGGCGGCATGGACGGCCACTTGTGGATGCAAGATATCTCCGCATGGGGCACCGTGCATCAGGTCGACAAGACCTGGCAGTGCAATGTCCTGATGGCCGATGGCTCCGTAAAGTCATTCCAGGATCAGAATGGAGATCGACTGCTGAATCCAGGATTCGACGTCAACGAAAACTCCCAAACGGGCTACACGAACGGAAAAGCAGAAGTGATGATAATCGATTTCTTTACAGGCCCAACCCTCGCCTACCAGGGCTCCTATCCCAAAGGAACTTTTGAGTAATTTTGCAGGGCAGTCCGCGAAGTCGCGGAAGTGTAAGCAGCCAAAGCAATTATCTGGATTACTATGTCAATTGGAGTTGGGAAAGGCGTACGAAAAATCAAAATCGTGTTATAACTTAACAGAACAAACTTGAAATTTTGAAGGCAATTCGGTGAGAGCTTTTCATATTTTATTAGAACTGGCTGCATTTTTAACGTCCTGCGCGTGTGTTTTCACGACGACAGTTCTTGTAGTGCTTTCTCTCGACAAACATGCTATTGTCAATGGTAAAAAAGTAGTACTCACAGACGGATTTGAACCGCCATTCTGGTTGTATATATTGCTACCTTTGTCTTTACTTCTGTCGATTGTTTTTGGGTATATGTTATACCGGTCTACTCGAAAATACTTTCGCGGACACAAGTTGTCACAACCTTCCGCAGGGTGACCAGACCGACTTTGTCGGTCGGATGCTTTACCGTTCGTTCTCTATCTCTATCGAACAGCAAATTCTTATTGCCCGTTCTGTTTGATGACAAACCTGCATTCGGTTCGAATGTGAATTTCTGGTGAGTCTCCTGTGCTGCGCTCGATATTGATTGCTCTATTCGAAATGATAGCGGAATCAAAAGAACTACTTTTCGATTAGCGGAACTCCTCAGGCTGGGTAGGAAATGTCGTCATGAGTGACACATCAGATTCCCGAGAAGAAATGCTTGCCCAGACGCGGCAGGAGTTACAGCTCGCCTCCAGCCGGATGGAAGGAAGTTCTCAAAGTCAAATCCGCAGGGCGATCCGGGCCAACCGTTTCAATCGTTTCGTGCCGGAGTGGGCACGACCCGTTGTTTTTCCTGTCGCGATTCTCACACTTTTCGGCTCGGCAATATTTTTTATTGTCATGCTCATTAAGCACACATCGGTTCCCATGCCCTGGGAGTTTGACAACGCAACGTGGTATTACTGGAATTTCATTCTGGTGGGACAGGTGGTGATCACAGGGCTGCTGTATGCATACGGAGAAAAACAGTTCGGAAAGCTCCCCGGCATTCCGCGAGGTTCTCTCTACAGCATCCTGATTCTCTCAGCCATTCTGCCGATTCTGATTCTGGCACTGGTTATCACATCGGTGATCTTCGCCCGGTTGCAGATACGGAGATCGCAGTCAGGCGTCTGGCTGCAAAGTCTGGGGGGCTGGAACCGGAAAACCATCGGTATCGGAGCCATCGAAATTGTATTGTTCTGGCTGGCCATCATGCTGCTCGGAAAAGTCCAGTATCCGGGGACAGTCTCTGTTCAGTCGATTTCTGCTGAGACTACGATTTATGATTCTCTTTTCAGCTGGATCAATTCCGATCTCCTGTACGTATTGGTGGTCGGGTTGGCGATCCTGGGACTGATTCAAGCATTATTTGCTGCTGTCGGAATAATTTGTGAAGCGACGATTGATGAAGAGGCGATCGATGTAACTCCACTACTGGGAACCCTGGCCCCGTTAATTGTCATCAGCCCGTTGTGCCTGTATCTGGGAGTGACCTATTTCCAGGTCGAAAAAGTGCATGAGCTCTGGTTGTTAATCTTTCAGGTCCTGTGCGGTTTCTGGTTACTACTCGTTCTCGTAGGAGCCGTTTATCTTTTCCGACGCTGGGAAGTCGTTCATCAGCCCCTGCTAATCATGGTGATGGGTTATCTGCTGATGCTCCCCTTTTTCTTCGACCTGGCCTATCGACCGCAAACTAATGTCACTGAAGCCCTGCCTCCTCCCCCTGAATTAAGAGGGCGGCTCTATGACATGAAGAAACACAACTCCGAAAGCTCGCGCGCGATTGATATTCTCCGCGACCTTTAAACCTAAGAATTTCTTTCATTCTTCACGTTCGATATTTTGTGCTTACGCATTCAAACTTGATAGAACAACTTTGATAACAGGCAATGATCCTTTTGTGATCAACGTACGCTTAAAACTCCCTAAAACCAACTTGGCAAGTTAAACTCATTCTCGGAGGGACCACGCCCTCTAACCTCTCACCCCTAATCTCTAACCTCTTAAAACTCCGCGTTCTTCGGTGTGCGAGGGAAGGGGATGCAGTCGCGGATGTTTTGCATGCCGGTGAGGAGTTGAATGAGTCGTTCGAAGCCGAGGCCGAAACCGGCGTGCGGTACGGTGCCGTAACGGCGTAGATCGAGGTACCACCAGTACTCTTCCGGATCGAGATCGCATTCTTTCATGCGGGCTTCAAGGACATCGAGCCGCTCTTCACGCTGGCTGCCGCCGATGATTTCTCCAATTCGCGGGACAAGAACGTCCATCGCCCGCACGGTTTTGCCATCGTCGTTACACCGCATATAAAATGGCTTGATGGTTCGAGGATAATCGAACAGGATGATCGGCTTTTTGAAATGTTCTTCGGTTAGAAAACGTTCGTGTTCAGATTGCAGATCGTGACCCCACTCGACCGGGAATTCCCATTCCTTCTTTGATGAAGTGAGGATCTCGATGGCATCCGTATAAGAAACCCGTTCGAAATCGTGATCGACAATGTGCTGGAGTGTTTCCAGAACGGTTTTCTCAATCCGCTGATTGAAGAATTCCATATCTTCCGCACAGGTTTCGAGCACGTGAGAAATCACATGCTTGATGAAGTCCTGAGCCAGCTGCATGTTGTCGTTCAGATCGAAGAAGGGGATTTCCGGTTCGACCATCCAGAACTCGGCCAGGTGACGAGTCGTATTGGAATTCTCTGCTCGGAACGTCGGACCAAATGTGTAGCAGGGACCAGTTGAAGTCGCATAGATTTCGGCTTCGAGCTGACCACTCACAGTCAGTGAAGCGGCTTTGCCGAAGAAATCCTGCGAGTAATCGATTTCTGTCTGGATACCTGCCAGTCGAGCCAGGTCGAGTGTGGTGACCCGGAACATTTGACCTGCTCCTTCGCAATCGCTCGTCGTGATGATTGGCGTATGCACATACAGGAAATGACGTTCCTGAAAGAAATTATGAATGGCTGCAGAAGCGGCATTGCGAACGCGGGCGATAGCACTGAATGTATTGGAGCGCGGTCGCAAGTGAGCGATTTCGCGAAGGTATTCAAACGAGTGTCGTTTTTTCTGTAGTGGAAACGTTTCTGGATCGGCGGTGCCGAGGACTTTGAGTTCACTGGCGTGAAGTTCGACGCGCTGGCCTTTGCCGGGAGATTCTTTCAGGGTACCCGTAATTGTGAGTGCAGCCCCAGTGGTAATCTCTTTGGTTGACTCTGCAAATCCCTTTGTCTCCTGATCGACAACAATCTGCAGATTTCCCAGGCAACTTCCGTCGTTCAATTCGATAAAAGCAAAGCCTTGCTTGGAATCCCGCCGGGTTCGCACCCAGCCATTGACGGTCAATTCTTCGCCGGGGTTGCGTTCATCCCGAACTTCTTTAATACGAGCCATGATCTTCCTCCTTGGAGATTGTTGCTTTTGAGATTATTTGATTTTCAGGAAACGCATCGCGTTTGCTGTCGTTATCAGGCAGAGTTCTTTATAGCTCATACCGTAACAATCTGCGAGGACTTCGGCAGTATGCTTGACATAGGCAGGTTGATTGCGTTTGCCACGAAACGGCATCGGTGCCAGATAGGGGGCATCGGTTTCGACCAGTACTCGATCCTGCGGAACGCTAGCGGCCAGCTCGCGAAGTTCGACATTTCGTTTGAAGGTGAGCATTCCGGAAAATGAAATCATCATACCCCAGTCGAGACATTTTTGAGCCGTCTCGGCTGAACCGCAAAAGGAGTGCATCACACCATTAAGTGGTCCGTGTTCCAGATGCTCAGCCTCAAGGACCTCCAATACATCCGGCTCGGCATCCCGGCAATGGACAATAAACGGTTTTCCGGTTTCGCGGGTCAACTGCAGATGACGCTTGAAATAATCGACCTGGGTTTCAATCGGTGAATGATCCCAGTATCGGTCCAGCCCGGTTTCGCCGATGGCTTTCACGGAATTGTGTTGAGCCAACTCGACGATTGTGTCCCAGTCGGAAGAACCAGCCTGAGAGACATAATTCGGATGAATTCCGACGGCTGCATAAATACCCTCATGCTTTTCTGCCAACACAATCGAACCACGACTGCTCTCTACTGTTGTTCCAATCGTGAGGACTCCAACCAAGCCGTTTTCCTGAGAGGCAGCAAGCAACTGTTCCGTCTCCGCCGCCAGCGAAGGTTCATCCATGTGGGCGTGTGTGTCGAATAGTGGGGGCAGATTAGTCATGTGAGAATAATATAATAATTAGTATGTGAATCTGGATGTAGGGTCCGCTTTGCGGACCAGATTGCGGGATCGATTGATTCTTAACATTTTAGATGCACAAGGGACTGGTCCGCACAGCGGACCCTACTGCACTGATATAATGTTATTGGATTTTGAAATCAGGAATATAAGTTTAGTGATTATAGATCAGTTTATCAGATCGAATTCAAAGCTTCATCGATTCGTTGCTTCATTTGAAGATCATCAACTCCGAGTATTTCAATCACTTTGGCAGGGGAAGTCTCGCCACTGATGATTGACATGGAATCACGAGGAATGTTCAGTTTGGAAGCTATTAAATCAATCACTGCTCCATTGGCTTTGCCTTTTTCCGCTGGAGCTTTCACTTTGACTTTCAATGATTCTCCAAGCCAGCCGACGATTTGATCGCGGGAAGAGGACGGCACAACTTTCAAGTGAAGTCTTGCCATAATCATTCACCCTCAACGGCTTCTTCGTTCTGTTTATCGCTTCGCATCTCGAAGAGAAACCGTGAAGGGACTGTCTTACGGGGTTTCCCCCATTTTCGGCGGGTTTCGGCAAATGTGAGCGTGAGGGATTCCTGAGCGCGAGTCACTCCAACATAGGCCAGGCGACGTTCTTCTTCAATATCCTGTCTAGTCCCTTCGACGGAACGTTTGTGGGGCAGTAAGCCTTCCTCCATGCCGACGAGATAAACCCGAGGAAATTCAAGTCCTTTAGCACTGTGAATTGTCAAAAGTTTGACGGCATTCTGGTCAAGTTCTTTTTTCTTATCGGTGCCGAATTCATCGCGGTCATTCAAGGCGATTTCATCCAGAAATGCCTGCAATCGAGGTTTGGCAACTCTTCGGGTGTAATCGTCCAGAGAGTCAGCCAGTTGTTCGATCGATTCGAGACGCGTCTGTACCTGAGCCGGCTCTTTGTAGGAGCGTTCGACTTCGGCTTTGTAGTTCAGCGACTCAATCAACTTGCGTAGACTTTGGCCGATGGATTGATTGGAAGAAGCAAACATCCCCCTCCAGGTCTGGAGTTGTTCTTCAAACCTCAATACCGATTGCCCGGCTCGTTCGGAAAGTTCCCCTGAGGCGATTGCTTTACGAGTCGCTTCAAAGAAGGGAGTTCCTTCGATGATCGAACGTTTCATAATTTTTTCGATCGTCGTCGTGCCGATACTACGAGCAGGCGTGTTGATGATTCGCAGTAAAGCCGATTCATCCCGTGGCTGAGCGATGATCCGCATATAGGCCATCAGATCCCGAATTTCTTTGCGATCAAAAAACGATTGACTCCCCAGGATCACATACGGAATCTGCCGTCTTCGCAATTCCGATTCAAAGGCGCGGGGTTGTTCGTTAGTCCGGAAGAGGATTGCAAAATCAGAAGGTTGTCGATTCTTTTTTGCGATTAGATAACTGATTTCAAGACAGATCCGCTCGGCTTCGGCGACTTCATCGGAAAACTTTTCGTAACGAACTGGCTCAATCGCGATTTTGGTAGAGCGTAAAACTTTTCGATGACGTTCGCGATTGAAACTGACCAAGCGGTTGGCAACATTCAGAATTTCATCCGTGCAACGATAGTTGTCTTCAAGTCGGACGATTTTTGCAGTCGGAAAGTGAGATTGAAAGGAAAGGATATGTTTGACTTCTGCGCCCCGCCACGCGTAAATCGATTGATCGTCGTCACCAACCACGCATAAATTATTGTGAGGACGTACCAAAGCCTGAATCAAGCGAAACTGTAACTGGTTTGTATCCTGATATTCATCGATCTGGACATAATCGAATTTGTCCTGCTGACGTTTCAGGGCTTCGGGATGCTTGGCGAAGAGTTGGTCGGTCAACAGGAGTAGGTCGTCGAAATCGACACTGTTGCGGGCTCGAAGTCGATCGCAGTATTTACGATAAGCCATCGAGGCGAGGAATTCCCGGTCATCGAGTGCGTGATCACCTGCAGATTCCGGTTGAACTCCATTGGTTTTCCAGCGGCTCAGAATCGCGAGCAGATCGCCCGGTTTGAGAGTCGATTCCTGAACTCGGATACTTCGTAACACTTCACGCGCGAGCGATTCCTGATCGCCGCGGTCGATGATGGTGAAATTTTTTCGATACCCGAGAACTTCAATTTCGTCGCGGAGAATTTTCACACACAACGAGTGAAATGTGGAGATTATCGGTTTCACTTTGCGGCGGCCAATCAATTCCCCAATACGTTCTGCCATTTCCTTGGCGGCTTTGTTTGTGAAAGTGACTGAAAGGATGCGATCGGCTGCAGTTCCGCGATTAATTAAAAGAGCCATACGGGTTGTGATGACACGTGTCTTCCCAGTGCCTGCTCCTGCCAGAACAAGCAGAGGGCCTTCCACCGTCGTTGCGGCATCCCGTTGCGAGGGATTCAACGAAGCTGTCAATTCACGAGGAGTCATTGTGGGTCTAGGGCTTTGGGTTTAGGGTCGAGGGGTGAAAAGTTATGGGGTCAACTACTTCCTGGACTCAGGACCATAGACCCTCGACCATGTCACTTCGGTGTTGAGGGGCGTTTGCGGACGAGGTTGCGGAAGGCGATGGTCATTTCGCGAACGGATTGCCAGCGTTCGTCGGGATTTTTTTTCGAGTCCGCGTTCAATGACCTGAGCCACCGGTTCCGGGATTCCGGGTGAGGTTTCGCGGATATTTTTCGGGGGCTGATTCATGTTCTTGACGATGGTCTGCAGGTTTCGTCCCTGAGCATACGGCAATTGATTCGAGAACATCTGATAGCAGGTAACCGCATAGGAATAGACATCGATACGCTGATCGGTTTTTTGACGTCTCACAAGTTCGGGAGCCATATAATCGGCTGTTCCCGTCCGGTTGCCCGGTGCCTGAAAGGGGGGCGTATTCGGGACGGCCAAGCCGAAGTCGATCAGTTTGATCTGACCGGTGGTGGTCGTCAAAATATTTTTCGGGCAGAAATCACGATGAATCCAGCCCTGCTCGTGAAAATAATGCAGAGCCTCACCCATCGTGATGATCCACTTCATTCGATGTTTCAACAGGGTTTCGTTCTGCAGTTCGATCAGTTGCTGCAAGCCGTAGCCGTCGATGTATTCCATAACAATGAACGGCTCGTCTTCGGTACTCAGGCCGAATTCATAGGTTTTGACAATATTAGGATGCTCAAGCGATTTGCCAACAACACCTTCTTCCGGACGATTCAAGCCGGGAAAGCGGGCATTCATTTTCGCGAGAGCTTCGCGGTCGATCAATTTCAAGGCCACAAACTGCTGGTTCTGGCGATCGTTCGCCTTCCAGACTTTGGACATTGTTCCCAGTCCCATCTGGGAAATTCGCTCAAACCGTGTCTTCAGGTTCACGCGATCGACTTTGGATTGATTTCGCTGAAAGAGGTTTTTAATCAATTGCATTTAGACTTCCATGCCGGTTGAAGGCTGACCCACACACTTGAGTTTGTAACTGGTTCAAGCTTATTGAAAAAACTGCAGTTATTTATTTAACCGCCAAGACGACAAGGAAGCCAGCAAATTGGATCAAGTTTAATAAACTTTGATTTACTGGCAATTTTGTCGTTTCATCAGACCTTGGTTGGAGCAATTTCGAAGTAGTCGATGAATGCGGCTAATTCGGAACGTAAATCTTTACGGTGGATGATCCGATCGATGAAGCCGTGTTCCATCAAAAATTCACTGGTCTGGAACCCTTCAGGTAATGGTGCTTTGACTGTCGCGACAATGACGCGAGGGCCAGCAAAACCAATCATCGCTTTTTCTTCAGCAACAACAATATCTCCCAGAGATGCGAAGCTGGCGGCGACACCTCCCATTGTTGGGTTTGTCAGAACGGAGATAAAAAAACCGCCTTCTTCGTGGTATTTTCCGAGAGCTGCGGAGACTTTGGCCATTTGCATCAGGGATAAAATCCCCTCATGCATGCGGGCACCACCGCCGGAACCGCTGACGATAATCAACGGGAGTCGAAGTTCGGTCGCTTTTTCTGTCGCCCGCGTCAGTTTTTCTCCCACGACAGACCCCATGCTGCCCATGATGAAATCGGGATCAGTTACTGCAATGACCACCGGACGTCCACGCAGGTAACCCCGTCCGGCGATACAGGCATCGACCATGCCGGTCTTTTTTTGTTCGGATTTCAGTCGGTCTTTATACGGGCGGGAGTCGACGAAGCCGAGC
>TARA_R100000789_G_scaffold63442_2_pt1 | contig 13902 bp, 9 predicted proteins | sample TARA_R100000789 | Tara Oceans TARA_R100000789 (sample SAMEA2623403) | marine metagenome | biome: marine biome (ENVO:00000447); feature: mesopelagic zone (ENVO:00000213); material: "saline water (ENVO:00002010), including plankton (ENVO:xxxxxxxx)" | depth 450 m
CCGCATACTCCTCGTAATCGCCAGTGACGAAGGTGCGTCGTCCACGACGCGGATTGTGTTCGCACTTGGTTGTGTTGTTGACGAAGACGTTGTCCGCCAGCACAAAGTTTCTCGGCTGATTGATCCACGACCCTCGTTCGCCATTGCGAAACGTGTTGCCGACGATAGTCACGTCTTCGCAGGACTTCTCAACGCTGATCACCCGCGAGCCGTTGGTGCCATCGACAGTGTTGCCGGTAACGACCGCGTTGCGACAGAACTCGGCCAGAAAGAACGCACCCATCCGCGAGCCGGTGATGTGATTGCCATTGAAGACGATGTCCTGGCTTTTCTGTATGTGCATCGTGTCGCCGAGTGCACTGAGCCGACAGCCTCGCACGATCACAGCTTCGCAGCCCACAAGGTCCAGTGCGCCCTTTCCGGGCCCGCTTCCCGTCGGTGCGTAAAGAGCAAGGTGAGCGTGAAACAGCGGATACATCAGCTTCGTATCTGGCCCGGAGTCGCTGGCGAACCGGATCGGTGTGCCGCCCGGTTTGTCCGCGATGCGGATAAATTCAGAGTCACTCTCCACGATAAAATACTGCCGGCCTCTGACAATGTTAGACGGAAGATCATCATCATAGAAACACAGCGATTGCTGTCCCCGATAGTCCCGCTCCGACACGGGGAGAGGTTTCGCATTGTCGAAGTAGACGCAGTCGTCACCCTGCTTCATTCGCAACGGTCCGCGAATGTATTCCAATGGAAAGTATTTTGCGGCGAGCGTCCGTTCGGCTTCGTTGTAATCTTCTGGCCAGACGGTGATCTGCCAGAGATATCCACGGACGATCTGGGGAATTAGCACTGGTCGTATTGATGGTCATTTTGTCCGTGTCAATTTAGACCACGGATTAGCCCACCATTTAGCCCTCGGATTTAGACCACCACCCCATGCCGTAAAGTGTAACTTGGCATAGGCTTGTGAATCGGGACGACAAGATTTGAACTTGCGACCTCTTGACCCCCAGTATAGAGGTTGAATTCGTAAGTTGTTGATATACAATAACTTAAAAATCACGCGTGATACCTTTTTCGTACCGATCGTCGCCAAAAAGGTATCACCAAAGGTATCACCAAAGGTATCACCAAAGGTATCACCAAGTCAATGAGAGGAATGGGGGTATGCCACGCAAGTTTCGTTTGACATGGCAGGCGGGCAGCAATGGACGTGATGGTCGCTGGCGGAAGAAGTACAAGGATAAGGTGTATTATTATTCGGGGGGAAGCGGGAAATATGACCGGGATGCCTATGAGGCGGCTATTGTAGCCTGGGAGACTGAGAAGCTTCGAGTTGATGCAAATGCCCCTCGGCCCCATCAATTACAATATGAGCAGGCAATCGAGGAGTGGGAGCAGGTGCTGGCCTGGTCGAATCGTCACGGTGATCTGGACATGGCAACGATTGCTTTTGAGAAGGTGAGGTCTCTGCGTACGCGTGTGGAATCTCCTGCATTGTCACCTCTTCGAGCCTCTGATTGGTTCACGGACCAACTCAAGATGCCAACGATCGAGCTTCCTGAAAATTTGTTGGAGCAGACCGCAGCTGATCTTGCGGAAGGGAACGTCGAATTCCGTACTCTCCCCACTCTTACATCCGCCAAAGCTGCCGAGTATGCAGAAATGATCGATGGCAGTCCGCAGAGAATTACGCGTGACATCTGGCGAGATCGACTCAAGCAACAGGAGCGTCGAACTGCTTTGCGAGATGACACGTTGCACACTCATGTTGAAGAGTATATCAGCCAAAAGGAACAACAGGTCGAAGTCGGTCAGCTGAGCGCTGGCAGGGCCTATGCAATCCGACTACATCTCTCGTATTTCCGCGACTGGTTGGGAAGGGACATGGGAGTAGCCGAAATCGACGGCAGCGCTCTGCTGAAGTACCAGAGTCATCTGCTGAGCAACCTGAAGGTCAAGGAGTGGTCCCGGACAACAGCTCAACATTATTTAAAAACCGTCAAAGCCTTTGTTCGCTGGTTGTGGCAGATCGAAGCGATTCCAACGCTTCCTCGCGTTCTGGACGGGAAATCCGGTCCTCTGAATATTGGGTCGAATACACCGGCAGTAGTTGTTTACACTTGCGATGAGGTCACTCGATTACTCAAGGCTGCATCGGACCGGACGCGGCTCTACATCCTGCTAATGCTCAATTGTGGAATGACTCAGAAAGATATATCTGACCTCACCGTCGAAGAAGTGGATTGGGAACAAGGTCGGATTACTCGCAAGCGATCAAAAACCTCGCAGTTTGAAAATGTGCCGACTGTCAGTTATCTGTTGTGGTCGGAGACGTTTCGCCTACTTCGACAGGAGCGAAGTCCGGTATCATCTGGGCGATTACTGGAGAACGCAAACGGCTCTGCGATTTGTACCGAACAAATTGGCTCAGACGGCAAGTTTAAGAAAACAGATAATGTGAAAAACGCTTTCGACCGTCTGAGAAAAAAAGAGGACATCAAAAAGCCTCTGAAGTCCTTCAAGAAAACCTAAGCGTCCATGCTACGAGATGAAGAGCGGTTTCAAAGTCTTGAGGATCTTTTTCTCGGTCACGCGCCTGATAAGATTTCGGACAAGCACTACACGAAGGTTCCAGGAAAGCTTCTTGATCGCGCTATTTCGTGGCTGGAAACGCAATACGAAATTCCATCAACTTGACTGCCTTTAAAAGACAAGTCTTCAACTCAGTAGGAATGAAAAAGGGAAAGCCTTCCAACGGGATTGATAATCCAGAGGATCGCTTTCCAAGCGATCCTGACAATTTCTACTTTGATAACGGACCACTTGCCACCGATTCGCGAGGAACCTGGTGAAGTGGAGACAATTTCCATTGATCAGATTGAAGTCAAGAAATACGTTGGTGGATTGATCAAGTCGTTTGAGCGGAAGGTGGCCTAACCGAAACAAAAGCCTCAAATATTGAACTGGCAAATGTGAACAGATTTGATAGTGCTTTTGTTTGTATTCAGGGCTGAAAAATACATTCCTTGTTCCGCATACGTATTGACAATGAAAACTCATTTATTTCTTATCAAGTGACATACCTTGGTTCTTGGCAGAATTCAGAAATGTTTGTGTCACCCGATTATTGAACTGCTCATAATGAGTGTGTAGTAGTTTGCCATCTGCACTTTGTGTTAGATAAAGCAATCCATCATCATTTTTGCTTCGATCTCCACTGATCGCAAGGCGTTCACCGCTGGCCGAAATGTGGGCGATGCCGGAATCAGCAGCGCTTAATCTCACGGAGTTGAATTCAATGTTGCTGGGAAGCAGAAAGGAATTGAGAGTGGGGACCCGCTTTGAGTTCAAGAAGATCGGCTTGACAATCGCATGTTTTCTAATAAGGACGACGCTCATCATTACCGCTGCTTGCCCGGGCAATTTCTTGCGTCTCGTCACACTGTAAATGCACGCTGAATGGCACCGGAGATATCATTGTCACATCATTATTTTACCATTGATTGTTGACTTCCGGGTTCCGCGGCGATTTGTTGAATCGAACGTTCAGCATCCTGAAGCTCGCGATAATCCGCTATGAAAGCATCAGAAATATGGAAAATTTGATGATGGAGAAACACGACGTAATCAGGGCGGACGTCCCTCATGACGACTTTCAGCCAATTTCGGATTTCAGGATCCTGCCGGGCCACATTGTAATTTACTGAAATCACTTCGCCGAAATACCGGGCGAGGTCGGAGTTCAGCATCGGCGTAAAGGATTCACCCACGACCAGAATACATTGCTCACGTTTCGGGTTGACGGTGTATCGAGTGTGATTCAATGGTGGGAGATTCGGGTAGATATCGCTAGCCATCTGATCAACGATGCCGAGTTTTTGCCAGGTCTCGGGACGGTATACCTCAACATTGCGGCTGATCATCTTATAACTGGCGAACTGATTCAGATCTGAATTGGTGGACTCGTATTGAAATTCTTCTGATTTTGGTTCTTCATATTTTGCAATCCCGAAATGCTCAGCGATGCTGCTGGCCATGAGCCACGTGTATCGCCCTGTATGCCAGTGAAAGTTCTTTTCCGCATATAGCGGATATTGTGCATTTGCCTGACGGATTCTTTCATAAGGCAATAGCATGTATTGTTCACGGACTGGATTGGAAACAGATTTCATCACCCGAAGATTTTGGGGAGCCTCTAATGCTTCCGGATCAGCCTGACGCTGGATGAACTCAGGCAGATTATCGAAATCCAGTACATGACTTGTGGGAATGGAAATCATGACACTAGGAATCGGCAGACTCTGCAGAAATTCGCCATAAGCTTCGACTTGAGCGACCTCATGGGAGAGTGCTTCTTCATTGATTTGAATCGGGGCAAGAGCAGCCGAGCAGCTACGATCGTCATAGTGGCTCGCAAGGTAACAATGTCCGTTCTGCCCCAGTAATAACTGCGAACGTGGCGAGGTATCGAGACCCTGAATACAGAGTTTGCCATAGAGTTGAATACTGGATTCTCGAAGCGGGAAGTGATCGTTAAATGCCTTCTCAAATGCGCCCGGATAGGCCGAAAGTTCAGCGACAGTTTGAGGTGTCGGAGGATAGTGATGCGGATTTCTCCACTCAAAATACATAAAGCTGCTCTCGGACTGTTTACAAATTCCCAGGACGCTCATAACAAGCGGGATCCAAATCATCCCCAGAAAGAGAACGATCAGGATGATCTTTGAATTCCGTTGATCACTCGACATGTTTTCTCAAAACCTGAAATACAGGAACGGATTGTGTGTTCCATTAACCAGAAGCAGCATCGATGATGCCATCAGCGTCATGATATAGAGAGGTTCGACTCCTCCGCGAATTCGAGGAGGAATTCGTGCCAGGGACTGTTGGACTGGCATCGAAAATAAGATTCCGAAGCAGAGCGCTAATATCAGATCCGTTTTAAAGGGGTACGACCAGAGCATGCCGGTCCCCTGACCAGCCATCGCTGCCAGATATCCTGCGGTCTGTTCGAGCGTCGTTGACCGGAACAATACCCAGCCCACCAGTACTACGAGTATGACATAACACCGCCGAAAAATGATGGGCACGTTCGCCGTCAAGTTTTTGTTGCTGATGCGTTCGAGGGAGAGAAAGGCTCCGAAATAGGCTCCCCAGAGTACGAAGTTCCAGCTGGCTCCGTGCCATAAGCCACACAGCAGGAAGACAATCCAGAGATTGACGATCGTTCTCAGCTTGCCGTTTCGGTTTCCCCCCAGCGGAATGTAGAGATAATCCCGGAACCAGGTGGAAAGCGAGATATGCCAGCGAGACCAGAAATCCTGTATCGAGAGGGCTACATAGGGATAGTTGAAATTCTCCGCAAATCGGAAGCCGAGCATCAGTCCTAAACCGATCGCCATGTCTGAGTAGCCTGAGAAGTCAAAATAAATCTGCAAGGCATAGCAGATCGCCCCGATCCAGGCATGTTCGATACTGAGATCTGCAACCGGAAGCCCAAATGCAACATCTGCATAAACCGCAAGCGTGTTCGCAATGAGAACTTTTTTGGCAAGCCCGATCACGAAACGCTTGATCCCTTCGTGAAATTTATCGATGGAGGTGACCCGTTCAATCAATTGTAAGGACACATCTTTGTAGCGAACGATGGGACCAGCCACGAGTTGGGGAAAGCAGGTGACATAGCAGGCAAAGTGCGTAAAACTTTTAGCGGGTGAAGCGTCTCTGCGATAGACGTCAATCACGTAACTCATCGCCTGAAACGTGTAGAAACTGATCCCGAGCGGCAAAGCGACATCAAACCAGCCCTCACCGATGATCGGGTCAACCAGATCGCCCAGCAGGAACTGGGAATACTTGTAGTAGGCCAACGGAATCAGATTTGCGACGACAGCAAACACCAGCAGAATTCTAGCCCGGCTCGCAGATTCTTGAGTCCGATCGCAGATCAGCTTGCCTATTCGAGCCGCCAGGACGTAGTTAAAGATCAGGGAGAGCAGCAGCAGAATGACAAGTCGGCCTTCGCCCCACGCATAAAACACGAGGCTCGCAATAAGCAGGAACTGATTCCGAAGATCCTTACCAATCAGATAATAAATGGCAAGAACGAGCGGCAGGAACAGGCACAGAAAGATCAGGGAACTGAATAGCATCGTTTTTCAACATCTGAATTGATTTATCCTGATCGTTTCGCAGAGAAACACGCCATAAACAGGATTGCATACTGGACGCGAGTCCGTTTGAGGCGGAAATGTACATCGACTTCTCATTTTTACTCAAGATGAATTTCAACTTCCGATTATGATTTCGGTTACTCATTTACAAGTAAGCGAATATTTATGTCGTCAGTAATTTTGCCATAAGTTTGGGACTGAATTTACGGAGAAAATGAATAGAAAACTCCTTTCCTGCAACGATTATGGTCACTTGTACAATATTCCAGATGAGCATTGGGATATAATTATTATCTCGCAAGATTCAAACAAACTGGTTGGGTTAGTAAAGCGTTACCCAACCTGCGATCTGAATTCATGCTTTTCCAGAAAGGTAATTTCCCACAAGATGATCAGAATTTATCTTCCCTGGACTGTGAATGGATAGCGTCTTGTGAAATGGGAGAAGAAGACACTATTTATCAGGAGAGACATCAAATGGAACAGCTAAGATCATTAAGATTTACGGATTGGGGAAGTGTCGAAAGTGATCTTCAAAATTTATTGAAGGGATACCAGTTTCAAGGAAAGTGGAATCTGGCCCAGACGGCTCTGCATCTGAATGACTGGATGCAATTCCCGATGAATGGGTTTCCGAAGATTATTCTTCCGATGAGAGTGATGTTTGCTGTGATCCGAAACACTGCTGGAAAATCGATGTTGATGCGAATTCTGTCCGATGGCTTCAAAGCTGGGAATCCGACATTCCCAGCTACAGTTTATGAAGCTTCAGAAGCGGTGGATAAACTGCTGCAGACGATTATCCGGTTTCGCAATTATCAGGGCGAAATTCATCCCTCTCCTCTGTTTGGTCACCTGAGTTATGCAACGGCTGAGCAACTGCAGTTAGCACATTTCTCCCATCATCTGAGGTTTTTAGTGCCGACTCAGAGAAGTGAAGACTGACAGACGAATGTATTCTCCAGTCCAGATTGATAATATCCACTCTCTACGGTTTCCAGCTCTTTACTCTAGGGAAATTAAATCATGGCTGTTGACTTCACTGCTCACAATATTCGCCTGGACGACGGCAGTTTCACCATTGGAAGCGAGGCAGGTCGATTTGAAGAACATGCATGGCTACAGGCCACGAAACGTCTCCTTGCGACTTTGTATCCTTCAGGAAGAGACCAGATTCGGATTGCGGATTTGGGATGTCTGGAAGGCGGGTATGCGGTGGAATTTGCACGGATGGGATTTTCGGTGCTTGGGCTGGAGGTGCGGGAATCAAACATGGAAGCCTGCCGGTATGTGAAATCGAAGACCGATCTTCCTCTCCTGGAGTTTGTCAAAGATGATGCCTGGAACATCGCCCAGTATGGCGAGTTCGATGTGATGTTCTGCTGTGGATTATTTTACCACATCGATCGTCCCCGCGAGTTTTTGAAACTCCTCTCGAACGTGACTCGGCAGACCTTAATTCTACAGACTCACTTTTCAGCGGGTGTTGTCAAAAATGATAAGTTCAAATTATCTCCAATGGAGAAACATGAAGGGTTGCCCGGGCAATGGTATCAGGAATATGCCAGTCAAAAAGAATTGAATGATCGCGAGTCAGCAAAATGGGCTTCGTGGGACAATTACCGTTCGTTCTGGATTCAACGGGAAGCGTTGCTGGGAGAAATCAAATCCGTCGGTTTTGATCTCGTCTTTGAACAGTTCGACAGTTTGGGGGCAGACATCGCCGATCAAATGCTCTCCGGTCGCTATGTGGAAGAACGCCGGGGGACGTTCGTTGGGATTAAATCAGCTTAATATTAATTGCAAAGAAATTCAGTCACTGAGCCAAAGCGTTTCGCATGAATAATGTTTCATTACTTCTAAAAGTTCGCTACTCAATGATAACTCACACTGTAATAATGATCGAATTGTGCCTCTTGTAATTTCTTTTTTTTATGGACTCTGATTGAGTATTTCTTTGCCCTGCAGTCTGTCATAACATTCTGATATTTCCTGTCCGAGTTCCCGACAAATTACCGACTCAATTTCTCAGGTCTAGCCACTGGTTTGAAGTGTCACGATAATTCCGGTATGGACACGATTTCTCGAGCATAACAACGATACGATCATCGACTCAAAGAACTGGTACGAACAACAGGGAACGTTCAACTCGCAGTTCAGACCGGAGTCCCCCGATCCACTGCCTACGGATGGCTAAAGTATTCCAACAAGGATGTTGTGTCACTCGACATTCACAATACGGATGTCACTGATCTGCAGCGAGAAGTCGTGCTGTTCCTTTGATATCCATGAAAGAGTTGCTTTGATTGGGAAATGTGATTTTCCTATCGCTGGGGAATCACACTCAGTCTTTCTCACAGGACGACGACCATGCTCTTTCTCGGTATCGATCAACATGCACGACAACTGACTGTTTCGTTAAGAGACCAGCAGTGCGACGTCCTGCTCGCTCGACAGTTCTCCACTCGACCTGCCAAGATCCTACAATTCTTCGACCAACTCACACAACGCTGTGCTGAGCACAACGAATCGTTCATTGCTGTCCTCGGAGAGTGAATTGAAAATCATAGACTCTCAAGCAAATTTAAATTGAGGAGCGAATCTGATACTACTCGATCTATGGCTTCAGTGATGAGAACTCGTGAGGAAAAGTCCAGAATGTTGTGAGAAATAGCAGTGCTGCGTAGCAGATCTGTTCAGCTAACAATGTTGCATTTTTTTCCGAACGAGCCATAATTATTGATTCTGGATTCTAAAAGATATTCGTTATTCTGGACGGACGCCTATCCTGCTTTTGGCACAAATATAGATTCGAGATCATCCAGAATGAGATAAAGGCATGGTACGAGTATCAGAATGATTGCAGTCGAAAACAGAATACCGAAGCCGAGAGATATCGCCATGGGAATAATGTACTGAGCCTGGAGAGATGTCTCGAAAATAAGCGGTATGAGTCCTCCAAAGGTGGTCAATGTCGTCAACATAATTGGTCGGAATCTTCGTAGTCCGGCCTGAGAAATGGCTTCTTGAGCTGAAGAATTTCCTCGGCGACGATTAGCGTAATCGATCATTATCAACGAGTCATTGATCACAACTCCAGACAGAGCAATCACGCCCATCAGGCTGACCAGCGACAGATCATATCCCAGGACGATGTGACCAATCACCGCTCCGACAATCCCAAACGGAATTGCGACCAGCACAACCAGTGGTTGAACATAGCGGCGGAATGCAATCGCCAGCAATGCGTAAATCACAAAGAGTGCCAGACAGAATGATCCCCACAGTGAAGCTGTCGCCTCCCGCATTTCTGCATTGCTACCTTCATATGTCCAGGTAATTCCCGGATAGTCATCGCGAAGTTGAGGCAACACTTCATTCTGCAGTGCCGAAATGACTTGTGTGACTGCTCGCTTAGGATCCACATCCATAGAGACATTTACAACCCGCCGACCGTTGCGACGACCGATGCTGGTAAACGCTTCCGTCTTGACGACATCGGCTACGTCTAGCAACGGCACTTCCTGTCCATCAGGCGTCTGAATGACGAGGTCTTCCAGATTGTGAACATCTTCCCGCTGATCTTCCGGCAACTTCACGCGTACTTCGATTTCGTTCGTTCCACGCAACAGTCTGAGTGCGAGTGAGCCGAAGAAGGCTCCCCGCAACTGCTCGCCGAGATCCTCATCGGTTATTCCCAGTGCTTTTCCTTCGGGACGCAGTCTGAAATCGTATTGCAATTTGCCTTTATTGTAATTGTCACTTACATCTCGAGTGTTGGAGAATTGTTCCATACGTTCCACGAACGCCTCAGACGCCTTTCCGAGAGTGTCGACGTCGCTGTGACTGAGGTCGACGCTAATGTCCTGACGATAACCACCCGGGCCACTTTCCGCTTCAAAGGTAATCTGATCCACTCCTGGCAGGTCTCCGATCGAATCCCGCCATAACGCAATCACTTCATTAGCAGTCATATCCCGCTCATCGGGGGGTTTCAAGACGATCTCAACGTCAATGAAGTTCTGTCCTCGAACGTTTGTTTTTATCCCTTCGGCTACTTCATGAAGGTTGTGTTCTTCAAACATCCGCAAACTGGCTTGAGTAATGACTTCTGCGATTTTTGCCGATTGATCTCGTGTGGTACCGACCGGCATGCGGACGCCAGCTTCGATCTCATCAGCTGAAACTTCCGGCATCAGAATCATTCCCATATGGGCACTCGTAGCATAACCACCGATGACCAGAAATATGGCCAGCGCAAAACATGCGGTGACATAACGATATCTCAGACACTTGATGAGAATTGGTTGATAGATGATTTCAACCAGCCTGTTGAAGCCACGGCTAAATGCCTGCTGGCCGCCATGCAGCCAGGCACCTAATCCATTCTTTCGACCAGCTGCCCGGGTGTGAGCCAGGTGAGACGGAAGAATAAACAGCGACTCAACCAGCGACAGTGCCAGCACGACAATAACCACGACAGGAAGCGGATACCAGAATTTCCCAGTCTCTCCCGGAATGAACAGTAACGGAACGAATGCCACGATGTTCGTCAAGACGCTAAACGTGACCGGAGCAGCGACATCACGCGTTCCTGCAATTGCTGCAGAGTTGAAATTCTTCTGGTTCTGCCGTTCTTCATAAACATTCTCTCCGACAACTACGGCATCATCCACCACAATGCCGAGTACAACAAGAAACCCGAAGAGTGAAATCATATTGATGGAAATGTCGACTAACGGCAGAAGCAAAATTCCCCCGACAAACGAGACGACCATTCCCATCATCACCCAGAATGCGAGGCGAAATTCGAGAAACAGTGAGAGAATCACAAGAACGATGACCACCGCCATCACACCATTTTCGATGACGAGATTCAAACGTCGACGAAATTCCTCGGCATTGTTGCTGTCAATTCGCCAGGTGACTCCGGGAGGCAGCGAGCTCTCGAAGTCAGCCATGATTTCTTCGACGGCGTTGGCAATCTCAATAGGCGATTGTGAGCCGACGCGGTAAATATTAAGTTCGACCGAGGGAGTTTTGCTGAATTGAGAATGGAAACCGACTTCCTCGAAGCCATCCCGGATGATCGCGATATCTCCCAGAGTAACAACCTGTCCATCGCGTGCTGTCACGATTTCAATTTCTGCAAATTCCCGTGCCCATTGCTTCCGGGCCTTCACTCTTAAAAGAATTTCACCGGCTGTGGTCTGAACAGAGCCAGCTGCAACATCCTGACTGTTGGAACGAATGATTTCTGCCACACGGGGCAGAGTGAGACCATACTCCCGCAGAGTCTGCCGCGGAATTTCGATGTGAGTCACATATTCCGGAACGCGGCCAAGTTCGACCTGTGTGATTTGTTCGTGTGAGGTCATCTGATCGCGTAGTTGTTCTGCCAACTTTCGTAGAGTCCAGACATCCACGTCGCCGTACAGACCGACCTCAATCACTTCCTGTTGACGCGACTGCAGGCTAACCTCAGGCTGCTCAATCTGATCCGGAAACGTGCGAATACGACTGACGGCCTGATCGATATCCTGAAACACTTTCATGCGATCCTGACCGGCGACCAGTTCGATCATCACTTCACCAGAGCCTTCACGAGCTTCACTGGTAATTTCGCGAATCCCTTCCACTCCGCGAACGGCCTCTTCGACAGGACGCAAAATTCCCTGTTCAACTTCGGACGGAGCCGCTCCGGGATATCCGACATTAATTTCCACGATGTCGAGCTGAAATTGTGGAAAGACTTCTTTCTGAATCGAATAAGCCGACCAGATTCCTCCCCCAAGAAGAATCACCATCAGCAGATTTGCAGCGATGGCATTGCGAGCCATCCAGGCAATTGGGCCGCTTTCCTGAGGAGTGGTTTCAGAATCCAAACTCAATCGACCACTTCCTCGTTAGAATTTTCTGTGGGGGGTGACGGAGTTTCAATTTTCCGTAATCGAATACCTGAGGCAACGGTCGCGAGATTGGTGGTAACGACTTCTTCACCATCTTCCAGTCCGGTCTTGATGTAAGCATATTTGGCATCGCGGTAAGTGATTTCCACATCACGAATTTCCAGGAGATTATCTTTCATAACCCAGACAGTATCATTATCACGGATATATTCGCGCTCTAAACGTGTGACATTTTCAATAGCTCGCCCCTGGATTTCCGTTTCAATCAGCGAATCAAGAATCAGCGGGGGAGCTTTCTTTTTGAGTCCCAGTGGATCAGCAACAGTAATCAGAACACGTGCTAAGCGTGTTTGTTCATCAAGCGTACCAATCAGACGAGTCACCTGGGCTGTTCGTTCAACTCCAGGTGGCCATGTGTCAGGATTTCGCAGAATGACCTCCGAACTTTCACCATCTGTATCGGGGAATTGAATCCAGCGAAGACTCCGCATTGGAACAGACGCCATAATCCAGTACTCATCCACGCCGACAAGTTCCGCCAATTCGTCGCCAGGGGTGACCTGTGAACCAACATTAACGGACCGACTCAGAATCTGTGCATCGAAAGGAGCTTTGACGTTTGTTCGGTCGAGATCAATTTGTGCACGATCCATTTCGGCCTTCGCCGCTGCCAATTCCGCTCGAATCGAGGCGATTTGAGGTTCACGCAAAACCAGCGAACGATTCAAGTCTTTAATAGTATCCTCAAGCAGTTCTAACTCCTGCTTCGCCAGCAACTGTCGACCTTCTTCAATTTGCAAAGACGCCTCGATCTGATCAAGTTCGCTTTTTCTGATGGAAAGCGTGTTGTCAAAATCGGTGGAATCAATCTGCAAAAGCAGATCACCAAACTTTACCATCCCACCGGGAACGAACTTGTCCGACAGCATTGCAACCTGTCCACTGACACGTGGACTCAGAATGATCTGCTGGGCAGGCTGAACAGTTCCCAATACGGCAATCCGTGGAGAATATGTCCCCAGTTGCACTGTGACAGTTTCCACAAGAGCTGCGGATTTCCGAGTAGCTTTCGTCTGTTTGGCAGTGGGCTCGGTTGTATTAATATAAACAATCGCCCCGGTAGCCGCACCCATGATTAAGAGACACGCAAGCACGGATCCAACGATGCGAAGCCAGTTTCTTTTTGGTTTCCGGTCGGAAACTTCAACCATTGCCTGTACTTTCTGGAGGGCATGCCTCAGGCGGCTGTAAGTGATGCGGGGAGATTCGTCCAGCCAGAGCCAGATACAGCTGCACTCGATTCAATATCAAAGCCAGTCTAGCAGCTAGATTTTCACGCTGCAATCGTTGTTCTGTCTGGGTCGCACTGAGCAGATCGAGATAATCGACATCGAAAACGGAGTACTGTTTACTGAGTTGTTCAGATGCTGTCCGAGCACTCTCTAATTGCGACTCAAGGAGTTCGATTCTCTGCAACAGAAATCGTTCCTGAACCAAAGCATCTTCAACTTCTCGAAACGCATTGACGACTGTCTGCTCATATTCGTCGAGACGTTGTCGAACAACGGAATTGTTCCGCTGAACTTCTGCCCGTCGTTCACCACCATCAATCAATGGTCCAATCAACTGAGCACTCAGAGAAACGATCCACTCCTTAAATAGGAATTCTGCGCTCTCGGTGCTCGATAAAACCGTCGCGGTCAAATTGAGGCGAGGATACTGTCGGGTGATGGCCGAAGCGAGATCACGATCAGCAGCCTGAACCGCAAAAAATGCGCTGCGGACATCAGGTCGACGCTTCACGAGTTCAGCCGGCAAGCCAG
>TARA_R100000789_G_scaffold3086_2_pt1 | contig 13837 bp, 8 predicted proteins | sample TARA_R100000789 | Tara Oceans TARA_R100000789 (sample SAMEA2623403) | marine metagenome | biome: marine biome (ENVO:00000447); feature: mesopelagic zone (ENVO:00000213); material: "saline water (ENVO:00002010), including plankton (ENVO:xxxxxxxx)" | depth 450 m
CCCCGCCACCCAAATTGGTTTCCATGGTCAAGTTTTGTTAGTCGTTCGATTTCAGCTTTTCAGTATGCGCTAAATTCATTGTTGTTGTCGAATAAGTGATCGTCAATCGAATAGCTGAAAAGCACGGCAACCTTCCAGAACTCCGCTGGTTGCGGACGATTTGGCGTGATACATTCGATCGGTATAACCAAGCTTTTGATGTTCCTGAGCGACCTGATCGACTATTTTTGAATTTGTATTGTTCACCAGAATCGCACGAAAACCACTGACAAACGCCGCGTAATCATTGCCGGAATCGCCTGCGAAGACGATTTGTGAATCTTCATAGCCCGCAAACTCCGCCCACCATTTGAGAGCATAGGCTTTTGAGATATTCTGAGGCAGCAAGTCGACAAGTCCATCGCCATTGAAGGGATCGACACTGCAGATGAGCGACCAGGGAATTTGCTGGTCTTCGAGAAATTCCAGCAGTTTTTGTTCGATTTCATGGAGTTGATGTTGATCGGCATAGAAGCTGATTTTATAAGGGCCTTGCTTAAACGCCTCCTGTTCTCGCAAACCAGGGATTTTAGAAGCGTGTTGCAGAATATCTGTTCGTGGACAGGCTTTTACGATTTCGTGTTGATGCTTTGCGTACTCGTGCAGCGGTTCGAGTTTGCCGGTTGCGTTGCGTCGACAAATCGTGCTGCCGACATCGCAGATGACCCAGTCAGGTTCCGGTAGTCGGAATTCGTGCTGAGCTTTTTCAACCGATTGAAGATGTCGTCCCGTCACAAAGATGAGCGGAATGCTGTTCTCTTCCAGCGATTGACCCAGGATTTGCAAATCCTGTTGTTGTTCGGGATTGCCATCGAGTGGGATTAATGTTCCATCCAAATCGGTCGCCAGAATCGTTTGTGAACAAAAGCTCATTTAAAACTCAGCCTGATTTTGCTATTGTGAATGAAGAATTACAGGACATGATATCTATAACATCGTAACGAACAGTCATAACTTCTGCGAATTGACGCAGAAATTGTCATTGGGATTGATGATTGAAACCAGATTCTGACGGGGCCTGTCTGGCAGTTAGATAGCCAGCAACTTTGATCACTGAATGTAATGTTTTTGAGTGGTGGAAAATACTGAGCCGGTCAGAATCGCTTACTCAACAGGATGACATGAGCGAAACGAAATTCTCCGACGCTAAAATTGCATTGATCAGTCTGCATGGATTGATTCGCGGGCACGAACCGGAATTGGGACGCGATGCCGATACCGGTGGGCAGGTCAAGTATGTGCTTGAGCTGGCTAAGGAACTTGGGCAGAGAAAAGATGTTGCCGAAGTCGAGTTGATTACCCGGCAGATTTTCGACAGTCGTGTCAGTGATGACTATGCTCAGGTCGAAGAACAACTGGCAGATAATGTCCGCATCATCCGTTTACCATTTGGCCCCAAAAAATATCTTCGCAAAGAAGCCCTCTGGCCTTACATTGAAATGTTTATCGATCAGGCTCTGATCCATTTCAAACGACATGGTTTGCCCGACATTATTCATGGACACTACGCCGATGCAGGTCTGGCAGGGGCTTACCTCTCCCGATTGCTGCATATTCCGTTTGTGTTCACGGGGCATTCACTTGGACGTGTGAAACGGGAACGTCTGATGGCCAACGCCTCCAATGCCGCGAATATTGAAAAGACATACAACCTGACCCAGAGGATCGAAGCGGAAGAATTCGCACTCGAGACCGCAGCTATGGTCGTGACGAGTACCAATCAGGAAGTCGAACAGCAATACGGCATGTACGATCACTACATGCCTGCACGCATGGAAGTGATCCCGCCCGGCGTGGATCTGGAGTCGTTCACGACCGATCCCGTCGATCCTGAAACGACTCCGATTGTCCAGGAACTCAATCGCTTTCTGCGGGAACCGGATAAACCGATCATTCTCGCGATGGCTCGTCCGGATGAACGTAAAAATCTTGATATGCTTGTTAAGATCTTCGGCGAAAGTGAAAGACTTCAGGAAGCTGCCAATCTGGTGATGATTCTCGGTACACGCGATGACCTTCGAGATTTACCCAAAAGTCAAAGGAAGATTATCCGTTATGTCATGACTCTTATCGACGTCTACGATTTATACGGAAAAATCGCTTATCCGAAGTCGCATCACCCCTCTGAAGTCCCCTTGCTTTATCGGTATGTCAAACAGACACGCGGCGTATTTGTGAATGCCGCTCTGACAGAACCGTTTGGTCTTACCCTGCTCGAAGCGGCTGGTTCGGGATTGCCAATTATCGCCACAAACGATGGGGGACCACGAGACATTATCGCCAACTGCAAAAACGGATTGCTGGTCGATCCGCTGGATGAAAAGGCGATTGAACATGCCCTGCTCAGGACATTAACCGAACCTGAACAGTGGGACGAGTGGTCGAAAAATGGACTCGAAGGGGCGCGCGAACATTATGCCTGGTCGAACCATGCCCGCCGATATTTACGAGATTTGAACGATATTCTTTCGACTTCACCTCCTCCTGCGTTGGCCAGCCCTGCGAATCGGAGACAGATTCCGAAGTTCGATCGGATGATCATCACCGATCTCGATAACACTCTCACAGGCGATGATGAAGCTCTGCACGATTTAATCGAATTGATTAAAGCCAATCCGAATGTCGGATTCGGGATTGCGACGGGGCGACCGCTGGCGAGTGCTAAGAAGTTGATTGAAGAATTAAATCTGCCGATGCCCGATTTTCTGGATATCGCTGTCGGGACCGAACTGTATTACGGTAAAGATCTGGTGCTCGATACCAGTTGGCGGAATCAGATCGGATATCAGTGGAAACGGGATGAAATCTGTGAAGCCATTTCGAAATTGCCAGGTTTCTATATGCAATCGGACGATCATCAGTCGGAATTCAAAGTCAGTTATGAAATCGATAAGTCCAAGGCTCCCAATCTGACGGAAATCAAACGCACATTGCGGCAGGCAGGCTTAAAGGCGAATGTGGTCCTTTCACTCGATATGTATCTGGATATCATTCCCGTTCGAGGCGGAAGTGAATACAGTATGCGACATTTTCTGTATCGGTGGGGTTTTGCTCCGGAAAAAGTGCTCGTTGTCGGAGATTGCGGCAACGATGAAGGGATGCTGAAAGGGCGGACGTTAGGTGTTGTCGTCGGAAACCACAGTCCCGAGTTGAATCGGCTCAAGAAGTGGCCTCGCATTTACTTTGCCGAAGGGCATCACGCGCGAGGCATTATTGAAGGGATTCAATATTATCAATTCCTGGACAACATCATCATTCCAAACGACAGTGTCGATGAGCAACTTGTTGAAAACCAATCCTGAAGCTGAAATTTCACTGAGACGACTCCGACCGCGACTTGAACGCTTCTGGCAAACGACCGAAGCGAGTCTGGAGGAAATTCGTGATTTTGATGAACGACTCACAGAGATCTGGCCACGTTTATTCCGCCTGCTGATCGATCTGTACGGGGATCGCTACGATTTCTTCTACCATCTCGAAGAGATTCTGCTCTCTGCGGCACGCGCCTGGTGCGACCGTCCGCAAGACTTAAAAGAACTGGATCGGCATCGCGTCTATGAAGAAAATTGGTTCCGCTCAGAAAAACTCGTTGGCGGTGCCCTGTATGTCGATCTGTTCAGCGAAAATCTGGGGCGACTGCGGGAGTGTATTCCGTACTTCAAAGATCTCGGGCTGACTTACCTGCACCTGATGCCATTGTTTGCTGTTCGTCCCGGCGATAACGATGGCGGTTACGCTATCAGCAATTATCGCTCGGTTGATCCTCGTCTTGGCACCATCGAAGACTTACGTCTGCTCGGTCAGGATTTGCGGGAAGCGGGTATTTCGCTCGTCCTTGATTTTGTGTTTAATCACACATCCGACGATCACGAATGGGCAAAGCTGGCTCAGTCAAACGATCCCGAATACCGAGACTTTTATTACATCTTTCCCGACCGCACGATTCCCGATCAGTACGAGCGAACCTTGCGGGAAATTTTCCCGACCGTTCGTCGAGGCAATTTCACCTGGCACGATGGGATGGAGCAATGGGTCTGGACGACCTTCAACAGTTATCAATGGGATTTGAAGTATCGCAATCCAGCTGTCTTCAGGGCGATGCTCGAAGAGATGTTGTTTCTGGCCAATGTCGGTGTCGATATTCTCAGGCTCGATGCGGTTGCCTTCATCTGGAAACAGATGGGGACTTCCTGCGAGAATCTTGAGCAGGCGCATTCAATTATTCAGGCTTATAATGCACTGGCCAAACTGGCTGCTCCCGGTTTGTTGTTCAAGTCCGAAGCAATTGTGCATCCTGACGATGTCGTTCGATATATTTCGCCGGACGAATGTCAGATTTCGTACAATCCGACATTGATGGCCTTGTTATGGGAATCGCTGGCAACACGTGAAACGAAACTGATTCGTCAGTCAACCAGCCATCGGCATCAATTGCCCAATGAAACGATCTGGGTGAATTATCTCCGCTGTCACGACGACATCGGCTGGACGTTCGATGATCAGGATGCGGCTCTCGTTGGCATCAACGGATACGATCATCGGCAGTTTTTGAATAACTTTTATACGGGCCAATTCCCCGGCTCCTTTGCACATGGTGTTCCCTTTCAACACAACCATGAAACCGGAGATATGCGAATCTCGGGAACGATGGCTTCGCTGGCCGGGCTTGAGCAGGCGATTCAACTCAATGACGATCACCTTAAAGATCTTGCCATTCGCCGAATTCAATTGCTACATGGAATCACGCTCTCGATTGGTGGAATTCCTTTGCTCTATCTCGGCGAAGAATGGGGCATGCTGAACGATTACGATTTCGTCAAAGATCCCGCCAAAGCCGGGGATACTCGCTGGATTCATCGTCCCAAAATGCGCTGGGAATTTCTCGAAGACCTTGGCGATCAACTCGGTTCCGACGAACGCATGATTCGACGTCGGCTCTTTAATTCGGTTAAGAGAATGATCGCCTTGCGAAAATCGATCCCGGCCATCAGTGGCCTGGATTTAGAACTCGTCCCGCTGATCAACTCGCACGTCTTTTGTTTTGTCCGCAGTCAGGGCGGAGATCGCCTGATCGTAGCAGGTAACTTTTCAGAAGAACCTCAGGAAATTTCCGGCAACCTGCTCCGAACTGCAGGTCTGGGACGATTCTTTGAAGATGTAATTTCCGAGACGACATTCCAGACATCATCCAATTTGAAACTGGATCCGTATCAGGTGGTCTGGCTGAAACGAGTGTGATCGTTCCACTCAGTGTTCATTGTGCGAAAAGATTTTCCCGTAACAACTTCGGAATAAATTCTCCAAACGCGCGGGCACGATGGCTGATCGCTTTCTTGACGACAGGCGAAAGTTCACCAAAGGTTTTTCCGTATTCGCGAATCAGAAAATAGGGATCGTAACCGAAGCCGTTCTCGCCTCGTGGTTCGCGAATGATGATTCCCTGACAGGTTCGCTCGACATGCAGACGTACTTCTCCTGAGGGATCCGCCAGGGCGACATGACAAACGTAGTGAGCAGTCCGCTTGGACGAAGGAACATCCTTCAATTGTTCTTGAAGAAATTGATTGTTCTTCTCATCGGTTGCATCGGGACCACTGTATCGAGCGGAGTAGATTCCGGGTGCTCCCTTAAGGGCATCGACACAAATCCCGCTGTCTTCACCAATCGCCCAATGACTCGTTTCTTTGGCCGTCTGACTGGCTTTCTTGGCGGCATTTTCTGAGAAGCTGTCACCATCTTCAATGACTTCGGTCGCCTCAGGAAATTCAGAGACCGGGCGCACACGAATTCCATAAGGTTTCAAAAGCTGATCAATTTCAGCGGCTTTTTTAACATTTCTGCTGGCGAGGACCATTTCTGGTGTTGAGGACACGTTTCGCTTTCAAATCAAGTATTTGAGTGAATCTTTATGAGTTCGAAGGATCTTACAAAGTGATAATATCAACCGGAGAAAACTGCTCAACCCAGTTTTGTTTCAGCATCAATGCGGGATGCTTATATTGATAATCACCGGTGCCGCGGCGGGCACTTTCCGCAGTAACGTATTTTTCCCAAGTCCCGGCTGGTAATCGCAACAGTTGTGGATTCGCTAGCACCCCTTCTTTTCGACGAGCTTTCCACAGGAAGTTCAAACCGGCGAGTTTCTCATCGAGCAGACGTAAAAATGCCTGCGCCTGGTCAGCATTTGGGACACGATCAATTTCGATCATAAAATCATAACGAGGATGTTGCCGTTCGAGCCTTAATGCGACGGCTGTGAATAAGCCGAGTTCAAATTTAAGCTCCAGAGCAGTCGCCTGGGCCGCTTCGACAATTTGATGTTCTGTCAGTTTCTCGCCTTCCAGATCGCCGACTTGAGTTCCCTTCTGAATAAATTCCAGCAGTGGAGCTTCGCCAACAAAGCCTGTGCAGCGGACGATATCACCAATATTGAATCGATAATAGCCGGCTGAGGTCGTCATAAGAAGGTAATAATCAGCTCCGACTTCCAACTTATTTCCCTCAACCACATCAGGCTGAAGCGAACCTGCTTCCGAGACCGGCATGTATTCGTAAAATCCTGAAACAATCGAAGGGACTCCTTCCGGCTTGCCATCTTCAATCGGAATTGTGTGCCGTCCCTCGCTGGAAACGAGTCCCATATCCCGCTGTGGAGAATTGCCAAAGTAGTCATTAATGTAACGTGACTGAAATCCAGCCGTCCCTCCGAGCCAGCAACTGATCACCGGATTCGGCCAGTAATCCTTAGGGAGCAGAGTTCCCGTCTGTTCAACAATCTTAGCCAGACGACTTGCCCCTGCTCGATCGACCTTGCGAATTCGGGGAGCCAGTTTTACTCGCAATTCGTTAGAGATTTCGAATCGGTTGGTTAATGTCCCGTCGTGAAAATCTTTGATGAGATCCTCTTTGAATTCATCTCCCACTTCCGCCAGACGAATCAACGTGCCAGGGTTCATTAAGAGAATCCAACCCATGTTATCGAGCATGCAAAGTCGTAGAGCCGCGTAATAACGAATGATTGGATCTTTAATATCATTCAGATCGCTGGGAATCGCATAGAACGGGCGCAGCAGTGGACTCTGGTTTCTGGCAAGCAACGCACTGATCATACTGATTGAATAGCCGCCCGGCGTTTTGCCCATCTCCCAGGTTCCCGCCATCTGCAGCATCTTCTTTCCTAAATAGGAAGGATGATCAGCAAACAGCTTTAAGCCCCAGATTCCCCAGGCTTTTTTATATTCTTTGAGCCAGGTCGTAGTAACGGGATTCAATTTAGGAGTGCCACTTGATCCAGTCGTAATTGTGAATCGCATCAGTTTTTCATGCGAGGGAATGAGAGCTTCCGGATTACCAGCTGCGACTTCATCTATATAAGGTTTGAAATAATCGTACTCGGAAACGGGCACATGCTTGCGGAATGTCTCCAGATCGCGAATGCCTGCAAAATCATGATCACGGCCAAAGCGGGTCTTCTCACAACTCCGAATTCGATTCAATAACCAGGTTTGCTGCTGAGAACTTGCCTGTTCGAGCTGCTTGCGGAATGCACTCCACTGCTGTTGATTGAGAAGGCTAATTCCCATTCGTGACAAGGGTGGGACAAGGGCATTGTTGGTAAGTGAGACCATAATTTTCCTGACGACTCTGTGTGAATCGCGAATAAATGAATCGACATAATGAGCATACCCAGTCCGTAGGTCAGGCTGTGCCTGACGTGAGTAGGTATTGACGTCAAATTTCGTCAGGCAAAGCCTGACCTACAACTGGCGAAATCGAATTGAGCATTCTTTCGATAATAAGTCCGTTATCTCCAGAGTAAATGCATCTTTGCGTTTTTGGGGACTTCTCTTTCCTGTCCAATCCATTGCAATACTAAATGCGATTCCGGTGCGCGAGGTGCAAAGTACGACCGCAACATGAGTAAGAGATCTTCATCGCCGCTGCGAAGCTTCAAGGTCAGAATGGCTCCCTGATTGAGCATCTCCTGCATCACAGCATACATTAGATACAGACTTTTATGGGAAGAGAGCCTTTGCGTCGACATAACATCCAGTAGTCCCATCTGACCTTCGCATTTTGAGAAGGATGTCAGCAGATGAAAATTAATAAATCCCTCAATCTTTTCCTCTCGCTCGTACACAAGAGTCGTAGAGAGAGGACTTCCCAGCAACTGATTGCTGAGAGATTCCTGGTCCCAGTGGATTGCAAACGGGAGTGAGTTTGTTTTCTCGTGAATCAATTCCAGGCATTGAGGGATATCGGCTGGAGTGGCTTTTCGAATGTATTTCTCTTCCTTGCCGAGTTTGGGGAGCGGTGCCCAAGGTGAGGTCAATCGAGCTCCCCAGGCAGCCGCCGAACTGAGTGACCAGTCACACACACCTTGCGGATTCAGCACACGAACCCAGAAACCGACTTTATTGTGAAACTTGGCGGTATTATCACCCGAGTTCCGATGCGGGCGTTCTGCCAGAGAGCTTTTCGAGCCGAAGTATCGATAACTGACGACCAGATCGATCTTTCGATCCTGCATACGACGGATTCGTTCTTCATTCAGCAGCTTGGCAAAACCTCGTCCACGATAAACCGGATCAATAGTCATCCAACTCCAAATGGAGCCCGGCACGATTTCCTGACCGCACCGAAACGGATACTCGGAGCCCAACAGAGTGGCTACGAGTCGAGCATCGTCGTAGATGGCGATCAGGTTGCGACGGAAGTGCGGATTTTTCCAGCGAAGTTGCCATTCAAAATACTCGGCTGACCAGAGAGGGAAAGTCATTTTCCCTTCGTAGGACTTCCGCCAGGTCGAGGTGATAAACTCGGCCAGTTCAGCAGATGTCCCCTGATAGTCATCCAGTCGAATCATAAGTGTCAGACTCGCAATTTCTCTACAACCGCCACCAAGGCATGAAAAAACCTATTCTCGGGCATTTTCCCAAGAATAGGTCGACTTACCGGTTGAACCGGATTTTTGAGCCAAGTTCATTCAGATTCCGTCATTCGATGCGACAAATAAAACAGTCATGACGCCTGCTGAAAACGATCCAATGAACAACCGTATACACATCGCAGTAACTATGGAAGTTCCTTGATGCAAATGTTGCGCCATTTCATTTCATGTCCATCTTCTTTGAAGTTATGAACCTGAAGTGCAATGAATCCAGAGGAGGTCATGTCATCTTTCAAATCTGCTGCGGGCACCCCATTCAGGAAAGTCTTGATAGAGTCCCCATTGGCGACCACTCGAAATGTATTCCACTCGCCCGGCTTGAAAGCTTCACGAGCTGGTTGATTATCGACCAGATTATTCAACCAACCTCGACGACTTTCATCATAAATACCGCCAGTCCAGGCACGAGCCGAAGGATCGATTTCAACCTGATACCCATGAACCCGATTCGCCGGAACATTTCTGGTTTGCTCCTTACCTTCACTGTCGGTCCAGGTGTAAGTTTTCTCTTCATTGTACATGTTACTGCGAATCTGTACGCCGGAATTCAGGACAGGATCAGGAAAGAATTCGAGTTCCAAAACGAAATTCGCGTAATCTTTGTCGGTGCACAAAAAGCTGTTCGGCGTCCCCTTTTTGCTGGTGCCGATAATCTGGTTGTCTTCGACCCGATAATCGGCTTTGCCACCCTTTTGCACCCAACCATCTAGATTCTCGCCATTGAATAAAGGCTTGAACTTTTCTTCCGCACAGAGAGTTCCTGTTGCGACACAGAAAGCGACCAGACTCAGCAGTGTATAAGTGAACGAGGCACGTTTCATTTTCATTTCCTTTACGATTCCGCGGTTTTCAATTGAGACTTCATCAATCGATTCATCTTTAGCGATTGACGATGGAACGTCAATCACACCCGCTTATTTTCCTGAAATCCTCAGGGATTTGTTCGTATTAGAAATGAGATGGCTTTTGAATTCATGTATTACTGTTTAGTTCCCACCACCGCCGCCTCCGATTTGAGTTGCCGCAATACCGAAGAGGGCGGATTCGAGGAGATTACGCTCAACGAACGCTCCGATTGCTTCCAGTTTGGTATATCGCAGCATGACAATATCGCCAGGTTGGATGATGACTCGCTGAGTGGGATCTTCCAAGGCACAATACAGATCGACTTTGATTGCCACCTGCGAACAATCTGGTAGTTGGCGAAGAATGATGACATTGCTGGCAGAGATTGTGACATCTCCATTGATAGCCGAGACGCCCCCAATTTGACGGGCATCGCGTTGTTGATTGGCTCCTTGAGCAATCGCAATTGCTCCCAGGACATCCAGATCGTAGTCACGGGGCAATGTGAACTGGCCCCCTCCGAGCAAACCGCCGGTATAGAAGATTTCCGTTTCCCGGGATTCGATAAACAGGATATCGCCATCCTGCAACAGGACATCTTCCGGTCGGATATTGGGTTGTTCGCCCGGTTTGAGTCGGACAGGAATCTTGATGATCTCATGGTTGTTCATCGTGGGATCACCCATGTTCCAGCCGAAATCACCAGAGAATTGATCCCAGGGAACATCGGCGAACGCTTCGTTGAAGCCGGGTGGATAATTCGATTCTGGATTCGCCATCCAGTTTTGGGGTGGCATCTGATTCTGATACTGAGGCTGATAGTACGGCTGATTCTGCATCGCTGGCTGATAAGGTGCTTGTGTTGGCATGGGAATGTATTGTTGATGAGGTTGAGCCATGCCTGACGAACCATTCCATTCAGACTGTGGAACAAAGTTATTTTGAATCTCAGGCATCACTTCCGGCGAAGTCTGTGGAGTATTTCCCCATTGATAACCCGAGCCGCGAGGATTCATCGCTTTCATTTCTGAGTCAGAGAGTTCCGTCGAATGATGCAACACTTGCGGATCGATCGTATCAATCCTCACGGGCTGGCGAATTTCTGCGGAATCATCAGAACCATGCATACCCCGTCGCAATTCTTCCAGCGGGTTCACCGAATTGAAGTTCTGAACGCCTGGTTGTTGCTGCATTGGCATCTGGGGAGCAGCCAGATTGTATCCCGGCTGAAAGTTCACCGGTTGAATTTGCTCTGGTGAAGCAGAGTTCCGATAACTGGTCAGTAAAATCGGAGAGTCATCCTGAGATTTTAAATTGTTTCGCTGAGAGACCGGTTGATATCCCATCGGGCCATTGAAAGGAGCGGGTTGATATTGCGGAGCCATGGCTGGCATTCCAGGTTGCATCCCTTGTGGATGCACACCATTTCCGTAGGGACCGGGAGTAAAATCGTGCCGGCGTCGAATGATGTAAATCGTATTTTCTGCATCAAGTCCCGGTAAACCGCCCGTGCGTGCCAATGCATGCAGGACATCATTTTTATAGATGGGCAGATTCACAACCTGTCCATTACCCCGCTTGGTTTGACCGAGGTTGATAGAAAGTCCCTGGGCAAATTCAGTGCTTCCGTTGCTTCCACCTGTCTCCTGACGCATGACCAGAACGCGAATTTCTCGTGGTCGTTGCAACGAAACGATGATTCGGTCTTGCCCCGGCTGCAGAATATTTCGATCAATCGTGTAGATTTTTCGCAGATGTTCTTCAACCTGACGAATTGTCATGCCGCGCACGGAAATCGATCCAATCATGGGCAATGAAAGTGTGCCATCATCTCGAATCGAAATGGGATAGCCTATTGAAGGCGGAATATCTGGATTCGTTGAAATACTGATCGGCGGGGATTCCCCGGGATTGCCGAGAACGCCCTCAATGTAAATTCCGAGAACATCACCGGCATCAACAAGATACTGTTGCGGAGGGCGTTGAGCCAGCAGTGACAGATCAATTGTCGACTCATTATTACGCGAGATCGCCTGCATTTCTGGAGTCATGCAGTTGGGCGGTATGGTTTTGATTGATCGAAAAGCCGCGCAGCCACTGCTGCTGACGATCAGGAGGACCGCCAGCGTTCGTGTTACTGGAACCGAAAACAAATTCTGCATGACGTTCCGTCGTCCTTGCCAGAGTTGCATATTCACTTGATTGATTTCATGCACAGACTTATTGATCCATGCAATTTGAACTGAAAAGACTCGCATCCTTGCCAGAATCACAGTTCGAATCAGGTTTCAGGAATTCAGTGGATGATTTCATTGACAGTGAAATTTCCACGAACTGCTGAAAATGCCATGACTTCAAATAGAGAATCTCCGTGTAGAAGACACCACTTTCAATATCGTCCTCTGGAATCATTCACTGAGGGGGAAATCGTCTTAGAGTAATTGATGCAACCGTTCGCTTACTTATTAAACCTACAATCTACCCAATATTTCTAGTTTAACATTTTGTTGATAGAGTCATCGTGAATGATTTGATTAATGCTGCTTAGGGAACAGGCATTTCACGCTGAAATCAAGTCAAAGAATCAGGAAATGAATGCAATTGTACACTTCTACATGTGAGGTTTGTGTTTAGAGAGAAACTGCGAATCTGAAAGGAATCCTTTTCGCTCTGCCGAACGAACTGTTATACTGAGAGGAACATGCAATTTCACAACCGAAAGGTTAGGACTGTAAGAACTTACGTAAGTGATTCCATTTCTGGCCTCTCAGGTTTTCAGAATGGGTACGTCTTTTATTGTCCTTGCGATGGGTCTAAAACCCTCGCCTTCAGGTGAAACCTTCAGGTTCTTTTTTGTCGTGGGTTCAAATTTGCCCAAGGACAATAAAAACCTGGCATGTGAGCGAAAGGACTTCAGTCCGAAGCTCACGGCCAAAAAACCTATTGGCTTCAGCTGATAGTAATTCAGTATTTAGGGATGTACTTTTCGAATGCAAATAACGAATTGCCACCTTTCAACGCCGAATCAATCGAAGCGTTAATATATGGATGCGATCTTATCTGGATATCATGTGAGTCAGTCTGCATGGCTATATTTATCAGCCATGTTGATTATCGCTGTCTATTATCGCTTTCGCCGCATCTGGTCTCTGCGTAATTTCGATATCCTGCTGCTGCTTTCACTCTCACCTGGCCTTTTAATGGTTCAGACTGCAGCCAGTTCTGCAATTGGGAATACCTGGTTGTTTGTGGTGACTGCCATGTGTCTGGTGAGGTTGTTACTGGATCGAATATTCACTAAGCGATCCCGGCTCGAGCCGAATATGAGCACACCGGGAATTACATTTCTGGGTATTTGTGCTCTCGCATTTTTGATCACAGAGGCTGTCACCCGACCAGCTCCTCTCGGTTCCGTCACTACGGTTCTGCAAGGGGAGCAACTTCTCGATGCGGCTACAAAATCGGGTTCGAAGAAAGTTTCAACTGCTGTACCCGACTCTCCTATTGGTAATAGCCTCTCCTCTGATGATGTGACGGCTGGTCCGACGGCCACGTTGTTAGCGATGCCCGCCGTTGCTACGTCGCGCCAATTGCATGATGGCCGCGATCAATCGGATTTGAGTTTTGGAATTGTTGAAGAAACGGCTGCCCGAATTGTGGCCATTCTCGCTCATCTGGCAATTGTGATGGGCCTGTACTGGATTGGTCGAAACCAGTTTAAAGATCGTACCCAGGGACTGGCGATGGCCTCCCTTTATTCGCTGATGCCCTGTACTTCATATGTTGTTGGAGAGGTAAACCAGGTCTTACCCTGTGCCTTCATCCTGTGGGCATTCGTCTTTTATACACGACCGATGCTGGCGGGAGTGTTCATGGGGTTTGCCTGTGGCTCCATGTTCTTTCCGGTCTTTCTACTACCAATCTGGGCTTCGTTTTTTGGGCTACGTCGCTCGCTCTGGTTCTTTCTGGGCGTGGGAATCGTCGCAGCCGTGCTGGCGGGGG
>TARA_R100000789_G_scaffold5657_1_pt1 | contig 13835 bp, 19 predicted proteins | sample TARA_R100000789 | Tara Oceans TARA_R100000789 (sample SAMEA2623403) | marine metagenome | biome: marine biome (ENVO:00000447); feature: mesopelagic zone (ENVO:00000213); material: "saline water (ENVO:00002010), including plankton (ENVO:xxxxxxxx)" | depth 450 m
CACTACTTGGAGGGGCGTAATAAGGTTTTACCTTTGGAAATTTTCCCCCTGTAAATTCATACTCAGATTCCTGCCCCTCAATAAATTTAGTTTGCTGTTCACTTTTTGATGAATATTCGCCTGCATCCCCATTCTCAAAAGCTACTTCAAATTTATACATCATTCCATAATTACCTTCCCAAGTTCCATTAGGTTGCACCTGCTTGACTTTACTTTTTTTCATTGTTTTTAGTTTTATAAAATTAATAATTGATGTTTGTTTTCCTTATATAATTTAAGATACTCTTTGTAATCCTTTTTAAAAATATTATTAAACTCCTTTCGGCTTGGAGTTTTTTCAGTTCCGCAACATATCCCATCCCAATAACTATCTTTGGCTATTGGCTCATAGCTATAAACCTCATCCAGAATAAAGGTTTGCAGATTGCTCCATTCATTAATTTGTTCTTGTGTACCAACTAATCTAAAAGATGTTTGTTCCTTTTTAAAATCTTGAATAAATCCATTTTTAAAATGATTCCAAATTATTGCTGCCTGATATTCTTTTTGTAAATACCAATCCTGTATTTTTATTTTCAATTTTTTAATGTATTATTGATTAAATTAACACAGTTTCTATGATAGCTCTCCATTGTATTAAGATATTGAATCATATCACGTAAATCTTTAATACACGATTCTAATTGATCAGCTGCAATACCACAAGCAACTGACTTCACAGTATTTTTTTTCTCATCAGAAGTAAGTAGATCATCCTCCTTTTGTTTTAGTTCTTCAAGGTAAAACTCCCATTTTGTTGCCAATTCGTTCATTTTATTGTTCCGATTCTTTTCATTAATTTCTTCAAAAGTTTTCATAATTACTGTTTTTTAGGTATTAAATATGTGAAGTTGATGCTAATAAGAGAATAAACATAATAAAAATAATAATTTCATTTTTTGCTTTCATAATTGTTTTTGTTTTTAGCTGGTTAATAATAGGGCAAATATATACCCTTTTATTGAAATAAGGTGCTTATAAACAGAATTGTTTACAGAGTTGTTAACAATTTAGATGTTAATATAAAAAAGGAAGCCACTAATTAAAGCAGCTTCCCCCAAAACAAGTATTACGATTTGCCATTTGGAGAGCGGCATACTCTATTATTAACTGTTGGCAATAATACTAAAAATAATGAACTAATCGTGCGACTTGCCCACTATTTTTTTCATGCACAAAACCTTCTACTGCTGGCTGATTGCAAAAGCCCTTACGACTATGCCAACTATCGGGGCTGCTTGGGCTTCTTAAATATTCTACTGTTACTCCTATATATTCTTTTGCGTCCATCCATTTATGCTTAACCTTATGATGAATATGGTGCAAGTACCAATATCTAAACTTTGTTTCCGCCCATAATTTAGGGTATTCTGTTGCCATTAATAAAGGTAAATCTTGCATTTTAGCACCATCCCCATGCTCTAATCCTATTAAGCTGTTCCCATATTTATATATTTTTCTATGACTTACTCCTGCATCTACTTTTATTTCAGGGCAATTTCTAAACCATGCCTTTAAACTATGAGCTAAATGGAATCCACTTTGGTAATCATGATTGCTCATGGAATGAACAACATCAACAGGAGCTAATTCTCTTAAAATCTCAATGCACATTACATAAAGCTCTAATGCTATTTCATAATGCTCCCACCATTTACCAATTGAATCAACGTAAGTATTCTTGGTGGTAGATGAATATACGTTATCGATATGCAAAATATCGTTACCTACGCAAAATAATACTCTATCTATAGTAAACCCTTTAGCTTTATCAATAAGCCCTAAAACCCCCTCTATTACCCGTTTACACGCGATCCCATTATTATAATCATCTCCCGTTTCCTTTTTAGCTGCATATTTCCCAATATGTATATCGGCTGGATTAATTACTAAAAGGCATTCTCCTTTTTTATATTCTACTTTTGGATATTTTGGAGCGTAATCTTTAATAAGGGTTTGAACCCCATCAAATATTTTTCTCCTATCTATATTATCTTTGGTAACAATAGAGAAACGATACTCTCCATTTGCACTTTGCCAATGCTTAACACTTACAATGTCATCTTTACTTATACCTCTTTCCCTTATATGTAAATCAAGGGCGGTATTTCCATTGATATTTTCAAGTGGTGCGGCTCTATTTTGATAGATTAATTCTTCTTCCTCTTTAGAAAGTCGCAATCTTCTACCATAGTTTTTTGCCATAGGGTAAAATTAGAAAATAATTCCTTTGCTTTCAGGCGGGATTTTTATTTTACTAACTACTTCTTGTTTATATCTGCAATTCCTTGCCCTACAATTAAGCTGACAAAAGAATAAAAGATTTTTGTACAAGTTGGCTCATCCAAGCCAAGAGCATTAGAAGCTAATGGCACTACAATACTTGCTACTGCATACCAGAACTTCTTGCTTTTAAGGATCGCTCCTAAAACTAAATTTTTCATATCTTTTTATTTTTTTAAGTTAATATTAAAATCGGTATGCTATACCAATTACAAATTCGCCTTCCTCATCATCCAGCATATAGTTTGGTTCAATGTAAAGCTCATTCCAAAACTTAATGGAGTAACCTGCCCCCCAATTCAATTCATCATTGGAATCCATCTCACCTACTATATAAAAATTACCCATTGAATAACGGGCAAACAAATCATAGTTATCGCCACTTTTAGTAGCCCCTACCATAATCTTATTACTTACTTGATATCCTACCCCTATATTATTGGTAAGATTGCTTAGACCCCATGTTTCGCCCTCAGCTGGTTTTTCCATAGTGCTAACTATTGAAAATTGAGCGGATGCTAATAAGGTGGTAAAGCATATTGCTAATGTTAAAAATATTTTTTTCATGTTTTTATCTGTTTTTAATTACTAATTCTATTTCTTCAAAACTTCCTAAATCATACATCAAATTATAAAATGCTTTTCGGCTTTCTCCTACAAAATTTAACGCCCTTGTATTTCCCAACAAGATGCATCCTTTTGAGTTTTTAGGATAATTTCCGATATGCATTAAAATCAATTCTCTATCTGGTACATCTAAAATATGTAAATGCTCATATTTATATTTGCTTTTTTGAGTATGTCTTTTTTTAACCTCATACACTCCTTTAGGGATGCAAGATACTCTTTTTTGATTGTCTTTCCAAGCCAGCTCCAAAGTATGTCCATAAAATTCACTATTCAAATAAAGTTTGCCTATTACAGATTTTTCGGTAAAAGTATCTCTAATCAATAATAAGCTCGCTTTGGGCTTTTCTATCATAATGTTTTTTACTTTTATGAATCTTTTTTTTAATATCCGCCCCCATAAACACATCTCTACTTATTTTTTTTACTTGAGATATATTGCGTTTATTATTACACCCCTCACATTTGCAATAAACATCTTTTCTTTTATTTCTTTTATAACATCTTTTCTCCCCCATTTTGGATGGTTTAATGGTTTATTAATTTTTCTTTTCTTTGCCACTTTTTGAAAATTTATAAATCGTAAAACCTATTGCAAGACAAAGAGAAATAAATGTTAATATCTCATTGCAGCTTGCTATATTTAATCCAATCGCACTACCATTTGCAGTTACTACTTGGATGCTATCTATCACTTCTTTTTTCATTATTAATCATATTTTGTTATAATTCTAATTCTTCTGTCCATTCAGGGCCACTTAAAATATTAAGTATTTCGCTATGGTTATATTCTGTTTTTCCTTCCAAAAAGCTGGGAGTATCTCCCTCAAATTTAACTAAGGTTTGGGAATCACCAAGCGAATATCTTAAAGTATCTGCTGATGTTTCCACTACCTTTGAAAAATCAACTGAACTCACTTCTGAAGCGTCTATTATTACATATTTTCTATTTTCGTATGCCATTTTTATTTTATTTTAAGGTACATCTTCTACTATATCTCCGCTGGTCATATTAGTCATAGTCCCATCATTACTATTGGTGCTATCATCCGAAATTGTAGGATATTCTGAAGTTCCATCTGGGTCGCCATTTCTCCAATATCCTACCAAATCAGAGCTACTTGTGTAATCACCTGCGTCAACTGTTAAATCAGTTGGCTCTCCACTATTATAGATAGCAGTTACTTCCGCTGCTGTTAATGCTGAGTCAAATATTGCAATTTCATCTATATTGCCATCCAAATATCCTCCACTCCAATGAGAATATCTGCCAATAGTGAAAATACTTGGTGTTCCTGCCCAAGTTCCAAGCCCAGTTCTTGTTGTTTCAGCAACCCCATCTGCGTATGCTATTAATTCATCTGCTGATTCACTCCAAGTATAAGCAGCGTGATGCCAATTCCCATCATCTCCACTACCATCACCAAAGGAAGCAGCCGAATTATTTGAGCCACCAGCTCTCCGTGTTGAATTTACAATATCCCAAGCATAATATGATTGAAAATAGTTATTTGCATCAACTTTAAATTCAAAAAAGTAACCGCCAGAAATGGATGTACCTTTAAACCAAAACGAAATACTACCTGTTGCACCACTAATTACGCTGGCAGCATCAGCTATATCCATATAATCATCCACTCCATCAAAATCTAACGAATACACATTGCTAAAAGTTGGTTCGGCTGCTCCACCATCTGAGATAGTCCAGCTATCACTACTTATTAAATTCGCTCTTGCTGTTGCTGCTGTACCACCATCTGTATATTTACTATTACCAAAATCAAGTGTAAGTCCACTTTGAACACTTTGCCCATCCCAAGCAATTAATAATGCATCATAATTAGCTGTTGATAGTGTTTGCTCTCTCATAAAATTAGTTCCAAAATCTGTTACATCTGCAATATCCCAGCTACTAATATTTTGGTTAAAAGCACCTGATGGGTTTCCATCAAGCATATCCACCATAGTTGTTGCTGCACTTGTATTCCATCCACTTATATCTTGATTGAAAAGTACATTAAGATAAAAAAGCTCATCAAAATTGGTAACATTACTTACATTCCAAGCACTAATATCTTGATTGAAATTTGAACATTGATAGAAGAATGACTCTAAACTTGTTACTGCCGACATATCCCAAGCTCCGCCAATCCCTGTTAAATCAGTACAATTAGAAAAGGTGCTACTTAAATCAGTAATATCTAATATAGTAGGAGCATCTGAAGCAGTACAAGTCATATCAAGGCACCCCTTAAAAGCCATTGTTTGTGTAATATTCAAATCCCCCCATTTTGAAACTACTCTCATTTTTTCTTTATCCCCTGCATCTGCAAATCTAAATCCTCTAATTGTTCCTTGCATTGTAACACTATATGTTCCCCCTGCACTATACTGATGGGTTATCTCAGTTTGGTTATAAGTAGTAATTATATCAGAGTTTCCATCTCCCCAATTTACATAAATATCAATAGTTCCATCATCAACTAATGGGAGTACAAAAGTATCAGATGCCGAGCCACTTGCAGTTGTATCTACTGTAAAGGTAAATGCATTGGCAGCAATAGCAGTTAAGTCAAGTTTAGAAGTAGTAAGAGCTGCTCCTGTGTTTATCGTTATTAACATATCTCCATCATCTCCTGATGCTGTTCCATCACTCATCCACATTACCGAATTCCCCTCAATTGGGAAAGATGCATCTGTACTCCTTTCGGTAAAAGAATATTGAGATATATTTATTGTTCCTTCTGTTTTATTTTGGTACTGCTGAATAAGATTTTTAGAATCTATGCTGATAAAAGCTCCTGCTTCCACATCTTCTGTAAAATCATAAGCATCAATAGTTAAAGTGGTTTGCCCACTTGTTTGAGCAGCATTTAATCTTAATTCATAAACTTGCCCAGAGTTGCTATCTACTAATGTTATCCTATCATTATCTGCAAGTAAAGTTTCTCCAATATCTAATATAGGTATTGATGTTATTCTTTCTACAATGGAAATAGTATCAATATTAAATTTTGATGTTCCTTTTGCTAAAATCTTAATAGTGTCAGTTGTTAGTGGCGTTATGTTTTCGCTATAAGTTCCATTTGCTTCTCTTGTAGTTCCTGCTGTATTTCCTAATTTTACATAAGCACCTCCAGAACTATAACCTGATACAGTGTAATCTACCTTGTATTCTTTTCCTATTGTTAATGTTGCGGAGTTGGTTGCTCCAATCCCATCAGCAACATCTGAAAATTGCAGTTTGTTATCTGCTATTGTTACTCCTGTTCCTTTTGTCCAAGCAGTATCACTCTGGAACTCCCCATTGGTTACAATAGTAGTACCAGAGATTCTTGCACTTGTAGTTGTAATGCCTAATGGCGCACCTAATTTAGCCCCTGCATTTCCATTTCCTCCTGCTATGGCTGGCATAGGTAAAGAGGAATCAGTAGCTGGTGTATTTGAACTATAAATACTTTGAGTAGTAGTTGTAAGGGTTGGCGTTCCTCTACCAATATTAAACCATTCCCCATCCCAAGTATCATCTCCTGTTGTAAATGTACCCCTTAAAAATATATAGCTTTTCCCATCTACATCATTTATTCTTCCTATTGGATTTACATATTTTGGCCGCTGCCCACTTGCATCCGTTTGATTTTTATTATGCGCACTTAATGTTATTCTTGCGTTCATTTTATATACATGGAAGCTTTGCCCATCTAAATATTCTTTTAGGAGTAATTTTGTTAAGCTTGCAGGGCTTGCTGGTGTTATTGTACCTATTCCCCATTCTCCTGTTGGATCGGTAAATTCCCAAGCAGCACCATCCCACACTAATATAGATGATGGATCTGAATCCATAGGGCTATCTCCCCAGAACATTTGCCCTAAAAATAGTTGAGAAGTATCATTCTCATTAGTTTCAGTAATTACTTTTGTACCCATTGAGCCAACACTTAGAGATGAATTTAATAGGAATAAATCTCCTAAAAAAGGATTTCCATTAGGATCGAACCAACTTTGAGCAGTTACTCCCGCAGAATTGGTGCTGATATTGCTAAATGTAATCCCAGCATTAGGAGCTAAAGCATTTGCCCATTTTACTCCATGTATATTATAATCTTCTCCATTTGCACTTGTACCAGTAGTCCCTGCATATACTTTTACAGGATCTTTCCATCCTCCACTTTGCATATATGCTTGTAAAATTATCTCAAACTCCCAAGTTCCTGTTACCCCTGTAAAAGGGGGTAATTCCCCTCCATTACTATTATAAGGTGTAAGAATCTGTACTCCTGTATCAGCAGCAGTTAGTAATGGGCTTTGTAATAGAATAAACTGCCCCCAAGTAGGCAAAGTTGTTGTCCAAGAATAACTACCTCCACTATATCTTAAGTATTGAGGGTCTGTTCCTGTACCTGTTGCTGATGTAGGCACAGTAGCTTTTATATAGCAATAAAATTTTATCCTATAATTATCATAAATTTGATTGTAACTTGCAACTGATGTATCTTGCTGAAATGTTAAAGGTACTCTTAAAAGAATTTTTGTAGCACTTTGAGGATCATTCATTTTTTGTTGTACAACTTTAACAATATCCCCTACACTTGCAGTATCATTAGGCCCTGGGGTACTTTCTGGAAATCCTCTATAATAATTTTGGTCATTTGCAGTTATAAAATCAGCACTTACTCTTTTAAGTATTGGATAGTTTTGATAAGTAGTTCCAGCTAATTTTTGAATCCCCTTTCCAGGAGTTGTTTGGTTTTCAATGTTTTGATTATATCGTGCCCACCAACTTGTTCCTAAATAATCTCTACTTGCCGTATGCACAGGAGGATCGGCTAAACTATAATCCCTTGTGTTTATATTAGTGGGGTTAACTAATGTTCCACTTTCTGCTGTATTATATCCATCCAACTGAATAAAATAAAAGCTATGTTTCCAATAAATGCACCTCATCCCAAAAGTAGTGCATAAATCCTTTAAAACATCATAACAATTTCTTACAGAATCATCCCCAGCAGTATTCCTATCCTCCATCATCCCCATTTTTATCTGAGTTTGATACAAAGGCCCAAAAGTAGTTCCAGCGTTATCATGCTTCTCATTGTACCAATTTACAGCCGCCCTTATTATTGCATCCTGAGATATGCCTTGTGTAGTTCCTGGCGGTGTAAGTTTATTTAAGATTTGACCAATCCAATAGGTTATCCTTTCGTGTCCCTTATGGGCATAAGTAAGTTGGGTAGCTTCATTACTCCAAAATCCTATATCTTTTAATCTTGCAAGCCCATCTGTGGCAGTTATTTTTACTTCATAAGGGTAGCTAACATCTTGTTGTGCGCCTAAATCCATTAAGAGATAACCAGCCCAAATAGGTTTGTATGTAGCAGAACTGCCTTTATATAATGCGACTACTACATCTCCCTCATTATAATCTTCTATTAAGTTTTTTATGAATACTGCATCCGTTCCATCTTTTACAAGAAATGGAATATCCATTTTGGATGCAATGATTGGAGAATATTTTTGCTCCCCTTCCATGTCGTAATGAATCGCACATCCTCCAACTCCTAAATCAGCTTGCTTAACTCCAATTCCAGAGGGCCAATTCTGATCTCTTATTTCAAGATAGTATTCCGTTCCATTTAGCGAAAAATATGTACTTTCATATCTTCTTTCAAATGCCATTACACAAATCTATTTCGGCTAACTCCTGCTTTTTCATTGCTTAAAAATATATCATTTCCAACTAATCTTCCTGTTACCCTCATATCTCCACCCATATAGTTTTTTAATTGGTCAAGTGGGGCAATCACTTCTGGATTTGAAATTGATGTGCCAGCTCCTTCGCCCACAAGAGCCATTGTAGGCCCTGTTACTAATCCTCCATGTTGAAGTCCAAGTAGTTTACCTTTTGCTAAATTAAATGCTTCTACTCCTCCTTTTCCTCCAAGCATAATATTTATTGCAGTTAAAACTGCTAATTGAATAAGCATTTGCTTTATTGCCCTTTTTAGATTTTCAAATAATGATTGGAAAAATCCTTCCTGAGCATTTGCTGCATCCATCATGGCATTATGCATAATATCCCCAAATAAAGCAGTTGTAGCATTTAATTCTTCTTGCTTTCTTGTAATATCAGCAATTGCTGCTCCCACAGAACCCATAGGCCCCTCCCCTTCAACAGGCATTAAAGTAGGGCCTAATGTAGGTAATGCAGTAAGTTTAGTTTTTTTACTAACCTTCCTTTGGTTTTCAAGTTTCTTTAAATTCTTAAGAAGATTCCCAAGTATATCATTTTGCGTATCTAATTCCTTATTAAGATCTTCGGTTTCCTTAGATAAATTCTTTTCCAAATCAGTAAGCTCTCTTTGCCCTGTAATCATTTGGTAAATTCCTTTACCTGTCGCTAAAACAACTACAGCTAATTTTCCCCATACTCCTAAATGTTTTGCTATTCCTGTTCCAATTTGGGATATTAAAGGTAGTAGCTTCCCAAAAGCCGAAACTAAGCTTGATACAAATACAACTATAGGCCAAATAACAGCAGCCCATCCAGCCATTTTTACAATAAATTCTTTTGTTTTAGGCGATAAGTCGCTTAATGCTTCAGTAAATTCTCTTAATGTAGTAACAATTTGTTGAGCTAATGGTATTAAAATAGTTCCAAATTCAACAGCTAAATCAGTTAGAGCTGATTGGAGTATTCTTGTTTGATTAGTTAAGCTTCCAGAAGTTCTTGAAAAATCGCCAACTGCCTTAGAACTTTGTTTCATTGCAAGTTGGAAAGTTAAATTAGCTTTGGTAATCCTATCTAATTCTTTCCAAACTAATCCTTGTTCTGCTGCAAAAGATTTTAAGTCAGCTTCGGTAATTGCTATTCCTAATGATTTAATAGATTCTCTTTCTCCTAAGAGTGCTTTTGTTAAAGCCAAAGATGCGCCCTTAGCACCTCCACTAAAATTGGTAAAGGAAGCTAAATCAACCGCTAATTCATTTACCTTTTGCGATAAATCTAATGCTGCTTGTTCTGTGAATCCAAATCCAACTAACAAATCTCCTGTATCAGCTAATAGTTGTTTAGCTGCTTTTTCAGAAAGTCCAAAAGATTTCTTAAATACATCAGCAGTTTTTTCAGCTTGTTTTTGAATACTACTAAAGACTGTTTTGAATTTACTATCAGTTTCCTCAAAATCTGCTGCCATCTTAACAGCAGCAAGGCCTAATCCAAGAATAGGTAGAGTTACATTGGTTGTGAGTTTTTTACCCACATTTCGCATCTTGGTACTAAACTTAGCGATACTCTTTTGGGCTTTTTTCATTGCCCTCTCAAAACCTCCAAGAGAAGCTCCAAATACTATGTTGAGTAACCCTATACTTTTTTTAGCCATGTTCGCTTAGTTTTTTAATGTATTCCGCTCTATTTTTTAACTCCTCAAAATCTACTTCCTTTTTCTTTTTATCCCAATCAAATTCTATCAAATCAGTTAGTTTCAATTTTTTACCTTTTGCAATCTGAATATTTAACAAGTAGCAAGTTTGCCATCTACATCTCTCCCATTCATTTCTTTCTCGCATCTGCTCTAAGTCAAAAAAGCCATTTAACTTATTAAAAAAGTGCCTTGGAAGCATATCATAAAACTCCTTTACACTCATTCTTAACTGCCCAAAAGCAATCCCTTCAAGTTTATCCCAAGTTAGCTTTTCGCTTTCTTGGGCTTCTGCTTTTTTTCATTATTGCCCCCCATCATATCGGTTAGCACTTCCATACATCTGGCAATTCCATCCATGTCGCCATCCATCTTATCTGCTAAATCATCTACCGATAATTCGCATTCTTGCTTTGCTGCTCTATAACCATCCTCAATTCCACAATGAATCAAAATTAAAGCATCATTTAAACTCATATCAGCTCCAAGTTTATTTAGCTCATTTAATGTTGTTCCTGTTTTCATTGAATATTTCCTAAGAGCATTAAATCCAAATTTTAGAGGATATTTCTTGCCCCCTAATTCTACAAAAGTATAATCCATTTTTTCAAGTTTTAAAAAATACTCTCACCCAAACGCAACCCACCTGAAAAAAGGATGCGAATGGGGTGTTGAGTATTAGGTTATTTATGATACATCTATTGTAATTCCAGCAGTCCCTGTAAGTCCTAAACTATAAGTAGCAGTATCTTCTGTTCCACCTGTTGCTGAAAAAGAAGTTAAGAATGCACTACCTGTATAAAAGATATCTCCTGTTGCACCGCCTGTAGTTCCCCATTTTATTGTAAATGCTTCTCTTGTATTACTACCAGAATCTAATATATATTTTGTTACTAAATCATCAGAGCCACTTGTTAAAGCACTTCCAGCTGCATCAGTCCAAGCATAAGCACCATCTAAGCTTACTTCCCAATTTCTTTGCCCTTCAAGGGATTCTGCAAACCCAGCACTTTCCTTGTTGGAAATATCTCTGGTTTCCATATTAATTGTTATAGATGCTGTTTGTGCATAAGCTACCAAAGTACCTGAGGTACTATACACTTTGACATCTGTTCCATTAAGTATTGCCATTTTTTCTATTTTTATTTATTAATTATTTGTTTTTTTATACATAAAGAGCTGCAATCGTTACACTTGTTACCCCTGAATAAGTTATAGCTATCTCTCCATTTCCATCATTAAAAGCAGCGGGTGCAAATCCTCCAATAAACGCCTGTGTACCTCCTGCTATGGCTATGGTTGCATTCGCTTTTGTTAAATCTCCATACATTCCACTATCAACACTTGTAGTTAAAGCTGTTATAGTAGCTGTAATTTCTCCTCCACCTCCATTTTTAATATGCAAAAACATATTGCCATTGTTATCAGCAGTATCTCCTTCTAATTCAGCAGATACATAAGTTGCTGCTCCTCCTGTTTCAGTTATCTGTTGTACTGTTAGCTCCGCCATCTTTCTTTATTTTTTTAGTTTTCTTATTAGGATTTTCAATATATCCATCCTTCATTAATTCTTTTGCAAGCACATCATTTATAACTGCTTTTCGCCCTTCCTTAATTAGCTTAGATGCACTAAATTGCCAATCCTTTAAAAGTGTATATGTTTTCATGTTTTCTTAATTTGATACAGGATTAATTTGTCTTAAATTAAAAGATACTGTTTGCACATAAACTCCTTGCCCATCTCCCTTTATATCAAAATCCTCGTCATATCCTGTGAATTGTATAGTTTGTACTTCTACTGTATTATAAGTTCCTGACTTTCTGTCTAATGCTATTCTTACCTTTTGAGCTAAATCTGCTACTTGTGTATAAGTTTCTGAATAACATAAAACCATAAAGCTATTTCCATCAACTGTACTCACTCCATCTTTTGTATCATTAGGATCAACTCCCGTTACTGTATAAACAATAAAAGGAAATGCACTTTTTTGCGTTGCAACATTAGGATAGATTCTTGATCCTACTAAGTCAAAAACATCACCACTTCCACTATTGTATAAAATATTATATATTGCTAATCCTATCTTCATTTAATATCCCCATTTACCATATTTCTTCATTCTCCTTTCATGCCTTTTTATTGCCTTTGCCGCTATCTCGGCTGCTTCTTTAAATGCTTTTTGGGTCATTGGTATTTTATTATTATCCCAAGCTGGTTGCATATATTTTTGAGCTTTTCCCTTCCCTTTCCCAAAAAACATAACCTCATCTCCATATTCAATCCAAGCTCCATAATATCCCGATTTTCCACCGCTTTTATATGCACCTTTTACTCTCGGCCCTAAATATAAGCCCATAAAGTTTTTAGTTTTTCTTGTTGTAAAAAACCCCAAGCTATTTTTTAATCGACCCGTTTTTTCAGGAACTTTACTTTTAGCATCATTTAATGCAGGTTTTGCTATCTTTCTCCATAAAGCTTTCCATAGATTATATTGTTTTATTTGTTTAGGTAAATCTCCAAACATATTTGCAATTTCTTTTGCTCCCTCTATTTTAAAAGTTGGTTGCATTAATCCTTTTCCTCTGTTATTATTTTTAAAAATCTTTCTCTACCTTCTATTTGCTCTACATTGTGAAGGTAGTAATACTTAGCTGTTCCTTGAGGGCTAAAGTTTATTCGGTGCGCCATTGTAGGGGCGGCCGAACCATTTAAAAAACTATTTAAATCTAAATTCCTTATATAAAAATTTACCTTCGTTGTTGCTGTTATTTTATCTGAATCCTCACCCTCACTTCCTCCCTTCCATTCCACCTTTGCCCAAACTGTTCTTACTTCTATCCAAGTATCTATCGCTACTTCTCCATAATTATTAATGCTAACAGTGGGCTGTTCAATAATTATTCTTCTATCAAGATCGCCAATTAACATACTGTTTGCACCTTAAATTGCTCTAATAAATACTGAGCCGATTTTGGCAGCTCTGTGGCTATTCGCCCTACTACTACATTTTGCCTGTTCTCATACCAATTTCCAATCGTTAAAAGCACCGCTTCCCTTATTCCCTCTGGCACATCACTTGCAGCAGATCCATATCCTACTACATATTTGCAATTTACCGCATTAATTCTATCTGCTAAACTTGGAAAAGATTGATTAGGTTTTAAACCAATTCGTGCTGGTTGATGATTAATGTCAGAAATCCAAACAGATGTAGCTAATGTTTGCTCACTATTATCACTATCAAAATATTTTATATGGGTAATGCTATTAACTTTACTTTTAAATAAAGTAGCTATATCATTCCAAGTATCTCCATGCTGAGTTATGGTAGTATTTATAAAATATCTATTAGTAAATATTTGAGCAGATTCTGTTGCTGCACTTACCAGATTGTCTATATAAGTATCATCCGCTGTTGTATCCACCTTTAAATGGGTTTTAGCTTCGGCAGTTGTTAATATTGCCGT